>OMLO01005446.1_pt1 | contig 10699 bp, 3 predicted proteins | sample 1674811 | NCBI WGS metagenome assembly OMLO01 (sample SAMN06265003, study PRJEB25207) | coral metagenome | isolation source: Coral host | place: Mexico:La Bocana,Puerto Morelos, Mexico | collected 2008-11-13
TTTGTCTCATCAAGTAAGAAACAATCCAACCGTTTTCGAACTACCGAAGCTCATTCAGCTAACAGCTATTGCTGATTTCTGTCCCATCCAATTTATCCCCTACTCCATCTACATGTTATAACAGTGGATCGCAATATTACTCTCCCAATGAATGGGTCATCCACAACGAGTCTACAAAGCTGCACATTTTTGTGGGACACTTTTCAGGCAGACCGTATCAAGCTAAATCGTCTTTTGCATTGCTTAAATGAGTTTTTGGAACTCAGCTGTGAGTCGTTAACAATTTGCACTCACCCTCGGGTTTTGATAGGCAGTCACTCCCATGAATTGCGTCTCTGGAAAGACGAAGGTGTAAAATGAACCCTTTCTCAAACCGTACGGGCTGTAATCCTTGGCCGGGATGATATGAACACGCGGCTGATACTTGTGCATGGAATTCAGAATAACCTGCAGTTCGTGAAAACAAGATTGGATGTTAGCTAAAACCTCCATTCACAAGAGTGCGAGAGGCTTAGATGTGATACAAGCACAAACAGCCGAGAACATTGCTGGCGCTGTGTAATGTTATTAAAATAATTCAAGTATTACCAGCTGGAAGAACAAATGTGATAATGATGAGATGAAGAACCACAAAGTTTCTTTGAGAATTAATTTCTTAAAGAAACGTGTTTTTTTTTTGTTTAATTTGATGATAAAAGTGAATGCGCTTCGGACGCCAATCAACTCCAATCAATTTGTATGAAATGTTTCATTGGGTATTAACAGTTCAAGAAATTTATTTCATATTGTTTTCAGCTGAAATTCATCATAATTGAATTTTGAACTAAACAAGTTAAGGCCTGACTAGTGTTCTCATGGATGTTGTAGAAGTACTTTAAAGGTGTTAGAAACGGCTCTTGTCCAAACGGTTCGGCCAAAGGTTCAACGTTTGCGAAGACCACTGACTCAAAAATGTCACAGTTCTTTCCTTATGTTATCATACTGAAACAAGACTTTTACATATCAAAAGTATTGTTACTTTAGAAAGCAAAGTGAGGCTAAGACACTCTAAAAAGCTAAAAGCAAACTTTACATTTACTGTGCCATAACATGTACCGAATAGTCTAAAATGGAGGAACCGACTACGTTACAAAGAACCGTAAGGGGCGTGCTTGTCAAAATATCAATACAGAAAATGTTCCATCGCTTTTTAGTTTATCTCACAGTCGCGCTCCCCCCTAATTTCTAACTTATTTTTTCATCTATTAGGAAAACAGTCGAGTTTTGCTGCGATTTATCGCAATTACCTACTTTGTTTGTCATTAGTTTAAAACGTGTTAAAAACCACTGATCGCCTTATCTCGCGTTCCAATCACAGTCTGACCCCTTTCTCTTGGCCATTGTAATTTCTAAGTGTTGATTTTCATTTCGAAGTTAAAAGCTTTCACAATCACTTAGGAGGGGCGGGGTAACTCGGCCCCCAAATCACTTGATAATATCCTCACGGCTGATGCTATTGTCAACTTGTTTACATCGTTTTTCAGATAAGAAACACAAAACCTAAATTATCATCTCGCCTGAACGTAGCAAGCAGCGTTTACGCTGCGTTTTGTCGCGAATGCATGGTTCTTTCGAATTAACGCGCAAGAGAATAGATCCATTAATGAAATACCTCTTTAACTGGCAAAGCCTTCTATCTGTTGTTTTGTGACCAGAAATCTATTTTCCAAAGCTCTTTGGCTTCTCAACAAAGGCAATTAAGTCTTTTGTTCCTATTCTACGAATTTCAATAGATTTAGCGTGAATGGAGGTGTGCAAACAAATGTTCCGTTTATGAGGACCAGAGACAAGATCGATCGTTCCCTTGTGCTGTGCAAAATACGGTATTTAAAAGCACGTTAGCGTTTATTATCGACACTACGTTAATCTAGCCGTTTAGATATCTCAAGTATAATTTAACATTAAGCCAAACAACGATTTCCTTGAAGAATAAAATGCCACAAAGTTTTGCAAAAGCTTAGTTCACTATATGTCATTGTCAGAACCAGATATATCTCACCATCATACGCCTACGCGATTCACAAATGGACACAAATTTGAAATAAAAATACCCCTGACTCTCGTTAAGGTGTTCCTTCAAGATGGAACATAAACTGGCAAAATGAAGCTACAAAACAAAACTATATGTTCATATCTTGTCTATTTTCCATCTCTTGGCAAAGAATATTTCATTAAAAATGTAAGACTAATTATTATGGAAACGAGCTATGGAACTGATCTTACAAGCCTCGACATTTCAGATGTTTCCAAATGTTTCACTTCAAAGTGGTTGCCATATTGAAAAGACTCCGCCAAACATTTTTATGCAGTGGACAACATACTTTGCTCTTAATACCCTGATGCTAGTTGTTAGGGTAATAAAATCAGTTTAAAAGAATCAAATATTGTCCCACTGACAGCAGTATATACACTCTCGAAAATACACAGTATTTCAAGATAAGATCAGTGAACTCATTATCTTGCTTTCAATAGAGAAAGCTCTTAACTTTCGTGTAGTAAAAAGAAAAATATTTTTATTTTAAGCGACAGGGACTCGTTTATTTTTTCATCTGCATGTTCCTATAAAAATAACCTTGAATTATCGGAATTTAAAAAGTATATAAATATTTTCTTTCATCTCTTCTTACTACAGAGAATTCTTATTTGAGCTTTCCATATACTGAGACTGCCCCTTTATTAAATGATCTCAGGTGATTTGGGGAGACCTATAAAATTAGAACAGCCTTCTTTATTACTAATTTTAGCCACAATGATCTGTGAGGGAAAATTCATCACCGGAGAAGGTTGAAAATCTGAGTGGGCAAGATAACTTACGTGTCCCATTTGATCCATGTGATTGTTTGTCAACTTCATCTTCTGAAATGACACAACTTGTCTCATCCACTGCGAGCCGGTCCCTGGTGAATCAGGATGAATAAAAATTCTCGTGGGCATCAATGGCTCAGCCTTGCCCGTCACTGACCACTCGGAGTTGTGAAACTTGTAGCGATTATCGTCTGCTGGGATACTGTCTAAGACCAAAACGTATTCCTCCTTGGGGTTTAAGCCGCTTATGTTAACTCTGATTACGGGAAACATTCGTCTGTGGACAAAAACGCGAAGTTTTAATGATAGTCTCTCTGCGTTAGGAAGAGATCTAGGGTGGTCGTAACTGCGTTTAAGCGTTTTGTGTCGAGAGGTTTCTATTCCGTTGATATCAGTCTGTCGGTTTTGTAACTAAGATTTCTTCCACAACATAGCGGGTTTACTAGACGAGACACACGCAGTTTAGTCGCCGCAGTGGGTCTGTTACAGCTGCATTCCAAACTAAGTAATACAATGTCTTGAAAAAGGGGAATCATTTGGAGAGAAGAAATCGGGCGTCGGTATAGCACTCGGCCCGTTCCGCCTCGCGCTTAACGCATTCACACAGGATCTGTTTAGCTTTCTTTATACAGCATGGCGCGACCTGAAACAAATATTTTTATAAGCTGTGAAGTATCTTCAAAATGGGTTCCACAATATTTAGAGAGCACATAGCGCTAATAGAAAAAAGAATGGAAATAAACACTTTGTTAGAACGTTTTGGAGGGTTTGACAGCTGCGTAAATCGACTGGAGTTAAGCGATGACTGTTGAAACATGAACTCTTATCGTTACACATGTATTTTACGACAGCGCTGTCAAACTCTTCGACCTCCCATTATTTGGCCCAAAATGCTGGAGTTTGGCAAAGAAGCAATTCAAATGCAAACTAAGAGTTAGAGTTCCTTATAAATAGGTTTTTTCCCCGTCTACTCTGATCTACTCTGCGGAGATTTTTTCGCATTATTTTTGGCGGAAATTTGAAGAAATATCAACACAAGAGATTCAGAAGAATAGAATGTAGTTCACTGATTTGCCTGTCTCGTCTTACCGTCCCGTTTTTGTAATGATCATCTCTGTCCCTATCTCGTGGAACTTGTCCCAAAGGTCTTTATTCTCGAGTTCGACTTCGATGGTGTCCGACCTCAACTGGCCGTGCGGGAGAGCTGACGAAAAGCCAAACGCCATGGTATGGATTTGAGAATATCCTGACTGAACCGCTTGGCTTGGGATTGTGGTCGTTGCTCCATGCATTTCCTCGTAGAAGTTTGAAGGACGAGAATACGGGATGAGCGATTCAACGTGGCGATCTGGCAGAAAAGAGAATCATGAAGTCGGCTGTCGTTTTTAGATGCACCACAGCATGGGACTCAAGGCATGTCTGACGGTACTATTGTAATGTAACTCAAGGAAGCCATGGGTTCGTTACAATTTCCATTACGTCAGGAATGTAGGAAACGACGAGCTTAGCACGACAGACAGGCAGGACGCCAAAAAAGCAGATAAAATGCAGCACGATTAAAGGTTACTCACCGAAATCGAAGTCTTGTCCCTGATGTATGGAACTGGTGCATCCTGTAAGAGCTAGTCCGGCACGTGTGTTTAGCTGACCTTCCGGGCTTTCAACGGATGTCATCATAGCACAAGAAAAGCTTAACAGATTTCAAGAGCTTGGGTGCTTTTTAATTCAAAGCTAGAGCGAGCTTTTCGCTGACGCGTTATCACCAAATTCGCCTGAGCGAGTGTATGTCCAGCAAATTGCGTGGTCAATTTAATCGCGCTTGGCCGCTGTTAACCTGGCACAGCGCGCGGTTGACCCAAGACCCCGACGCGAGTCAAACAGATAAACAGACCGGCAAGTTCGAGGATAGAGTTTGGCTGTTGTAATCAATCATTAAACGATTTTATTTATACACCATAGAGACCTAATGTCGCTCACTAGTGGACATTCATAAATCACTTAGGCGTACTGCTCAATTACTGTAATGAAAATATTAGCGCGGCGATTGGCCGAGCAGCTGTCAAAAGTCCATCAAAGTTGTCTTCGAAGCCTAATAACGCATGACGTTTTTGTCATTTCCTGTTCGCCTTTAAATAGCTATTGTCAAGACAATCAATTTTCCGTGTGAAGAAGGCGGACTTGGACGGCCCATAACAACGAACATTACACCAAAATTATCGGCGAAAGAATTACTTGGATATTTTGCTTGAAAAGAGAATTACACAATAAATTTGAATGAGAATGGCAGGTTGGTCGAACGCGCACACAACACAGCCAAGACAATACAGAAGCGATTTTACAAGATCAACATAACCAAGTATTTCCGGATCTGTTGATGCTCAGAAATTCTGACAGATGGAAAATTCAACGAGTCCTTTGGGAACATGAACGCGGCCTGAAATGAGACAAAACAAAACAACCATATCTCAATTTGTTTTGTACTCGAGCTGAATAGAATGCACTCAACCATAACAATTTGTGTAACTATGCTAACACGATCATTGTCTTGCGTTAGCGTTGAAAAACCAATCAAGAAAACCATCATAGTTTGAATACTAATTCTGTACTCAAAAGAAAAAAATTACCCCTTCGAAAAATGAAGATAAACGAATTACGAAGGAAAGGCCATTGACTTACGTCAGTTTTTGTCACTGATTGACACATGCTTGTTTACATCCTGGCCTAAACCAATAAAGATTCTGTTTCTCCTCACGTACTACGTTTTAGGATTCTTAAAACCCAACGTTAGCAGTCCAGTACCAACATATGAATAAGGAAAGGGTGTTTTTGTTTCACAAATTTCTAAATAGCTACATTCCAAATCATGATATATTAAACATTAGCAAAAGAGATCTTACATACAAATTTGCTACGCAGCTTTATACCGGCTCCAAATTTTTTAAAAAAACTTTTCAAAAGTTCGTATATTTTTTTTTTCTATTAAAAAAAAATTGCATTAACTTCCAAATATAGTACTTACACGTTTGGAAAATGACTCGTGGTAATTTGTGAATTGATAGAAACAATAAAGCAAACTGAATATTTTTCGTGTTGAAACAACAAAAGGAAATGAGGAAAACAGAAACAAAAGCTTCCAGAAACAATAGTTAAAATATACTAACCTCCCGGTATAGTTATGGACGGAAATTTTTTTTCTTCCCGCCACAGAATATGGGCTCAGAAAATCCCGGTGAATGAGTCTTTAAGCTGGGTTACAGACTCTTTAGTCCGGCATTCAGTCGGTGTGTGGCTAATTCGCCAGTAACCAATCACGTTGTACTCATTTTAAAATATCAAGTAAAATGAAGCTACCAAGCATGGGTGTAAACGACCTCTCATTACCAATGTAAATTGTAAAAAAAGTTAAACCGCAGTTATCGACGCCATTTTGTAACAGCTGGCAACAAAGTGGAAATCAGTTAGAATTAAGAAGGCTAGCATGCTAAAAGCTTTTAGTTCACGGATTTACCAAAAATTGGTTAGAATCGTGGAAAACCGATTCAAAGACTTTAATCCACTGATACCGATTGATATAATCCCTCGTTTGCGTGTTACCCTGTGAACGGGTGATCTGTTAATAGCTGTAGCAAATCGAAACTGTTGAATAAGTCAGTCATTTCCCCGATGTCCAGACTCGGAATAATCGTCGCACCACCACGCGTCCGACGGATGGTGTTATAAATTTATTTAGATTTGCAACTTTTGTTTTTTGTTTTGTTTAATTTCAGAACACTCAACGGAAACTAATACGATCATCAAAATTTTTGCCATTGCTGCCCCCTGTTTGTTTGTGTATGTGTTTTTTTATGGTACAACTATGCGGTTTTTAACACGTAACTAAATTCCTGTTTTGAACTTGAACAAGGAAAAATCTAGCTGGCACAAACAGTGTTCTTTCGGGGAGGCCATCTGCAATCGTGTAAAGCTACAAAAACGTGCGGAACTGCCCCGTGTTTTTGCCGGGAAATATTTTTGAGAGACTCTCCGTTAAGAATAAGCACATACTCGATAGCTGTTTTGTTATCAACAAGGGTGAAAGGTTTTCAGTTCTCCTTTTGTTTAAGACAAGTTGATTACAGGAAAAATAACATTCCATGACTGACCGAACGTAAAACACCTTAATGAGTCATTCTTGTAACGGAAATAACCCGCAGGCCTCATGTCTTAGCTAATCCTGGTGAGTTTGCTTCAGAAAAACTACTCAGCCTAGATTATGAAACATAAATTGAAACCTTTCAGCAAGACCATTATTTGACGAAACAGGAAACAATATAAAAGACACTTTTAAATCCCCCTTCGAAGGAGTTAATAGCCACTTTCAGCTCTAAAATATTTTCTTAATCCTTAAAGCTAAATTAGACACATTTTTCAAATAGTTTACTTTTGTTTTAGGGAGTAAAATATAGCTTTTTGGCAATTTGGTATATCTCATTTCCAAAGAAATAATTGCATTTTATGATTCCGTGTAAATTTGGTTGCCACTGTACTGTTTGCTTTCGCCCCCTTAAAGTTAAATCGGCTTAATTTGGATAAATCTCTATTATGAATATTGTTTGAATTTCTTTTATGAATAGACAAACTCATTAATGTCGACGATAATTAAAATTATAAAAAGATCTTATGAGTTATGGTTGCGAAGGTGTTCGAGAAACAGAGTTCTAGATCCATTTAATCGCAAAAAGACTTAGAGACCTTGTCACCGAGTAATAATTTGAGGTAATTTTACGTCGGATTGAAAAGGTTACAAAGACGAAAAAAAACCTTCCTGTCGGCAATGAAACTCTCTCTTCAGACAGAGGTCATTAGTAATTTTTTACTCTACTGACGTGAATAAAAATAAATCCATGCTCCTAGCTCGTGGGTTGGTATTATGCGAGTCTTTGTGTGGGTATTCCATTAGTGGTAAGCTGTTAAAACAATACACTTTTCTTCTCACCTTTACTAAGGTTTTTTTTTTTGCAGTTTAAGCTTATCCCAAACTCTTTGATAATGGCCACTTGAGTGGGTGACAAACATTACATGTTTGGTGCCTAGGAAACCAGGATAAGCGCTGAAAAGGTTTTTAAGTAAAGATTATCGTGTTATTGTCTCACGTCGCGCGCATAGTTTAACATCCAAAGTGTAAAAATATACAGTGGCCGATCTGTGAAAGAACGCTATTGGTAACAACAAGAAAATCATCTGCCTGTTTCAAAATTCTAAATTAAAAGATAACTTTACCGAGTTTTGAAATACCTTAGTGACGTTCCAAAAAGCACTGTGGTCTCGTGCACGTTGACAAAAGAGGTTGTTCAATGCTTATAAAAACTGATCTAAACGAAACGGTTTCATTTTTTTCATGACGTAAATTCGCTTTATTGTGCGACCATTCCTTCGCTCAGCCCATACAAGTAAGACCTCTTCAGTCGGTGAGTATTTTCTTCGTGTAGACTTCACTTACAAGCAATATGTTTCCAAACCATTCGAACTTTGTAAAGAGCATAAAGAAACACCCAAACACGAGCCAGTTGCGTCGCAATATAGAATGCTTGGCTAAGACCATGCCTTCTTTTATTCAGTTTACTGAATTTTAAATTAAAATGTGGATTAAGCCTCATACCGTGCAATTAATGTTTGATAGTAAGACATCTGTCCCAACGTGCCTTGAAGTTTGCATGCCAAGTTTCTTTCTCCTAGGAAACCACATTTGATGGTGTGTTCTTGAGCGCGTGCCGTTGTGGTTGATATCTCTGTTGACACGCGTACGCGTGCCAAGGTGATTGTCTAATTTACTAACAAAAATGACTACAAAGACACCTCAAATTAAATAAGAAATTGTCATTCAACATTCGAGTGAAGCAAAAGACTGAGTCTCTTGAATGAAGTTAGCCAGTTGATACAATAGAGTCCTGTTTGATCCAATGATGTTTGGCTTTTACTTGTCTTGGAGAGACTGTTTAAAAACAGCATGCCCTTTGTGATCTATGTTTGGCTTTTTCATTTGAAAGAAACAAAAAGAACAAAAGTCCTTTGAAGAAAGAATAAACAAAACTTGTCGGCGGCACTTGTTGAACACAGTTCTGCTTCATTAAGTCGTTGATTTTTCTGAGCAGGCCGACAGCCAAATTAGGATTTGTTCGTGCGTATTTGTGTCCATTGCGGTAAATTTTTGTTTGTCGCTAGGCCAAAAATTGGCTAGAGTATAGAGACACTGAAACAAAGCACTCACACGGGAAATCTTGCCAGCTTTGCATTCAAGGATAAAATTGAACTCGTAGTAGTGTGAACTTGTGGTCTTCAGGTGATAAAATTCCTCAACACACGACAATTCTCTGAGTTTCTCAGAGTTCAATAATACTTATTTTCCTTTATCTTTAGGGCAAAGGAGTTTAAATTAGTGAAAAAGACAACAGTGTCGTGATTTTTTTGCACAGAATTAAGTAGACTCATTCTCTGAACAACTACCATTGTAGCCCACGCAAAACTTTGTTGATGGAACGTGCCAAGCTGTGGCGGTGTCAATTTCCAAATCTGGTCTCTTTTCACACCCAGTCTAGGTCACAGGTTGTTCTTATCCTAAAGGCCTTTCACAAAAGAACTACTTTGTTAAAAGAAGACGTATTAAACAGTATTTTGACCTTCCCCTTGCAATACCAGTAAAACAATTTCAATGATTTTTTTTCAGTTGCAGTTGTGAACAACTTTTATCAAACTTCGGAACAAGGTGGTTTCTGTTTGGGGCATCTTTACTCTTTACTCGTCTTCACGGACTCTGTGTGCGAAGATTTTTTATTGATCTTCAGTTGACGTGACTTAAGTACTGCCCTAGGGTATTTGTATTACAGAAAACATTAACAATTAACAATGGTGTCCTTTCTTCGTTTCACAAAATTTCACTTCATTTCAAGTTAGCCTGTCGCTAAGTTCAGCAGTGGCTAAATTAAGGTTTTTGCATTGTTCGCTACTTTAATGATAAGTGCTGTCGGCTTTTCGCGGCCTTGGGCTTATAAGTTACACTGAATATTTGCGGTAGTCTGCTTGATTCAAATAGACGCCTTTATGAAGACAGTAATGTACACTTTGCTAAGTATGGTCTTCACTTGACCTGAAGCATTTTTTGCTTATCCGAAAAGAAATGATTTTAATTTAGATGCGGTAAACGGCTGTCGCGACATGCAGCCCTAGAGTGAAACTGAATTAAATGACCAAGATTTTGTTATTTTGGCGTTTACTTTATTCTACAATGCTAAAGAGTATCAGTTGTTCTAATGGATACATTTATTGTCTTTTGCCTGCGTTGTAATGTTCTTCCACGTGACGTCATTCACTCATTTCTTTACTCTGTCAGTCCGTCAGTCAGTCAGTCAAACAGACACAAGACATAGTGTTCAGTTAGTCATCCATTCGCTCTTTGCACGAAATTTCAACTAGATCAGGTCATGATTTATAAAGGACCCTAAAGAAGTGCAAGATCTGTGCCCTTAAAGTAAAACCTCTCTGAAGACACTACGGTTTACAAAATAAATTTAGTGTAATTTAGTGACAAGAGAGAAAAATGTCACCTGTTAAGTTGCGCCTTATTCAGGTAGAGAAAGAAAGAAGTTTTAATAGGAGCATGTTAACGAAGGTAACATAACTAAACCTTTAAAGAACTACTGATATCCGACCTCTAGTCAGTTAGTTTTGCAGCAAATGAATTGCGTATCTGCGTTAATTTACAAGCAGGTTTCTCTCTTTTGCTCAGAAAATACACTTTATTTGCAAACCTATCACTTTGTTCTGCTTTTTTAGGGCAAATGTGGCGGGAGCCAGTTGTTCAAACGCGCAAAATAATAAT
>OMLO01005447.1_pt1 | contig 10699 bp, 6 predicted proteins | sample 1674811 | NCBI WGS metagenome assembly OMLO01 (sample SAMN06265003, study PRJEB25207) | coral metagenome | isolation source: Coral host | place: Mexico:La Bocana,Puerto Morelos, Mexico | collected 2008-11-13
CCTGCACAAGGAATATCTGCAATTTGGGCAGTCTGTATACTTTGATAGAAGGAATATCACAGAAAACTCCAGAGAAACAGAAACCGTAAGCACACGAAAAGACTGATGAGAATAACAATTGAAATTTCCCCGCACCCACGTCTCCAAGCGAAGCTTCAGGAAGAAAATTCGCTGTCAAAACGCATTGGTCTTGCCTCTGTTGTCTGTTCTGCCATTAAGCTTCGAAGAAGACAGATAACTAAAATACAGGCCGAGTCTTTCGACATATACTCTTTGACACGAACAAACAACTGAAATATCGCACTTTCACCAAAACAAGTTGGTAAAACCGCCAGAACATCTTTTCCGTTGAGGAGGCAGCCACTGGTTTTGGTTTTAGATTAATTGATTTCCCACTCCGCGAGAAACCTTTAGCAGTTTCCTGCAGAGCAAATTCTAAAGAATTACCTTCGACTACAGCCATAATTGACCTGATCTGGTTATTTCGCTGAATCTATTGACAAGCTGTTGACATTGATTGTTTTGATTGACGTGCGATTGGCCAATCTTTATGCCTAATTGCCTCCCGTTCGTGGACGAACAGCGTTTGGAAAAATGTAAGGGCTCAGCTGCAGGCTTTTCCTTTCCTCCCCACCCCCTCCCCCCATTTCTCTTTTTGCTCTCGCCCCATACGTTCGCGCGACTTTCCCTTGGCTCTCGCTTTCTTCCGCTAAGAGGAAACGGAAAAGACTGCTACACAGGCTACAAGCAGAGGTACATTGTGTATTCATTAACTTGAAGATTCCCAGTTACATCTGTAACTTACATTTCATGAACATGCTGTTAGGAAATTGAAAATTAGCAGGAAAAAGGCTAATGATGAAAATGTCAGCTTTTTACATTATTGGTCTATTGACCTTCTCAAAGTACATGTTATACAGTGTTTAATTTTGCTGCAATGTCCAAAACAGGTACTTCTGTAACAACATCAACAGCCAGGACAGTAACAACAGGTGCGCAGTCAAAACCACCCTTAGTTGTCATCTCGGGTAGCCCCATCAAGTTGACTCCCTTGTCAAGGACAGGTGCTGCTTTGACAAGTGGGCAGGCAAACTCTGGTGCTTCAGGCAATATTACATGTACCTTGGTTCATGTGCAACCATTTAATGCTGCAACCAAGCAGCACATTGCTCCCAAAGCTGGTGGATCTCCAAACAAACAGACTATTCCAGTGCAGCTTCAAAAACTGGTTCCCATAAGTGTTGCAACTACAAGTCTTGCAAAGATGCAAACAGGAACAGCACCTCAGTTCACTGTAGCTGCCCCTGCTGGACCTGTCTCCAATGTACGGCATATCGCTCCTAAAGTGAATATTGTGTCAGCTGTTCCTAGTGGTCAGGCTGTTCAATTAACAACACCTACAATCCAGGTCAGGAACATTGCTCCTGCTGAGAAGACAGCTCAAGTACCTCAACAGGTATACTTTGATCTTTGGAAAAGGTTTTATTTTTTCACTGGCTTAGGGATTAAAGAAGCAGAAAGCATTTTTTCTCACACACATCAGGGTGGTCTAGATCATTTTTCTTGTTGTCGTTTGCCATTACCCTGACCTGTTATTTTTTTTTCTTGCTGTTTTTTTTTTCATTTTTCTGTTGTTTGTACACTTTGGTTCATCAGCAAGGTCCAATCAAGTCATGGCAAAGTAAAAGTCATGTCAATCCCGTGCAGTTTGAAGACTATATTGCCATGACTCCCAGCTGTGTGTGAGAACTTTATAAAACCGTTACATTTAAACCAGGAAAGTTTTCTTCCCAATCGAAAATGAATGTTCATGATCATAGGAACTCTATTAACATATTAGTAGGATTTTGTATCTAGATTAACCCAGATATAGCCTGCAAACGAAGACGTATTTCCAGCTGTCGCTTGTCTTTGCTAAAAAATACGGTCTGCGAACTCGAGCCACAAAATGATCTCATTGGCGTCAAAACTTTTGTTTTGTTGTTGACCAATAAAATTCACTAATAGAATATTATTAGCACTCGCATACATGCACAACATCATGGGAACCGGCAATGATTTTAGAATTACAATGAGCACCATTGAAACACCAAAGAAGATTTTAACTTCCGAGGTTTGTTTTCTTTGCAAGGCAAAAATTTCCAGTGAAGAAATGGCAGTTCACTCATTAATTCTGTGTGCAACTGAAGTCGATCTGTCTGTTTGTGTCGGGAACAATCTTGTTGCAGTAGATGTTATAATTGTCTGCTTTGCTATAAGAGAGCTTTGGATAGAGTAGGAGAAATTGAAAATGAAATCAAACCAGATTTCACTAATGATGGCCCATTCCGAGTAAAAACTTGCTAAAGAGCCAAAAGCCAGAGGAGAAAGAAGCTTAAAGGTCAGAGATGTAAATGGAAATTACAATCCATAGTGGTGTATCACATCCGCTCCAAGGGTTGGAATTGATGTCTTTCCTTTTGCAAGCCCTACTCTGCCTCCCGTTTTCAATTTTGGTGCTATTGCTCCAGTAGCTACATTTTCATGGTGGTGGTTTCCTAGCTCCAAATGGCTTGATTCAAGATGCTTTTCGGAGGAATAACACCAGGTTTCACTGGCCCATTGTTGGCCGTGATGTTTCCAGTACTTCTTCTCCTGGTTAAATATTCACCAAAACATTGCTCTTCGATTCAAAAACAAACTGCAAAGCTTCCTCTTGATGCTTATTGAGCCTATCAAACCCGAAAACTTGGCAGACTTTTCTGAACGCTTCCTCCCCACATTTTAACATGTGTTTGTGAGAGCTCCACGCACGATTTCTGTATGTTACCTCTTCGGATATGCAAGGTGAAATGTGATTGGCCTACATGTATGAGAGCTGATGTCACGGAAATCATTCTCAAGCTCGAGCTTGCAGACACTATTTTTCGGCAAAGACAAGCAACAGCCGGAAATATGTCTGCGTTCCCATAAAATCATTGCATGTTTGTCACCAATGTTGATCAGGAGTGGGCATCAGTTATACAAATACAAATACACATTACTTGACCACTCCCCCGAGGGGGCTTTTCAGGGCCAATGGAAACAAATACAAACAGAACAGAAATTTTTGTTAAGAATCCCAGCTGGTGGGAGGCTGACCAGCTGGCTATTTACAAAGAGGAGTTGAATTCGGGACCACCGAAGACAAATCCATCTAGTGGCAGGGTGCAGGATTTGAACCAGTGACGTCCGGATTACAAGTCCGACGCCCTACCACTAGGCCACGCTTGTTCACACACTTTCTTTCAAGCAGGCACCTTATGCTTTCTTGTTGTCTTTTTAAGCTGGCACCAAAGCCTGTCCAAGCTCAAGCATCCAGTGGCGCTCAGCAACCAAGACTTATTGTGCCAGCATTGCCTTCTAGCTTACCACAAATAACTGGCACAGGGGCTACAGGAAACATTCCATTTCCTCGTGGTGTAATAAGTGGAGGTGTGGTCTATCTTCCTCAGGTTAGTGACGTTGGCAAGAAAACAAAATCATGCTAGGGATCAATATTCCTATTTGGACGTGCGCAATCCTTTGTTTAACTACTGTTGAATTCTTTTATTTCATCTTTAGCAAGCTCTAACTTCTGGGGGTTTTCCCATCGCAGTACCATTGCAGGCGAATACATTAAATACAGGACCACAAGGAGGAATGACTGTCAATGGGTAAGGAAGTGAAGGTTACTCTGTGTCATGCTGTTAAGTGTATGAAAGTAGATGGTGGGTTCTAAGCATTGAATTCCCACAAAAGAATATTCATCATCCAAGCCCAAAATTTTTGCTACGGACAATGAATATAATTTATCATTTGACACTACATGTAGACTGTGGAAAATTACACAGGTTGAATTCTCCAATTTCCAGGCTTCACTTAACACACCTACAGGTTTTTTCTTTTGTTGCCGACAAAGAACCAAAAAACTAGCTTGTCATTGTCAACCAAAAATGCAAAATAATGTAATGACATTTGTTGGCCTGCAGTCCTTGACCAGTAATTACAGTATCAAACTGTTTCCAAGTTGAACTTTTTTTTATCTTTAGGAGTTCTCCTGAATCCTCACCACCCAACAGACCTCGCAAGCCTTGTAACTGCACCAAATCACAGTGTCTTAAACTGTAAGTTTAGCTCATTCATATCCAAAGATGATGTATCAAGTACAACATAATCATCTTGACCTGTCTGTGAAGTTTGCTGGCATGTATTACGCAAATGGAGCTTTTTAGGGTTTATATTTATTAAACACTAATTCTGCTGCAGGTTTTATTGCACCTTTAGGAGTGGCTGTGAATGTTTTCAGCAAATCTGAACTGTTGAATTTCCAATATGTGAATATATAAACTAGAAATTCTTGTTGTGAACAATATAGGAAAAAATTAACCCTTTCTACACCTTGTGAGGGTGTCCTTTTCTTCAGGAATTTTGGAAATACTGCCATTCTGGTGGAGTCGGGGAAAATGCTCTTCCATTTGCCTCCAAAAATGTCTGGAAGATGTTTTAACTAGAAACGCTGTGAAGTGGAAAGAGATAGTTCTTTGTTTCTTGTTGGAAAATTGCACTTTTTATCTAAACTAAGTTGATGTAAAATTGTTATCACTGCTTGTGACTGTAGGTACTGTGACTGTTTTGCCAATGGTGAATTTTGTAGCAATTGTAATTGTGTCAATTGCTCTAATAACATGGAGCATGAAAAGGAGAGAAGCAAGGCCATCAAGGTATGTAGCATATGTAACAACAGCTAAGTAATAAGATCAAACTGCTTAAGTTGTGTAAACACCTGCGATGATTAATCGTGTCTTTATATTCTGCTTTTGTAAGCACATTCTAAGGGCATTGTTCTCAATACTGATGGTCAAAAATGTATTAATTTTATAAAAACAATTTTATAGTAAAAGTTTTGTATTTTCATAATAAAGCATATTAATGAGTTTTTTTTTAAAAGGTACTGTTTTTATGAACCTTAAAGTGTTTTTGCCTAAAAGAATTGCACATCAAATGAATTCTAAAGTTACATGTATCTCACAATAATTTTGTTAATCTATATTTTCAGGCTTGTTTAGAGAGAAATCCTCAGGCTTTTCATCCAAAAATTGGAAAAGGAAGAGTAAGACATCTGTTTTTCACATTTTACATGTAACTTGTGTAAATACTTTGTAGGTTACAAGCACCGTATCCTTTTTATAATGGATTTAAATGGGAATCAAAGAAATATGTCCTACATGTAACTGTTATAATAATTGTATCTGTGCCACGCTTGCAGGTGGCATGTGTCTCTCCAATTACATTACAGTAAAAGCCCATGAACATAATTATGTATACATAGAACCTGGATTTAATGACTTTGTTAGCCAAAGGTTCTACATTAAGATCCAAACCTGCCACACATAAGTATAGAGAATCTGTTTAGGCTTACTTGGAAAATTCCCAGTTCTTACGGGTATATGTGGGTTTTTACTGAACTCAAAACAAAATAGGACTTTCACTCACTTTGTGCTGCCTTAGAAAATGAATGTAACAGTAACTGAATAAGTATAACCTGAATGATTGTCTGACCTTCTGTGTTTGCAAACAAATTGATAACTTTACTGATAACTGTACTGTACATGACAATACAGTGGTGTGGTTTGACTCTCAGATAGATGCAATACAAGTGTAATGCCTGTCCTCATAAGTTTCTTTGATTTTCAGGGTGATGCTGACAGACGGCATAACAAAGGTAAAACAGTTTATCTGTGGAGCTTATCCTTGTCTGGCAGCTTTTGATGTATAAGTGCTTTATTTGTTTGCCTTACTGTCTTAAACAGGTTGCCATTGTAAGCGTTCAGGATGCCTGAAAAACTACTGTGAATGCTATGAGGTATGGAATTGTTTCTTTCTCAGATTCAGCATGGCACCAGAAGCATGTCTCTTTTGAGGTTTAAAAAAATGTGACTGCATTTATAATGATAAATTTATCAATTTGTTGTAGCTTAGAGTAAAGTATTAGTGGTAATTGGTTCATGTTACTCATGACTTTACTAGCTGCAGGCTATCACCACTACATGTACATGTAACTGTGGAATGCATCATGGTTTAAGTTAGTAATAGTACTCCAAACTCTGGATTGGCTAATCCTGGTCCAGGCAGTGGGTCAGGGTGATGTAGTCTAGGGCAGAACACCTGACGCCTACAGTGTCGTTTGCACTTGGGAGCATACATTTAACTGGGTATAGGGAAAGGAGACCTTAATTGAAATGTTCAAAAGACTTGGATATAATTTGTTTCCTATTCCATGTATTAGTTTGCTTGCTAGTTGTTTTTATTATGTGATAAGGATACAGGTAGCTTTATGAGATGTCTGATTTTGTCTCTTTTTCCTCTTTTCTTTGAAGGCCAAGATATTGTGTACAAATATTTGTAAATGCACAGGATGTAAGAATTTTGAGGAAAGTCCTGAAAGGAAAACCTTAATGCACCTAGCCGATGCCGCAGGTAAGTGACCTGATCAAAACTCAGAATGAAGCACCTCATGGAAGATAGTTTGTTTTGTCTTTCAGTATGCCCGACTCAGCATACACAATGTAGCCTGCATGGCAGACATTCAAAGGGGAGCGAGAGGGAAAAATCAAAAGTGCAAAGTGCTATCTGAGGGAGATGGAGGTTTCCATCCGTTCCCTTCCTGTCACACTTTGCACTTCTAGTTTTCTCTTTCCTTCCCCTTTAATCATCTGCCATGCAGACTAGTTTCAGCTTCTTATTAAATGTCAGTCGCCAGCTGAAAACGAGCTTCTTCAGTTTCTAAGCCGCATATACGTTTTGCGAAATATTAGTGTGTTAAAGTTGTAACAAGCAATTTAAGCAAAGCACATATTTTTTTTAAAAAAATGGGACTAAACCTTGACTGTCTCTGACTGACTTCTCTGTCTGACTCTTAACTCGGTTGCCAATTTACAATTCAACTTACATGTAGTTGATAAACCAAATGACCTTGTTACCCCCACTGACGCAGCACCACAGTTTCTTTAGAAACTTTCACCCTTTATTCATTTGTCTCAGAACAGTCAAGGCTGTAACTAGAGAAGTGGGCTGTGGTCAGGATGTGGTGTAGGTCTTCGATTACGCTAGCACTGTAAAAATTAATATTCAAAGTGTTTTGGCATAAGGGAGGGAGGGAAGGAAGGAAGGAGGGAGGTCTTGTCTCAGTTAATTATTTAATTTGCTTAGAACTAAATCACACCTTGCTGGTTCCCTTTACAGAGGTTCGTGTAAAGCAACAGAATGCTGCCAGAACTAAACTGGAGTCTCAAATAGAAGACCTGCCATCCCGACCAACCTTCTTAACCAGCTCTGGAGAGAGGTTAGTATAGGCAGGAAAATAGACCGTGCTCGTATTCTCGGCAGTGGACTGGAGCTAGCTTGCAATGGAGGCTCATAAGAGGATTATTATTAAAAAGAGATTTAGACTCCCCCGCATTAGTCTCGCTTGCAAGCTAGTTCCAGTCCCATACCGACGATCCGAATATCGTCTGTTTCATTATGTGCTGATAATTAATGGCATTTCAAGATTGGCTTATTTAATTTGGGTTTTTAATGGTAAGAGTTTCACGCAATGTTGCATCTAGATGTAGCATGTTCCACCGCTGATTGAATCATAGCCTATTACAGGTGTTCCGCTGTTACGGTGAAGCTTAATACGGGCTCCACAGTGGGTCAGTGCGACACAATCTCCTTTACATCCAGGTATAACTTGTACACTCGACAAGGACCTTGTATGAGATTTAATCTAGAGGACTGTACTACGTATCTGCTGGATAGTCTGTCTATGTATATGTTATTTGCCGGCCGGGGGTCCGTATTGGGAAAAACTGTGCCCGAGGTCTGGAGTACGGTCCGAAGCCGGACACAGTTTTTCTCAATACGGACCGACCTAGGCCAGCAAATAACGTGTTTATTGTTTTCTCTCTGGAAAATTACTTTATAATAAATATTTGTGTTGATTTTTTGCTGAAACAGTTTCACACCGTGCGCGTGCTTTTAGCGTTTCGGCGAAGAAATCACGTGTTCTTTACAGAAGCATTTAAAAGAAGAGATTCAGTTTTCGCTGATTTCAGAACTGGGCAATGAAGGATTTACATTTCATGGAGATTTTTAGTGTAACAAAAAGCTGCTAAAATAGCCGCAATGTTGGAAAACTCGGAGCGGTCCGTACGCGCGGTCTGGATGGGAAAGTCCGGACCGCTGGAGCGCGCGGAAGTAGCCAATCAGATTCAAGGATTTAGGATTCCGGACCGCTGAGATGCTTCAGAAAAAATAAAACAAGTTATGTGTTATTTTTGCAGACTTCCATTCTCGTTCGTGACTGACGAAGTAGTGCAAGCCACTTGCCAGTGTCTGTTGGCTCAAGCTGCAGAGGCAGAAAGTGTATGTCCTTTTTTTCTCTTTGATACCCTTGATTAGAAAACTAAATATGCAAGAACAGATGAGGAGAGAACTGTTTAACTATTCCAGTCAGATGGTATCACTGGAATATGTCAAGTGGTCTTGAGCTTTCATGGAAAACGAGATAAAAGACATGAAAACTCCCATTACAACAACAGGTTGAGAGGTTCCTTTCTCTGCTGCTCCCTGCTGCTCCCACCCCACCCCTACCTATAAATAATTCTTACCCCTCGGCCCTTTCCTACAAATCTTGAGCGTTCCTTAGACTTGCCTTGTGATTATACCTTTAGGTGGGAAAGTCTCAGGCAGTGACCGAAAGGATGATTCTTGAAGAATTTGGCCGGTGCTTGTTACAGATCATTCACACGGCCAACGGAACTAAAGGCAAGTCTGTTCCTTTGCTTGAATGTGTAACACTCCCCCCCCCCTTTCACTCCCGATGCTTCTTGATATAGGGGGGACAAATTCACTAGCCTACGTGCAGTCGTACCCGGGGTGAGTACGGCTACACATAGTATCTACGCGATACGTAACGTAATAGAGAGATGTTATTAAGTTTTTGCTGTGGCATGTCTTGTTTCATATATCTATGTTTTGATTGTTGTTGGTTACCCTGTTTGTCTCGACAGAATGAGTCCTTCACTTGATGGTCCGGTGTTTTCAGGGTGCGGAGGTTCCACGTAACTTATCATTCATAACCGGATTTTTATCGCGTTGTTCTGTCCTCTGGAAACTGGACGGCATCTTCGTAATTTTTATCTCGTACTAGAAGTAGTGTAAATAGATGTTTGAAAACGTTTTTCGCCAGTTTACTATTTTGAACGCCCAGTGTGTAAATATCATGCTGCGTTTAATGAGTTAGTTATTCTCGTCCGTTCGCGTGCTTCCCTAAGGACATCCGAGGGATATCCGCGAATATGGGACATACAGGGAAACGTCCGGGACGTTGTCCAATTTTTAAGATGGGCCTTACGCAAACCTCGACGGCAACCGCAGCGAGAACATCGCCAAGCAAAACGCTTAATGAGCAGAGTGTACCATGTAACTCTGTAATTTCTTTGCGGGCCTCTACAAAACAGAATCACGAAATGGCCACGTTGTCAGTATTTTGGAGAACGTGAACCAGCACGGCTTTCTGTTCTTGAGCCTTTGGAAGTTATTATACCGACAGATGATCTAAACAGCTGGAAAGTTCTAAAGCAAATAATAAATGCATTGTCTAATAGGCCTTGTACTCGGCGTCGCTGTCGTCATTGCGTAAGATTATAGATACATGTATGTAATTCTAGGAACATGGTAGAACTTCCTATACGTGTCTAAACTCAAATCACTATTTCACAGTTCATATCCGTGAATAAAGTCCATCAATGGGCATGGCGAGAAATACGCTCTCTTTTGTTCTTCTCTTGTCTTCTATGTTATAGGTTTGTTCTGTCAACCGTCGGTCAAACAAATGTTAATGATCCTTTCACCTGTAGCTTGTTATACTTTATTAATTTTCTCCTTCGTCGTTCTTGGGCGACGTAAATCTTGACTTTTCCATCATAACTCAAGCCAAATCTGATAGCTTACCTGATTTGCTTTCCACCAAAGTAGAGGCATTTGAGTGAGGTGCTTATAATGCTACTCTTGGCCGTTTTTTTCGGTTGTCACTCATCATTTCGTTCTCAAGGAAATGTTGCGTTACGGCGCAAGTAACGCTTACCAACTAAGTGACGGTCATGGCGTGTGTTGTAAACAGCGAACTTTCCCTTCATTTAGAAATAATCCAAAATTCGCAAAATAGCAACCCTCATTACTTTCGGAATAACCAGCCTTTGGAGCTCATCATTTTGGGGGGACCTTACTTTCGGGATATCGTTGCTTCCGGGGAGCAAAAACCGTTACATAACGTTGATGACGTTTCGTCTCGTTTCATGGCATAAGGGTTGCGTGCGCGTTAATCATCGTTATGAAGTTGCCGTAAGTAGCTTTTGGTTGACTATTGATTAAGAAAATAAATATGGTCTCGCTATTTTCGGGGAATTTGGGTGGGCGCGCTACTTTCGTTGATTAGCGCTTTCAAGATTTAGCGGCCACTATTTTGTCGCCGCTTTCGGGGGCTCGGTTCGGATTTTACGACAATTCTTGCCATTTGTTGGGTTCTGCTCAGTAAAGTTTTATTGTCAGTATGTTTCGAAGCCTCTTGAAACACTCAAATACACGGCTTGTTTCAAAGCATCTTATCCGTAGCGCAAATTCACGCCTTGGTGACTCTCTAACCTCCCGCAAGCAA
>OMLO01005448.1_pt1 | contig 10696 bp, 9 predicted proteins | sample 1674811 | NCBI WGS metagenome assembly OMLO01 (sample SAMN06265003, study PRJEB25207) | coral metagenome | isolation source: Coral host | place: Mexico:La Bocana,Puerto Morelos, Mexico | collected 2008-11-13
TTCACTTGCGTTTTGTCAAAATTCTAATAATTTCCCTCGCCTAAAGGCTCAGGAAATTATTAGAATTTTGACAAAACACGCGTGAAATGATTTCCTAATTTCACTCGTCACCATTTGATTACCCATACAAATGTTTTAGTCTCACCTCCTGAAATCACAGCTAGTGTCATATACTGTGCAGAGTACATTCTCTTCTGAAAATCTCTTAAACATTTGTTCACATCAATATTCTGTAAACATTTTAAAATACATAGTTACATGACTTGCCAGCCATTAATTTAAATTATTGATCAACTGGTTCAGATCTTAATGAATTGAATTAGTAGTCAGTTTGGAATTTGTGTGAGAAGACAACTGTCAAAATTTTGCTAACCTTTTCCTTGGGAATTTTCTGTAGTGTTTCCTCATTTCCTAACACGTTTGAAATTAATAATATGTAAGTTCAGATATTTTAATAAATTTAGATTCTTATTTCAAAAATTTTTCAAACAAACAGCTTTGAAATGTATAAAGTAACAAGCAAACCCCAAGCATAAAAAATTGAAATTGACTTTTTAGTCGAACTCACCCCACAGAAATTTTCCAAATGGATGGCCTTTTTCAGTCAGTAATGCTAGGAGCTGCATTTTCCTGACGGAATCACTCTGATAACTCATTCTAAATTCTACAAAATAAAATATGACGGTCATGCAATCAAACTCAGTAAGCTGTACTCGGTATGTTCTTTATTGAACACTCAGCTTGTTATATAACAACTTACTTTCAACATGAGAAAAGAAAAATAAATTACATCTATCCCCGGTTATTATTATTTGTGTATTTTTTAGTATATCTGTTTGTAAATTGGAGGTCAAAGAGTTTGTTAAATAAATGTGATTCTTCAAAAGTCTTGTCAAACATGACCAACCTGCTGTCATTGCGCTTAGTACCAAATCACAAACACATGCTGTAACTATTACACAGTGATTAACTTCATACCACTTTCCACTGCCTGAATTTCCCTGTCAACACTGTCTTCTTTAAGAAGAGGAGAAATGAAGAACTGCGCAAACCTGTGCATAGTTTGAGGACAAGAAAACATCACCTGTTATGATTATTGAAAACTGCTAAATGCATAGTACATGAAATGATTATCCATCAGCAAATTGCTAATAATTTATTATCGTAAATATGGAAAAAAGAGAACAATAACAATCTAAATAAAATTCTTAGCAAACATTAAAAAGTTGATACATGTAATTGCTGCTATGAAACTAAGTTCCTGTTGTCTTATAAAATCTACCCTTTCTAGTACAAATTTGTAGTAAAAGCTGACAAAGGTTCAAATTTTACTAAAACAATAGCTTTGCTTATAGAATGATAATGAATTAATGACATTAATGACAACAACAACAACAATGCTTTATTTGCTCTAAAACACTAATTACGCATTTGTAAACATAGAAAATAACTTAGGAAAGAAATATGTTTAAAGTCAAGCCAGGGAGATACATGAACCTTGCCGTTTTTGAGTTATTCCCCTGCCTTTTTGTGCAAAATAAAATAAGATCAAGGGATTGAAAGAGAAGAGCAAATAAGGTAAAAACACAGTGAGACAGACTGAGCTGTGTGAGCAGTGGCTACTTGAAGGAGTTGAATGTTCAAAGTGTTAGTTACTTTGTAGTATTTTTGAGTTGTTCAGAGAAGAGATATACCTTCATTTGTTTAGAAAATTCGTACACATTAAGATTTTTCAAGTAAGAAGGAATATTATGCCAAGAGATGGAAGCCATATAGGATATAGTTTGTTTCCCAATGTTTGTTCTGACTCGCGATTTGTAGAGATTTTGCTAGAAGCATATCTAGTATTATAAGTATGTAAACTACTAGCGTACTGGAAAAATCATGAAAAAATGTGAAATTAAATGTGAACCTGTCTAAAGTTTCCCTGAAGTACTTCCGTCTGACATCGAAGAGGAAGGTGGTCTGAAAAATAAAAATATTGACAGATATATTAAATAGTAACTGTATGTTATACTTATTAAGTGTATGCTAAGAAGGAATTTGTTATTATCATTGACAAAAAAACTCCTGACCAGCTATACCAGGAAAAACTAGGTATGCAAATTTAGCCTGTAGCAAAATACGTGTACATATATGTACATGTAATTATATGCTGCTCCAGTTAGAAAAATGGTAAATGACAGTCTCTTGTTTTTAATCAATAATGTAATATCACTGAAATGCATAAAGAATTTATTAAGCTTAAACAAAGAAAATCATGACCGTGACATTGTTTGGATTTCTTATCTTAATAAGAAGAGATTTTTATGACATTTCTATTTCTAAGTTAGCTTCTTTGACTTTTGATTCAGTGTGAGAAGATACATGTATACCAAACACTGAAAATGATGTATGACCAGTGATATCTCCAAACACCTTGAAGTTTATCAAAAAAAACTCTGCTATGCCCCACATTTTGAACAGTTCTTCTCAGTGTTTAGAAAAGTGGTCAAACACAGACTCTGGTGTTTGATATAATTGAATCAATGATTAAAAAAAATTATGCTGTGCAACTTAAGTGAGGACTGAGACAAATCAGTTCAAAACACCATCACTTCACTTGTGCTTCAGGTGACATACCATACTGTGTGGTAATACAAGGTACCTTGAAAGCTCCCTTTCGAGGCTGAACACCCTAGGAGGCATTGACAGAACCCACTTTTTTAACTCTGTCCGTTTTATATGGGAGTGACCCCAAGGGATGCACATGTCTAACGTACCCTTTCACAATCAGTTGAAGCATTATCTGATCCTCCATGTTTCTTAATAAAAGCATCAAAGGCATTCTCATCAGGATATTTTTCACTGCCCATAAAAACCACTGAAAGAAAATAGAGGCAATCTGCTTTCAGTTTCAGATGTCAAAAAGTGACAGAAGCTACACTCAAAGCCCTTAGGTCATTTCAAAATTAATGTCAGTAACCAAAGCCTGTGTAGCACATGTAAACACAACTTAATGCAGGACGACAGCAAGGCATGGTTTACAGCACTCTTTGCGAGAGTGAGAAATGCTGTGGGAACACAAGCCTCAGGCAAGTGCTTCCACAGCTTTTTTGAGTTCTCTCAAAGTATCATGAGTTTTTCTGTAACTCAATACAAGCATGGAGAACATTTTTTCTACTTCATTTAGAAAATATGGTGGTGCAAAAAAGAAAATCAACTGGTTTACTTTGATCATCAAAATGTAAATTCTCTTTCCTCTTGCCATCATAATGTTAACGGTGCGTGCTAGTTCTGTGTTTCTATTGAGTTACAGAAACACCGTTTTAAACCAATCAGTGCATATATTTGCTTTGAGTTATTTTCTAATTAATTCTTACTATGTTCTAAGAAGTGAGCTAATCCTGCAACATGGTCTGGATCAGAAAAGCTACCAATGCCAATACAAAGGGCTGCAGCAGACTGAAAAAAATAAAAATAAAAAAATTGGTAATGATACACCATTGATCAAACTTACATAAACACTTTAATTATCATTATGATAAATCACACATTAAACTTGCAATGCTCAGTGAAAATCTCATATCATAACTGAAAGACAACCCTTTTACTTTGAAAAGTCAAAGTTCTGGGTGGAGGAAGGGGTACTTCCATATATGGGCTATATTTAGATATGTGCCGCAGGAAATTAAAGGATAGGGCTTTTGAGGTTCTTGATCCTTACATAATTTATTATAGGGTGTTATTGTTTTCTTATTGGCATTGTGTTCTTAGTGTGAGACTCAGCTATGATACCTAAATTGTATCAGTCAAAACTGCAGTTTGTAAATGCCCAGATAAACAAAAAAACTATGTTTTAAGAAAGTGAACCATCTGTTAACTTCTAATTAACAGAAATGAAAAAGAGTTGGCCCCTATACATGTTCTTAGTTTTTGATTTTCCTCTCAAATAGGATATCAATTTTCATTTGCTTCATACTTATAAAAGGTGAGGGGGAGACCCTCCTCAGTACACATGAATCTGAAATTTATGGAAGTAACCCTACTAGGGAATCAAGGGAAATGAGGGTGACAGTGTGTACAATTTACTCCTTGCGGAGGGATGTTAATACTCCCGGTACACATGCCAGATTACCACTATTCATGATGGCTTTAAAGAGGGCCATGCCCCCTTTTCTCTTTGTATTTCAAAAAATAGGCCAGAATTTTCATTCAGTTTGTGGGGTAGCTTGCACTCTGTCGCAAGTTGTTCTGCACCCTGTACATCAATGTCATATCGACATGCTTTCAAAATATTTATCTGTCTGCAGAAACTTACCAGTTTTGTATCTTTTGCTTTTCTGGATCTCTCAAAATAATTTTCTTGGTCCCCATCAGGATCTTCACCCATTACTCCATCAATTTCATCATCACCATCATCACTGTTATCATCTTCATCATCATCACTCTCTTCGTCAAGGTCTTCACTACACCCATCTTCATCGTCTGTTGTTGACATATCACTGTCATGGTGTTTGCGTTGAGTGACTGAGTGTGTATCTGATACTAACAGTGCTGTTAAACCATTTTCTAAATGAATGACCCTACAATTAGAAAAATTTAAATAAAGTATTACTGAATGACAGATCTATATTTCATCTCATTTAAGTTCTGATAAGTGTTCTGGCACTGAAGGGGCCTTAAATTATCATTTGTGTAGAACTCCAGATTGAGAAGTCTGTTAACGTCCTGGCCAGTGTCACTGTACTGTGCTCTTGGGTAATACCCTTTACTTTCACTCTACCTTACCGCAACAGACAGCAGTGATAATAGTGGGCACTGGTAAATAAAGAATTCTGCAGTTCTAACCAAGAGTGATCTGCAATGTATGTTTCAAGAAAATGTCTCTGCCGAAGCTATGACTGTCCAGAGGTCACAACTGAAAATTGTGAGGGGGACGTGCAGGATCTCTGAAGCGAAAATTGAAAATCTATTGCTGAATTTCTGGTGGGGTGGGATTCACACCAACAAAACCTTTTAAGGAGGACCGGCATACATGATTTGAGTTCTATTATATTCTCCTTTTGTGTGAGTTCAATTTTGTTTGATTGCTGAACTCAATCACACTCAAACCATACATTTAGTTCAATCAAGTTTGACTGAAATTCAGTTTGATTGGGCTTGATTGACTATAGTGAAAAAAGGAAGAGGGGAATCATTGTTTTCTGTACAAAAAAGGTTAAGAAATGTTTCAGAAAATTTGAAAATTTCTCTGGGTATGTATTGACAGTATTCCAATAATTGATTCACACTAGAGCAAAATTTAAAGCTTTATTTAAAACCATTTAACCCCCAAGGGGTCTCCCTTTGACGAGTAAAATCGTCTCACATTAGATAGAGTAAAATCTGTAAGTCATTCTTAGGGAATAAAGGGTTAAGGGAGATTTAACTGAAAATGTTTCAACATGTATATCCTTTTCTCCATCTAAATGAAACCGGAACCTTTCTAAAATCCCTTTCAAACAATCAAGAAAACAATAAAGAAAGATTTTATATTTTAGTAGGCAGAGGATACTACAATGGTACAATCATGCCGGCAAAGTCTGCCTTCTGGGTAGATTTACTTATAAAATTACATTTAGGTTGTCTAAACATAAGCTTGTCTGATAGAATAGCCGGTACTTTGTTTATAACGACCCACTGGAAGTGAATTTGATCATTAGAAAATTTAACCATGAGTTTTACTAAGAAACAAAAAAATAAGAAAAAGAGGAAGGGAAAAATGAAAGGACGCCGATTTTTACCTGTATTCCCTGGGATCATTCGGCGACTTCACAATTGCCGCCATGTTGTGTCTTTTTTGTGGTGGATGCTTCGTGTAAGACAACGCGAAGATTGTCGACGGTCTGAGAAGAAGGGGCCGGAGTGAAATTACACAGCGCATTCAGTTGACGACATTTTATTCTCAATGTTTAAAGAGATATCCGCTAACGTAATTTTTAAATTGCTCCTCAGATATTTTTCAACTTTTCTTCAACGTCAACAAACACTCAAATCGTCTGTTCTTTTCCTCCAAGTTTTACATTTAACGGTGTTAAATTTTATCCAGGTCATGATCTTCCCGCAATTGTGGTGTACAGCCGCAGACGAAAGCGGCGATGCACGCTTATCTAAATGAATCACACATCACGGCTTCTTAGCAAATCAAAATTCATATGAAAATCACAGTTCACCACGAAAAAAACACTGGACTTAACACATTTCGCGCGAAAGTAGTTAATCATTTGCCAATAAAATACCCTTTACAATTAACAATCACCGAAAGTCAAAAAGGCAAAAAAAACTATTTGAATTCAATCAATATGACATATATTTTGAGGTAATAGCCAATATCTTTATTAGGCAAATAAAGTAAGAAATGATGATATTTACACGCAAACAATTGGATGGGGATGGATCGCCAGTGAGATTAAAATGCTCTGGGTTTTTTTTTTATCGTGGGCACACAACCTCGTTCCCAACGAGGTTGGTGGGAACGAGGTTGGTGGGCACAAAATGTAGCTACATGCATGAGATCTTACGGAAAATTTAGTCATAACAAGGTATGTTTTGAGCACTAGAAATTTTCTGCTCTCTCTTTTTCTGTCAAGCTAACATTAAAACGGGGCGCGTTTATCGACTGTTAGATCAGTCAGTTCAATAGGGTCTGACACCAAAAGGAATACTAAGACCAATTTAAAGTTCAAGTTGCCCCGATGATATCTGTGGGAATATAAGTTTGCTCTTCTTGACTGCCACATCTGTCAAATCGGGCAAGGTGGCACCGTGGAGTCCGTGGACAGCTGTCTGTTGAAGAAGACTTGGAAAACGCAATACCGATCCATACTCAAGTACTTTGTTTCGTGTTCAGAGGAGGTAACGTTGCAGTAGAGTGTTGGCAGTACTTTACAAACCTCCTGTTGCAGTATTTATTGTCATTTGTTTTCTCACTTGCTAACTTCTTGGCCTCTTCTGACTTTTTATTCACCTCTTTCGCAGTAGCGTCAAAATCAACCGGTGGAGACACTAACCAGGAATACGAAGGAACAACTTTCGGCGGAAAGCAATCAGGACAATCAGATTCAAGCGTTGATTTCTCTAAATTTGCTTGCACTGCGAAGTCTGCGAGGTCAGACTGCTTTTGGGCTCCTATGATTTCTGTTTTTTCACACTGGTTTGGAACGCTGGAACAAACTGATCCCATAATATCAAAAGCAAATCACGAATGCCTTTTCAATTCCTAATTCCAAATAATGTGCTTGGTCTAAATGTCTTGATCTCGAAACTGCACTCCCACTTAACTAATTGGCGACGTTGATGAGTTAATTACATGTCAATAATTAATTCTGAGAAACGACAAAAAGCGTACGAAAAACATGGTAAAATGAAACTGTTACCAAAATGGTAATCACAAACTGAGCGCTATCGAGGTGAAAAACACGAAATTTTAAGTTTACACTCGAAAATTTTTCGCCACTATTATTATTCACAAATAAAGAAAATATTTTTTTAAGTAAACATCTAGTAGTTTGACTTCGTGCCCTAACCAACAGTTGCATTTAAAATGTTTATTGATTAATGATGTTAATTAGTGTTTTTTGATGACGCCGCTGACTTCAAAGAGGTTTACCGACTATTTATTCATACGAGATGACAACATCGTTCCCAGGGTCTCTCATGTTCATGGAGGGCAGGAAATGAAATTGGGATTTAAAGGGAAAAGCCCTGGGAACGAGGTTGGGAAGATGAGAGACCGTGAGAACGAGGCTGGGCAAAGTAATATTTTCAGACAATCTTTTCCAAGTAGCCCTTTCTGGGAAGGATTTCGAAAACAGTGCGGAAACGCTTGCTAGGCTACGTTTGTCGTGGCATGAACTGGACAAGAGTTTGGCAATATCCGTTTTACTCCAACTTCTCTGACTTGTTGTCAATTTGGGACTGATGACTATGGTGAATTCTCATTTGATGGCTTCATTGTGCGACAGACTGTAGAAGTTATATGACGCTCTTCTCCCAGAGGACAACCGTGAGAAACTGTGACGACACGTACTATCAATCTTCCCGTGCCAATCAAAAAAATATATTCCATTTTGAAATTTATGAGCAGGCTGTATAAACAGCCTTTAATTTAATTTAAGTTTTAGGTACTTATTTGAGCGTTCAAAACGTCATCTCAATACTATGAAGTAGTTATATCAAGTAAATGTAGCCAGGTACATGTATGCTTTGCGGACCTACATTTTTCCCCTTCGTGGATTCTTTAACGATCCAAATAACATCCACGAATTCCTCTTTTTTTATTCGACTTCTTTTTTAGACTGATCCAATTCATCCATGATTTTTCGATATAAGCACAGGCCTTAACGCGAGTGTACATGCTACGTGACAAGTGTCAAGTAGAATATCCCTCGGTATACCACGAGAAATCACCGCATAACTACATTATACCATGCCATACTAGACTGCAAAACAGTCGTATATTTTGTGAATCCGAACGACGCGAGCAGTATGCGAACGAGAGGTCTTGAGCGGGTGTAGAAACGGCGAGGAAGGCGAGAGACGCTAAAAAGTAAGAATGTCCGTTTTGCATATATTAATTCGTTCAAAAATGACTCTTTCTTCCAGCAGCGGAAAATTCCCATTTGTTTAATTTTGACGCAACCTTTCATCAAATGTCAATCACACGTCATCAAAAAAAATACACTCAGACGCCATATCATTTTCCTAGTGAAGACAGTATTCTCGCGGGAAGATGGACGACGTTGATTTGGATGCGCTTGCGAGCGATTTAGGATTTGTCTTGTAATCGGAGTAAAAGGAAGCTGTGCGATCGCTTCTCAAAGGAAAAGATGCTATTGGTGTGCTGCCAACAGGCTTTGGAAAAAATTAAGCTATTTGTTTTGGTGAAAGTGAAAGCGTCCAACCTTCCAACTCGCCAAATGCAGCTTCAGTGGAACCATCGACAATTATATTTATTTGTCCCCTCAAAAGCAAATAACATCGAACGAGTTTTGATACCGCTTTGAATTAAAATAACAGAAATTCGGTGCGCGACTGCAGACATTTATTGTTTCTGCACCTTGCCGCAATATTGCAGGTCTTGCAGACAGAGCAATGGCGTTTGAAATTTTTATAAGATCACGAGGTTTCAACACTCTCAAAAATGAGGCATCCAAAGTATCAAATTTAAAATGTGGGTGGAGTTGTCAAAGATGAGTTTTGAGTCAGTCGTTTTATCGCCTCAAAAGCCCTACGTGGCGTGTGAGGCTCGAGCGCTTTACACGCGAGGAGGATTACGCTTGTGGCGCTTTGCGCCTTTCGAATAGGGAAGAAAAAACGACTGTTTTGCAGTCTATAGAAAATACGGTGGCCAACACAATTCTTATATAACGGCTTTTCTTTGTTCTGATTGCCTGAATTTTCAATGGCACGGAATAATGGAATACAATTTGCATCGCGTAGCTTGGTACATTGTTGCCAACTTGTTTCGGTTTGTAAGTCGTAATCACTAGGTTGTACGAAATCAATGGTTTTCCTGTAATTCATAGATAGTTTGATAGAAAAATGCTATGTGTAGAAAATAATTTGAATAATATGGCTTACCTTATATTTGCATTGCCTTATTTTGATGTCTCTGGGTTCCTGGCGCCATTTTGGCGAGTTTTACTTTCTGGCGGTTGGCTACCCTTAAAGACATGTAAAGAGAAACGAAAGTCGTTTCTCTTTACATGTCTTTAGGGGAAGCCAACTGCCAGAAAGTAAAACTCGCCAAAATGGCTCTAAACCACCTCCGGAAGCCAACCGCCAGAAAGTAAAACTCGCCAAAATGGTTCTAAACCACCTCAGGAAGCCAACCGCCAGAAAGTAAAACTCGCCAAAATGGCTCTAAACCACCTCAGGAAGCCAACCGCCAGAAAGTAAAACTCGCCAAAATGGCTCCAAACCACTTCCAGGAACCCAGAGACATCAAAATAGGCAATGCAAACATAAGGTAAGCCATTTTATTCAATTATTTTCTACACATAGCATTTAGAGTAATTTTCGAAGCATTCTCATACATTGTCTTAAAAACGCCTAAAATATTGTTATAATCATATTCAACGTCTGGGCCGCCTGTGCGTTCTCTCGCTGTCATTTACACGAGGTCGACTTGGTGCAAGTCTAGTTAATGAGCCGAACTGAGGGTGAAATGATCGCGGTACCTTCGTTGCTATTTTTAAAAGGCTTTTCGTCTTTCGGATAGGATTTCAAGGAGACGCGTAACTCGATCGCATTGTTTGAACGAGTCAACAAGAATTCCATTTTGCGCTGGATCAGTGTTCGGTGACGTTCAAGCTGCAACCACGGTGAAATAAGACTGCTCAGATCTGTTCCCTGTGTCTTAAAATGTCCACAAAAATGTCTTTCGTTTTGGTAAGTACAAGTTGAATCATTGTTGCTTTCAGTGCTGACTGTATGGTAAAAAAAAAACAGAATTGTTATCTCTGAAATTGAACCCTCGTATCCTTTCATCCCGGGGGGGGGGTTCTCCCCTATATCAGGTATATAGATATGTGCCGCCCCAAAGGGTATGGTTTTCAGCCGTTTTGGTCTGAAAACGGGTATAGATTTTGACCATCTTGGTCTGAAATTGGGTATGGTTATCGGGGGAACGTTCACGAAAGCTTATAACCTTATTTTTCTTCCCAGCGACCGG
>OMLO01005449.1_pt1 | contig 10696 bp, 8 predicted proteins | sample 1674811 | NCBI WGS metagenome assembly OMLO01 (sample SAMN06265003, study PRJEB25207) | coral metagenome | isolation source: Coral host | place: Mexico:La Bocana,Puerto Morelos, Mexico | collected 2008-11-13
TTATGCTTTTACATGACTTAAAAGGTATTAACGAAAAAGGGTGGTCGCACCCAACTTAACGCGCGAGGATCCACGCGAAATCTTACTAGTCTAATAGATAAAGACTTACTCTTGAATTTAAAATGATGATCAAAATACTTTGTTTATTGCAAAGTGCGAAATTCAGTGTCAAAAACATGGCATTTATGCTTTTACATGACTTTAATACCTTTTAAGTATAAAATATCGAATCAAACGGAGTATCACTGCCGAATGACTACAGAGGTTCAAGCAATTTGATGTTTTGTGAAATAGTGTTCCCAAATAGTTGAGCGGTGTTTCCTCTCGACAAAATATTTGGACACGTAAAACAGCACAGTAGTCAGTTTGTTCTTTGTTCCTAGATGATCCTATTGGTGTCTACAACGTAGCTAGTGGTACCTGGACGTAAGGCATTGTCCAACATTTGGCAGGTAGTAGCCACTGAGAAAGGTGAAATTAAACACTTTGAAGCTGAACCGTCGTCATCTTTATGCTTCTGGGAAGTCCTTTCAGTTCCGAAGTGATAAAGTCCCTGACGCTGTTCCCGTTGCCGACCCCATCTCGTATGCAGCAGATCACGAACAATGTAGTGCCAGCAGTGCTCCGGTATCCCCTGAAAGTGCTGCCTATTCTTCTGCGGAGCCACCCGAGTCTGTATCTCCAAGCTAAAGTGCGGACCCTTCTCCTGTGCTGCCACTTCGTAGATCCAGTAGAAGAGTCAAGCCTACAGATAGACTGAACTTGTAAACGCGCGTTGTGAATTGAAGAAGCATCTGAACATTTTATTTCATATCTAAGCGTGCATTTGCTGTAATTAGTTCTGTTTTCAGTTTTCTTTAAGAAAAAAGGGGGATGTCCGACGGTTGTATCGCTTAAAAATCTTCCCCTCATGGGCTATTGACCCGTAGCCCTTGCGGGCTGCGGGCTAATTGTTAATCAGTATACCACACAAGTGGATGGTGCTTTTCGCGCACGCTGATTGGCTAGCCCAGAGGTGATTAGCCAAGTACTATTCCCCTTCGAGCAGCCGGAGAGAAAGAAAATGGCTTCCCGTTTCAAATAAAGCTACTCTTAAACAAGTAAAGTTACTCAGTTTGGTCCGCTAGTTATTCAGCTTGTGTGATATATACTAAAACAATTATCCACCTCATTGTCGGTGAAAGTGGTGAATATTTACCGCCACTTCGGTGAATAATTTTTAAATATTCCGGCTATTTGATGGAAAATAATAGCAGCAAATGACACTGGAACACATTTCTTACTGACAATTTCGTCAAAGAATGCTTCAATTCCTTGATTTGAAGAAAACGAATACAGTGGTTGTTGGTTCGCTGGTTCCATGATATTAAATTTTGTAGGGCTTGGATTTTGCTCCAAAACAGAAGCACTCGCGTGCGAAATTCCACATCATTCAATTTCCCTACAAGCAATGGGATGTAGGCATTCCCGCTGAGACACTTTTGTTGGCAGCAGACCAAAACAAGTGTAAACCAAAACATCAGTTTATTCCAAGTCACCATTTGGACAGTTCAGCAACTTTTGCAGGATACTGAAACACATTTTTATAACGAATCCTGCTGGCGGCAATGTTTGGTTGACCAAGAGACGACTGTTCAAGGAATATGCTGGAAGAAAAGTCAACAACACGCAAATGGTAATAATCATTAAAACGATTAGCACTGATTCATCGCTGTTTTAAAAGTCTTACGTGAGCAACCAATTTCACTGCTGTGAAGTCAATTTAACTTTTTGGACGAATCACACGCGGCCAAAGCGAGACGACATTACTGTGTTATAATATTGTCTTCTCTCGAAAGCAAAACTATAAGATGATCGCGATACTATCACGAAAAAACGGACTCAGAGATGGGATACACAATTATTTATTGCAAAGCTACAAAACTAGTAGCACCTGAAACCTGGAAAAGGCTGTTGAGATGCTCTCGCTTGAACTGCTGGATACAAACATGTCTATCTAAAGGCTAGTTTTCGCTAGCGACGGATTCGGAGTCGGAGTCGGAGTCGTACGATTGCGTATGACCTAGCGAAAATTAAGAAATCGGAGTCATAAGCTCGACGGAATCAGAATCGGAAGAAACACAACGTCACTTATGATCCAGTGAAAACTAGACTGTCGGGGTCGGAAGCAGAAGCAGAAGAACCAACAAATCACAAGGCGCGGAATAGAGCATTGTGATTGGTTTATTCTTCCGTTTCTGATAGCAATGTAGTTTTCGCTAGATCATAAGCGGTGGGGTCATAAGCAGAAGCGGTGTTCTCAAGAGAAAATCAGGTTGATTTTCTCTTAGTGTTCTGCTTCCGACTCCGTTGGCTTGAGTTTGACTACAGTGCATCGTTCTAGGCTCCTGCTTATAACTCAAACTACCAATTCGGCGCTAATGAAAACCAGCCTTAAAAGAGCTTATCTTAACATACCGCCGGGCTATCTGTCACAGAATCTAAATACTTATTAATTAAAACCATTTTAGGTGTACACTCAATTACTATCATAAGCAAACAGACTTAGAGACGGGGTAAGCAATTATTTCTTGCAAAGCTATGAAACTAGTAGCACCTGAAAAACCCAAACCCCCCAAAAAGGAACAATTGAAAAGTTAGAGGATGGGAGGGGTAGTGCTTGTGGACTTCCAGTCGCTTTGTGTTTTGAAAAAGAGCTAAATGGAAGAAATTGATTGCTGTGTGAGATTTAAATCAATGTCTAAAAGCGAAGCCTTGATAAATGCATTATACTGTTGAGCAAGAAAAATCCTGTAAACTCCCAGAAATTGGAAAACAAAGAATCAACTAGAAAACAACTATAAGAACCAGGTCTTGATGGTCGGGAGATGGAAAACGAAACATTTTATATGGATGACCTAACATTTATCGAGAACACTTTATTCAGCCGAACTCTTGTTGTTATTTATATATGAATCTTTTCGTTCCGGTGACAATCTTTCGATGGGCTGGTTTCTTTTTGTTGTTGAAAGACGAAGAAAATAAAAAGAGCTTGTAGAGAAAGCGCCGCGGTGAAACACTTTAAATTTATGTAATATGGTAGTTCAAAATGTTCAATTCTGTCTACGTACTGATTGGCATGCACAATAAAGAATCTAAAATATCTCTAGGCTCGGGACGGGTTTCAGCAAAGCAGGCAAAGTCTCAAGCTTTGTTGGCCAGCTGTCCCATAGCAACGGTGGCGTTGTTGCTAGCTGTAACGACAGAAGGGCCTCCAGCAGGTTGCATGAGGATGACCCCTTGGTTGTTCGGACGGGACCTGCAGCAGCAGCAATAGCAGCAGATGATCAAGATGATGACGAAGAGAATCGAGCCGCCAATCACAGCTCCCTGGCTGACATCGTCCATCTCATACCACCAAGCGAAGACACCTTAATAAAAAAATGTTAAAATGAAGAGTATTATTATCCATTTTATACATCAAGAAACTTTTTTATGAAAATAATAGAGGGTAAATTGTAAATAAAAAATATAAGGAATTAACGATGATTGAGACTGAGAAAGATTGAACAGCATTTTCTTGTGAATTTTTTAATTACTTCAAATCGTTAGCGCTCGGAACACAAGGAGAACCTAGGAGAATTAAACATGTGATCAGATTGGAGGCTAGTGTGATATCGGTCAAACGTTTTCAGCTTATCATGTAAAGAAAGTTGTTTTTAAAGCAAAAACACGATGAAACACTCATACCACACGCATTGGTATTAATTGGCAGGTCTCCCTCCATCACAGGCGCCTTCACAGGATAGATTCCTTTTCCCAAAATCTCACCTCCAGCCAGGAGTTTCACCTGTTAACCGACGACAAAAAGGACGTCAGATTACTAGCCCTCTCATTGGCTGAGAGTACACAGAATGGAATGACGTGATTAAAGCGTCTGCCACAGACACCGCCAACCTCATCCCCAGGGTCCTCTCTGTACCTCAAGAACGTCCTTTCTCGAGGTAGAGAGAAAGGTAGAAAGCTGAAGCTCTTGAGGACAGAAAAAGTTAATAATTTAAAATTGTCTGTATCGTGGTTTTCAACGTAAACTTTGCGGCACTAGTAAAGTTTAGCAGTTTTATCAACTTTCTAGACAACGTTCAGTTAAACAAACTATGCAAATTCACTTTGTAAAGCGTTGTTGATGCGTGCTCCGGATAGGTTCTCTTGTGTTAAGAAAATAACGTACGCGAAATTTAACTTCAAAATTTAAGCCGGGCTGATCGTGAGTTCTACAAGAGGTACCAACCGTTACACGTAGTTCGTCACCCTTGGGAGTGAGCGCGACTTGTACGTACACACCAGCGGAAACGACAGAAGGCAAGGAAGCAGTGAAGCCTGGCACTTCTACGATGTCATCGCTGGTATAAGTATGAGACCAGGTAATAAACAGGTCTGGGACGTCCATTGTGGCTGTTACACTCACTGGGTCATCACACTTATTGACCTAATGAGCAATAAAGTTGATATTAGGTTTAGTCCGGTACATACTGAAATCAATGGCACAGTGAAACCCCGCCTTACGGCGACCTCGCTTTGTTAATACGGCTACCCCACTGGATTCTTTTTCTCCTGGCGAAAGGCCCATACGTTAAGGTTGAATTTTCGAAAGAGAAAAGCGACATTCCAGATGCCTACAAAAGAGCAGTTGTTTCCATGTACAAGAGCAATTGTAATACATCTGTTAACGCGTCTCACAATTTACTGTATTTCACAAATGACGATCTTTCACGATAAAACTATTGATTCAAAAGCAGCGTGACAAAAAAATGTAAGTAAGCGTTACCTTGAGCTTAAATGTGATTGGCTTGTCGACAAAATCCATTTTGCACGTGATCGTGCTGCAGTCGTCACTAATGGTGCATCCGTCTTTCAGAGTCCTCCTGGCAACCGCGCTACAAGCGCTGTCACCTACAACAAAATGAGACTAAAGCTGTGTTCTCACTAGACCGAAACATGATAAGTCTGATCACGAATGAAACATGTTTTGCTTTAAAAAGTGTTCACATCAGATAATGCATTGCGCGAATCGTGATCGAAACATGATAATTCTGATCATGATTGAAACAACCTCACGAGGTAGTTTCAATCATGATCAGATTAAACACGTTCAAAATGGCGGATGGATGCGGAGAAGAGGCGAGTGGCCAAAGAACCCCAAATTGGGGCTATTTCTCGTTGAAATATGGGCCGATAAAGAAAGACAACGTCAGCTATCAGCGATGGGACGAAAGCACAACATATGGGAAAACATCGCCGCAAAGCTCAGTAACAGCGGTTACAAACTTACAGCATCGCAACGCAAAACCAAAATTCACAACCTGGAACAAAAGTACAAAAAAGCAAAAAATTTAGACTAAACCTGCAAAGAATGAACGCAACTGCGACAGTAATTTCAAGCTCTATTCTGCAGCTGACGTTTAAGAAATTTATGCAAGTATGATAAAACAGCATAAATTAAAACCGGGTATGAAACGTGTTTGAAACTGACATGTGATGTGAAACATGTTTACTCTGAACATTTTTCGCGTTTAATTTGTGTGTTATGTGTTGTCGATATGTCGACCGAGAGTGGTTGTCTGATTGTCGGTCGAAAAAAGTGTGTTTAAAATGAGCATAATTTATATTTTGGAACGGCTGTGTCGTTTAAGGAAACAATGCGGTCACGAGGGTAACAAGACACTTTTCTCTCGCATTCACTGGCTTGGTAAAGTTTACAGCATATTTTTTGAAAGACTTTCAACGATTTTACATTCCCTAATGTAAACCCAGAAGTGTAAAGAAACTTGAAGAGTCTGCGTCGTCGCACATGACATCTGGATCCGTCGATATTAAGAATTGTACAGATTCGTCAAAGATATATGTCATTTTTGTTCGTTATCGAATTATGATAATCAGTGACGATTACAACGATGTATTTAAGAAGCGCAACAAGGCAGTTCCGTTGTAAATATTGCTTTTGTAGTCTCCTTCGGGAAACTTTAAAGAAACGCTTTTCAAAAAGTTTCCTTGCGACAAAACTAGCTGTAACGCTTTCCAAGAAACGAAACAATGACCTGCTTCAAATTCCTTGAAATCATCGCTCATTTAAATCTATCATATTTCAGTGTTAACTTCAGTTGCTAATACTAACATTTAAAGTCCTTTAGTTAGTCAGATACTCTTTATAATAAATTGCATTTAAACCTCCTGAAAGAAGAAAAAAGTTAGTTATAGGAAATTAACTAGTTATGTAGTCATTCAGGAGTAAGAATTATAATATCTCAACGAACAAAGGAAAGCGAGATAATACTTGAACAAGTCTACATTTGTTTTACGAGCAATCGTTGGCTAACAAATTCATCGAACATGACAATGAATTAGCTTGTAGCGCGTCGATACGTTCAGGGTGTCTCAGGAAGAAATGATCTCTTATTACAAAACAACAACAGATCAAACTGTGATACCACAAGCCCTTCAGCAGTGGTTTTATGTCGGACAATTCCGATCAGGCAAAATCTAGCATGGCATACAAACTGAACAGAGATATAAGAAAAACTTAAAAAGGGCTGTCTTCATGTTCGACCAAATTCCAAAGTTGCGATCCATGGCGACAAAAGAAGCAGTCGCATTTACTTCGACAACAATAACGTCTTTGGACGTTAACATTGAATCGGCACAATTTTGGGAAATTGCTCAGAACGGTCGTAAATCTCGGGTATGTGTTTTGGAATAACAGCCTTCCTCACTAATTAAAACATAACAGAGAAGTATAATATAATATATTGGTATAAAAAAACTTAATTTTACGCAATGCCGTGTTTGATTAACGACTACCACAAATTGTTATGAGGTAGAGATAGTATAAAAGTCTGTACTTATGAAAAATTACCTGCAGTTGAAAGTATTAGTTGGCTAAAAGAAAGGATGAAGAGTCCTGAGGTAAGAGTCTTTCTTGGAGAGAACATTGCAACAGTGGAAAGACAAAAAACTTAAGCATGCAGGTGCACGTATTGGCGTGTAAAGCATTTAGCCTTGGCCGCCTGATTGACACCGGTTCCGGAATTTTCCGGTTTGACTGGTTTTGTAGTATTCTCAGAAAGGAAGTTCCTTTTTCTCGGAATTGTGCTATATATATAACACGCATGCATTAAAAAACAACAGTCATAATTTTATACAAGACTCGTTTCCAGTCTGTAGTGATGAAACTTGTGGAATGCCATAGGATACAAAAGATTCATTCAAGCTACTCATTTAGCACTGCTATCATACATAATATGAAGCAAGAGTAATAGCAGTTTTTAAACAGTTATTTTTTGGGGATCCTGGCCCATGGACGCCACTATTGAAATCTTCAATTGAGCAAAGCCTTGTCAGAAAGGGGTCTATACTGAGCTCCTTTTGAGCTCCTTAGTTTGAGCTCCTTGTTAGCTTTTGCGCCAAATTGTCATTTTTGAACACGTCACCACATATCCAGTTAATTATCCTCTCAGGATATTATATTTGCACCTTCGCGGACTGCACGGCTAAGTTACATAATTGAGAACGCATTTTCATTGGCTTAGCCGCAGCCATTGCACCATGCTCTGCAAATATGATAAGCGTACGTGACTTTTGGTGGCGTTTTAGTTTTAGAAAATATATTATAATATGAAACCAACCTGCCATTTAAATAAATAAACAAATAAATAAATAAAAAAATAAATAAACAAATATACATTTATATAGCGCCGTCTTCCATTAATGGTCCATGGCGCTTTACAATACTCTAAAACCCTAAAAATTAAAATCCTAAGAATTTAATAGCGCAATATAATACAAAAAGTTTACAAGTAAAAACTACAAATCAAATGCCCACTAAAAAAGAGAATTCTTAAGATTAGCCTTAAAACTGCCTCTGATGATGAAAACCTGATCTGGAGTGGTAGTTTATTCCAGAGCCTTGGTGCCACCACGGAAAAAGCCCTTTCATCATACATTTTAAGATTCGCTCTAGGCTCATCAAGCAACCTATTGTTTGAAGATCTTAGTGCGCGACAGGAGTCATTATACCTCAATAGGTCTTTAATGCTATCAGGGGCCAGTCCGTTCAGAGCTTTGTAAGTTAGTTAGTTAGGCTTGCTAAGAAGTCTTAGGAGGCTGGTAACAGTTTCCAGCTTTTTCTAACAGCTATACTTTGAAGGGGGGGGGGGGGGCTAAGCGCTGGTATAAGGTCCCAGTGGGGTTAGCAAGGGTCACCGACGCTTTCCCCGCAAATGCTGAGAAATGCCTTTCCGTCTAATATAGGCTCTAATATAGGCTCTGCCAGCGAAGTCATATGTCTCACGTCCTCGTTTTCGTAGCCTCTGCTAATGCTAGCAGTAGCTAGCAGCAGAGCGATAGTGGCAAAAGGCGAGTGTTCGGCGCCTTCAAATAACCGGAATCTGTGACTAAGGGAAGGAAAACCCCGACAGAAAAACCCTGGCCCTCCAGGTTGGGGGTTGGGCGTGAGGCCAATCACCTCACCCCATAAAACATTGTGATTACGGAAACCGGAATCTCGATGTATACAGGCTACAATGGGTGTAGTACAACGCCGGACCCCAGACGATGCCTTTATTAGCTGGGTCGACGGACGTATGACGACTATGGGTGAAAGCCGAAAGGGGGCCCATTCCCCGAACAGCTCGTTGGCAAACCCCAAAACTGCTCTCACATGGGTATCTGAAGGCAAACGGAAACGGGGTCGACCGCGTGAGGCCTGGAGAAGGACTGTCGAAAGGGAGCTGGAAAAGGAAGGTTTAAGAACATGCGCAGCAGCATCGGCTGCGGAGGACAGAACAGCCTGGAGGCAGAGAGCTTACGGCCCAATTCTCCCACTTGGAGAACGGATAAATGATGATGATACTTTGAAGGATGAATACTACCACTGTTTAACAAGTGATGCTACAGTAATAGTAGGGCGCGGAGTTCCCGGTGTTGTGGTCTGGTCTTTGCTCAGTGTGTTGTTTGTTCTGAGGGCCCCAAGTTTTTCAGTAACTTAAGTTACTGTCACGGGTCACCCTCATTAAATAAAGTCTCACTCACTCAGTATCATACAAGTACCCAATCATCGGTAAACAATTTGCAGTCATCCTTTCCATATAACTGGTTACCATAGCAACAATATGAGTTGCTAAAACACCCTTAATTTTAGCTTTAAGGACTTATAACTCAAAAACGAGCTCGATGGCCCCCATTTTTTATTATGGAATTTTGAGCAACATGATAAGATGCAAGCTTTTGCAAAGTTTAAAAAAACTTTTGTGATGGGGGTTCAGAGCCACCATACATTTTCGAACATTTCGGCTCTTTGAGCTAAAATAAAGGTGCTTTTAGCAGGCCACATTGTTGCTTAATAGTAACCTATTGTGCCACAACATTGACAGCAACGTGTTCGCCAATGAGAGGGCAGTTTTTTTTTTGATACCATGGTGTTAGCATCAACCAATACATAGTGGTTATAATATCCCATCGAAATCTTGGTCTTCAAAAGTACTGGAAACTGTTTCGATTTTGATTTTTTCGAGTTTGATTTTTTCCGTTTTTAAAAGGTAGTGATAAAAACGAAAAGAACAACTGAACACAACAACAACAAGAAAAATAAAACCAGGTCTGAGTGTTCGGGGGTTTTATAACGTAACAATTTTTTGGGATGGCCTAACATCTATCGAGAAAACTCACGGTTTGTGCGTCCTGAAAAGTTTAGTCTAAATGTTTCAAGTTCGTCGTTTGTAATTCGTGTCAATCTTCTCCATCCTCAACCATCCTTGTTCATTTATGTTTCATTAATATCTCTTTGGTGTTTTTCAATCTTGGTAAACTACTATTTTAAGTTTTTCTTCAATTTTTAGGGTTTTTTTGTACATCACCAAACTTAATACCGTGACAGAGCTTCTTTAATCAGTCGAGGTCTTGTTGTTATATATACATGTGTCTTTTCGTTCCTGTGATAATCATTTGATGGGCTGCACTACTTAAAATTTAAACAGAAAATTTTTACATAGGAAAACTCGGTAACAGTGGCATATTTTTGTTGTTCAAATAACAAGAAAAGAAAAACAGCTTGTAGAGAAAGCAACGCGTGACCCGGGCACGTTCTGTCGAATTATGAAATTATCATGACCCCCACCTTCACTATTTTACACATTTTAAATTTGCACAATAGTGGAGTTCAACTTTTATTTCTTGAAGTCAAAATGTCTGTCTACACACATGATTAGCATACGCACTAGGGACATACAAGGCTCTAGGTTCGGGACTGGTTTCAGCAAAGCAGGCGGCGTCTCAAGTTTCTTGTGAATTTCTCCATCATGACTTCAAATCTTTAGCTCTCGGGACACATGGAGAACCTAGGAGAATTAAACATGTGGTAAGATTGGAGGCTGTCTGTAAAAGTAAACGTGTTTATCTTGTGAAGAAAGTTGTTTTCAAAGCAAAAACAAGGTTGAAAATACGTACCACTTGCATTTCTATCGATTGGCAGGTCTCCCTCCATCACGGTCATCTTCACAGGATAAATGCCTTTTCCCAAAATCTCACCTCCAGCCAAGAGATTCACCTATTGACAGACGACAAAACTGAGGTCAGGTTTCTAGCCTTTTCATTGGCTGAGAGTACACACAATGAATTGACGTCATTTAAGCGTCTGACACAGACACCGCCAATCTCGTTCCCA
>OMLO01005450.1_pt1 | contig 10695 bp, 5 predicted proteins | sample 1674811 | NCBI WGS metagenome assembly OMLO01 (sample SAMN06265003, study PRJEB25207) | coral metagenome | isolation source: Coral host | place: Mexico:La Bocana,Puerto Morelos, Mexico | collected 2008-11-13
CCAATTCTATACACCGCTCTACACAAATGTGTATTGAGCACTCTTTAGCAGTGTTATCTACAACTTCTCATGATTATATATAAATATATATATATATATTACAGTTGTGACTCTCAACTAGCATTGTTAGCCAATGTGTACATTTTACATGTACATGCAATAGGAACAGCTCAGACTAACTCAGAAGATCCGAAGAGATTAACAGAATCATTTTGTTTTATTTTTGCCTTGGGCAGATACACAATCGTATGTTTTAAACTTTCATGGAAGGGTGACACAAGCTTCAGTTAAAAATTTTCAGATTGTAATGGATGCTGATGGTGAGTGACTTAATTCAAAGTTAGTAATTTCAGATTTGTACATGTATTATTTTAATTTATTGAAGGGCCATGCATGTCTTTTACAATTGCTCAATACTCATACCTTAAATCACATCCATCAAGGAGTGAGTTAAGAGTAGCTACATGTAGTTAACCTACTATACATTAATGTTTGCTTAAAACAGGGATTCCATTGAAGTTCCTATACTGTGCAAATACTTGCTACAGTCTAAAACAGAACTAGAGAAGCACAAATGTATGAAACAATTGATTACAAATTATGTCGATGGTTTTTAAAATTCATGATCAAGTAGTCTGCTAGACAGCCTTCTTTGTGGGGCAGATAACTGACCACATTACACCAGCACAAAATTTGAGGACAATGTGTGTATCATGAGAAGGTAGCTACGTTTTTGCTGATACTTTCTCATGCTCTTGACTCACCCTTTGCACTTGTGTTTTATACTTCATACATGGCATTTCTAAACAAACAGTTTTGCAGGCTGTGATCTTTCAAAGTCATTCAATTTCTAAGAATGAGGCTGGTATAGACTAAGCCAGACCTAGAACCAGTCAACTCTAGTATTACCAGTATACCATCTACATTGTATAGAATCGCATAGCCAAAGGTAAACTCTCGATCTCATTGGCTAACGAAGAGAGGGTATTTAGCGTGGAATTGCACTTGTGCATGAAGTGATATTGCTGACGTGAGTCGCGAGCAAAAATTGTAGCTATTGTGAAAACAAAAATGCAACTTGTGCTATGAAAAAAACACCTTGGAAATGAACAAATTTACAGAAAACTAATGTTTGCCAACTCTCGAATTGAAATTGAAATTTTAGAAAATTTGAGGAAACCACTCACACGCAAAAGTATGAGAAAACGCATTGACATTGACTTTGAAAGGGTTTCCTTTATTTACGTACTGGCGCGGCTCACAAAAATAGAAAACGTTTGGTTTTGCTCAGGTGGCTTAAGCTATGCGATTCAAGAAAAATTCACTGCCTGACGAGTGAATTCCACGTTGAATTTCACTTGAAAAACCGATATCACACTCATCACTTCGCGATTCGTGCGATATCGGTTTTTCGCGTGAAATTCAACATGGAATTCACTCGTCAGGCAGTGAATTTTTCTATAGTATTGTGAGTTGTAATCTTTCATTTATTAACAATCCATTAACCTTTTGTTCAACACTGCATCTATTTGTTCAGTTGGTTGGCTAACCAAGTAAATTCTTCTTTTTATCTTTAGTTGATTACATCATCATGCAGTTTGGTCGAGTGGCTGAAGATGTGTTTACTATGGATTACAATTACCCTATGTGTGCTCTTCAAGCTTTCGCTGTGGCTCTGAGCAGTTTTGATGGCAAGCTGGCTTGTGAATAGTTTCAACTGAGTGTCACACGGGGTTGGCAAATATAGGAAATAATAAGCTTGAAACAACGTTAAATTTTGTAAGAATTTAAGACAAGGAGCATTCATTTGGCTTCATTTTATTTAATGTAGATTACTAATAATTGGTACATGTATTCTTAAAATAATGTGCAAACAAGTTTTAAATTTTGTTTACCCCTGTCGACCAACATCACTTAAGCGCTGGAGGCTGGAGGTTTATATTCTGTGACAATGTATGACAGAACCCGAATTATTTGACCCCTGGCAAAAAAGTTCTGTTTATGCTAATAAATCTCAAAATTTGCCCTGTGTTTGTCTGATTATTGTTGGTGACAGGTCAAAGTTTGCTGGATTCAGTTGACCGCAGATATGTCATATCACTTGAGTTTTAAAGCTGTCACAGAGCCCTACATTTTGGCCATGTTAGAAGCAATCGTGAAAGAAAGGCCTTTTATTCTGTAATGAGAAATTGTTATGATGTGATAGATTTGTTGCAAGCTGTTGGAATTTATTTCATATTTTGTTGTACAAGTTAAAAAAAAAAATGTACCAAAGTTCATAATTTTCAACCTGAATATTGAAAAATACTAATCAAAAATTTATTATTGATGATAAATTTAAACAGTTTGCAATTAATCAATGACTACTGGGTAAACCTAATAATTTTGTTGTAGTTGAGACAGGCCAAGTGTTACTCATTAGGGAACTTAAGCAAAGCATGATGGCAACCACAAAAAGAACACAACTAAACAATAGGTTTAATAAGTAGAACAATGGCTGTGAACGTTTGTTAAAACTCTTTGAGTACTTTTCTTTCTGTTTTGTTCTCTGCACAACAACAACAACATGAAATGACTAAGTTCTACCTATATTGGATAATGCAAATGATTGCAGTTAATTTGTCTTTTCATTTGCAATTGCTGGTGTTATATATTAACATGAAGCTTAAGCAAGTTCTGAGACCAATATGCACACTGAACAGATCATGACAATTGCAAAACTCAAAGGTATAATCTAAATTATTTTTACTAGGCATTGTTGTTGAGGTCGCCATGCTTGAGCTCTCTACAAGATTTTCAAACTTACAATCATCAGAATCAAATTAAGACTTGATCCAAACCTGAGGGTGGATTGGCTTTTGGCTCTGTGCACCAGGCATTTGATACTTTAATTATATCAAATCCACTTGTCAACATTGTAAGAAGACCAAAATGTGCCAATTTAGAGGGAAAGTTTGACCTGCACAAACACAATGATAGACTTCATCACTTCATTCTTGGGTAGAGTGAGCTACTGTAATAAAGTGAAAGGACTAATTACTACATGTATATGTCAGAATATCCAGATATTGCGACAAGAGTAATACATGCTTTTATTGTTGATATACCTGTATCCTTGTTGGCGTGCCTTTAATCCATATCCCTATCCACCCTACATGTATAAGATCAACTCAGCTCTATACATGTCTAGGTAAACCAAGTTCACAAATGGCAACCTGTACAATGAGCCCTCAGAGGCAGCTTTGTTCTGTTCAATATTGAGCACTGGTAAGGAACATTAAGAAGCTAAGATAGGGTAGCAAAAATCAAGGGAAATTAATGAACAATTTGGCACTGACTACAGGTTGTGTTTTTTGACCAGTACTAATCTAATGCACTACTCCTATATGCCACATAAAAAAATGCAATACCATAGGCATCTTTCATAGTTTATGGTAACTTAAGGTGGCTCCATAGGGTAATAGGTTTTGAAAGCTGTTTTTGAGGTTACTTTTACACCCAGTCCTCTCAAACTTATTTCATTTAATAAGAAATAATAAAATACTGTTTTACTATCATCTATGTTAAAATTTTGGTTTGTTGTCTCGAATTATAAATGCCTAAATGTGTGTGCATTTTTAAAAATCTACAAAAAACTGGTCTTGTAGAGTTCCCTGAAAAAAGAGCTCCAACTAAAGTAAAATATTTACTACCTGTACCAATCTGCCAAATCATACAGAATTTCGCCAAAGGAAACACAAAATTCAATTTCAGTTTTGTTTTTTGTGCTCATGTTGACATCAAAAAATATCAAAAAAACACTTAGTAACTTTTTCCTCCAAGCATGTGCAGATTACTTGAGCTTTTGTCTTCTGCGCATGCGATTATAAAACTTCAGGGAGCCACCTTTAGGATTTGCTTTTTGGAAAAAACAAATAGGTTAAGTTGAACATCAGATTTCAAATTACATTTTATCCCCTTTGTTTTGATGAAAGTGCCAATATCTGTTTCATTTAAAACCTGACACTCCAGCAAGCCAAAAATATCTTTCAGCATTTTTTAAGGCTTGTTTAACATATGGTCTATGGGTGGAACTTTTCACAGTGGTGAAAACACGAAACAGTAAGAGAGACAGTTGAACTCCATTAATTTAAACCTGCAGGGGAAACAAAACATTGTTCGAAATGGCAGGAGTTCAAAATATCCCATAGTAAATGACTGAAGGAGGAGTCCAAGGGAAACCTTGATGATGATGATGATGAAACCTTTTTGAGTTTGAAATAACTGAGAAATCTAATGACCAGGTTTGAATTAGCGGGTTCCAACTGTACTTATAATTAAGTGTAATTACTTCTTACAGCTAACTAATGTATTACATTACAACTCTGAAATGTTAAAATTTATACTCCTAGACAATTATGTCAAAGAGTTATTGATTTATCAACAACTTTAAATGATATTCACAGAATTAAGTTTTGCAATTTGAATGTAAGTTATTATGGTTTTATTATGCATTATGCATCATTAATAATAAGTTATTCTGCATCCTCCCTTTCAATGCAAGTTGTGAAAATGCAAATATGATTATTAGTTGATTAGGAGTCAGTTAGGACCGGTAGAGGTTATAACTATTGTACCATCCCACTGTCTATAGTATTCTGCAAAATGTCCCTATATCACTCCCCTATTTATGGTACCCTTTAATCCTGAGGGCCTTTTTGTTTGTGCATTGAGGGAAAGTATCCATTAACCTGCTCAAACAAAAAGCACACAGATTACTAAATGATGTATTTTATTGTTATGTGTAATTTTGTTAAATTTATGATGTACAGGAATCCATAAATAACCAATAAACTAGAAGCCCTGTGGGTTGCAGGATTATACGTGTACCATAGGGTAAGGGTTATCAGCCTCAGCCTTTGGCTTCGGCTGATAACCCCTACCTCGACCTTGATTATTCTGGATATCACAAAAACCTCATCCAATAATTGTTTAAAATCACCTCCAATATTAATGTTATACAATTTGTTTGTATGAACCAGCTAGTTGACGGAGTTTAATAGTATAATTATTGTTTACTCATATTTTCCAAAAGGAAAGAAAACTGTATTCAAAGTGTTATGTTGCAGCTGTTATTGCTTTGGAAGGATAATGTTAAAATATATGCAATTTGTGATAAATCTTAATCAAGCAGCAACTGTGTTTGATCTAGTCCTTGCTGAACCTGACATCAGACATTAGAGACCTTATGCATACATGTACATAAATGTGGATTATTTGAGAGTGACAATGAGGATATGACACAGGTCTGTTGGAAAATGTATCTGTTGTAGTTAAAAATTAAATTCAGGTAAAATTTTAATTCCTTTGTCTATTAACCCTACTTATTCATTGATTATGAATAATTAGGGTTAGAAGACAAAGGAAATTGAGAATCCAACTGGGTTAAAATTATTTTTACCTGAATTTAATTTTTAACTACAACATATCCATCAGAATTGTGCAGATATCTACTATTCATGTCTATTGAATTAAGTGTGCCAGTTAGCATTAATAATAAAAACCCCTGTTGTGTTTCAGATAAGAAAACTAAATATTAGAAATTGGCCGTTGTGGTTCAAAAATTGGTTACTTGATATTGCTAATTTGTCTAGGGTGGGTAGGAATTGTACAGCTGTGCATAATGCACATACAGATCCAATGTTGTGTCTGTGCTGGGGGTGAGCACCCTAAAAGGTAATGAATTTGAAACTGTTTTTTAACCCCTAAAAGGTATGAGGTGCACTATCATTATTTTTAAGCCCCCCCCCCCAAGGCATTATGGCTTTTGTTTGGTAACATTGAGCCTTGCGTTGCTGACTTGGCATCCGAATAAATTGCAATTCTCTTCCTGAACGTTATGCAATACTTGATGTTGGTCATCATGCTAACTGCAGTTTGTGCTGGACTGTTTTATCACTGATAACTGTTTTGGTAGCTAGATTTACTAGTTCTAGCCTGCAAGACACTATTGGGACCGATTTTGGGAGGCAAACATTAATTTTGTAAGGCTGCCAATTAGACAAGGAAATACAACAATACTTGGGCACCTGTCTGAAACATATCATCATACTGAACGTAAAAATTTTACAGATATGTTTGAAGCATAAACAATTTTGCTCCAAGATATTTCATATACTCCAAACAAGCAGCAAACATTCTAGACACATCTCTTCAATCTCACTCTTTACAAATGAACATATACCAGAAGTACAAACGATATTGTCTTTTCTATTTAAATTATTATGAACATCACAATGTGTATATGGTCAATTTCATATCTGTATCTTGAAACACTTGAATTATGATATTTCTAACTTTAGGCCATTGCAGTCCATCTAAGCCACAACCAATCCTTGGCATTGATATGCTTGTTACACCATGACTAACACAGTGATGTTTCATTGCCATCAGGGATGACTGCAAACTGTTGTATGTTGGTTTATGAAAGTATTTTTCCTTGGTGACCTTAAATGATGAAGCGAATGGAATGTCACTCCAACAGCTGGGGCTAATAAAGTGAAAACATGCATGGGAGGCAATTCTTGAGGATAAAAACAAGATTGGGTTGACTAGAGTTGCATGCAGAGTACAGACGAAAATGATGGAATGTTCAAAATCAAATTATTAAAAAACATGCATGCAAATGCTAAGGTCACCACTAGAAGATCAAACAGTGATAAAAGGTTCAACCAAAATGTTTTTCACCGAGTACTGGCTAATGGAATGTCCCTTCTTTGAACAATGTTCTGAAGCTTGCATGAAGAGCTTGTTCGCTGTTCCATTTAACATATAACATTTAATTCTGCTTACCAAGTAGTAAACATGTCTGTTTCCTCTTTCCAGAATTGCCACACCTCCTGGCTTTTGTGCTGAATGATAAAATTGAGTAAAATTGATTAATGATAATATAGAACATAGCGTTCTCAGGTAAAAAGGTAGACCGGCTGTCAAAGGGTTAATGTGTTTTTCAACACTTTTTACCAGAGAACACTATTGTATGTATTATCATGATCAATCCTGGTAATGGATCTGCAACACTTTTAAAAATTGAGTTAGTTTCATAAAAATTATAACTGTTTTGATATCATGAATTTAATAATATCAAGAAAACACAAGGAACATCACGGTTGTCTGAAAAATGTCAGTTAGAGATGACTAATTGAAACAATTCAGGCAGGTCAGGGTGATTCCTTTTAATTCAGATATGATATTATGATAAGAGCACCCACTTCAGTCTGTATATAGTAGAAGGCGAGGATTAGGGTGATTAATACAAGGTAACATTTCATTTCTTAACAACACTGGAGGTGCAATTAAAAAGCTGTACTGGAGGTACTGGTGCTTTGCTCCAGTCACTGTCAGTGTATTGATCAATATGAAGTACGTGACTGACTTTTAATCCCTAATATGAGATTTTAATCTGAACTGCCTGCAGTTCTTTTCTCTTGTGACAAAGTACCGGTAACTGCTAACTGCATTTTGTCAAGTTAAAATTGTGTACAATTTTGCACTATGCATCTATTAACATGCCTGGGTGGAGAGGTAGCATCTTAGTGTATAGTCTGAAGAGCACAACACACTGAGTCCACCACAATCAAGCCATTGTACTTATAATTCTACCATTATTAATATTTACAAGGAAAAAGAAGCATATAAATTAAATGGATCATGCATGTCTTGATAATATCCCATTGAAATTAACAAAGGCTTCCTTACTGGCATTTCATTTTTGTACATACATGATGCTCTTACTGTCATTATGTTTTTACTATTTATTATTAATTACAATTATTGTTACCTTGAAACATGCATACTAAAGGCATCTGTGGTTGATCATGAGAGTCAATCAATACCCTTAAATTATAAACATGATCAAAATCTTGACTGACACTTGATCAACATCTCAATTGTCACTTGATCAACATCTCGACTGATACTGACCCAACAATAACTGGTTGACACTTGAACAATCAAGTGTCGATTGAGTGTCAATCAAGGGTTGATCAAGGGTCGATCAGGGGTATTTACTACAGTACACATGATCTGTTACCTTGAGATAAGATATCATTCACTCCTCCAAATTTCTTCTTAAAGAGTACAGCTATCCCCTTGCCCATTCTGGCATCAGCACTTATGCAGTTAGCAAGAGATTCATTGTCATGGCATGAAAATAAGTCACCCTGCACTTCATACAGCTTGTGTGATGGTCCAGAACCTTCTGACTGAGCATGCTACAAGGAGAACAATGCAACCTAGCTTAAAAATAAGTATAGATATATTTGTTGTAGTTAAAAATTAAATTCAGGAAAAAATAATTTTAACCTAGTTTGATTCTCAATTTCCTTTGTCTTCTAACCCTAATTATTTATATTCAATGAATAAGTAGGGTTAAGAGACAAATGAATTTAATTTTGACCTGAATTTAATTCTTAACTACAACATATATATGTTACACTGGTCAAAATTAAATTCCTTTGTCTCTTAACCCTACTTATTCATTGATTATGAATAATTAGGGTTAGAAGACAAAGGAAATTGAAAATCCAACTAGGTTAAAATAATTTTGACCTGTAACATATACATGTATGGGTTATCGATCAAGCATGAGGTAAAGATGGCTTGATATTGGCCAAGTTATTTTTTTGCATGGTCCATAAACACAGAAAAAGAAAATGAGGCCAATGTCCAGCCATCTTCACAGTACATGTTTGCACAGTCCAATCTGAAAGGGTGAAAGTTTCTAAAGAAACTGTGGGGCTGCCTTGGTAGGGGTAACAAGGTAATTTGGTTATATCAACTACGTTGAAAATGTAAATTGGCCACCGTAACGAGTTATAAAGCTGACATTTCGAGCATTACCCCTTCATCAGAGCATTAGCCCTTCGTTCTGACGAAGGGTTAACGCTCGAAACGTCAGCTTTATAACTCGTTACGGTGGCCAATTTACATTTTCAACTTAGTTGATATAACCAAATTACCAAATCTGAAAGGGTTTATTATATGGAAAAGAACACTATTTTCACAGTTTTATACAGTTTACACAAACCCCACAAAAAAACACAATTCTAAAACAAATTAAAAAAACAAATTTTTTAGTAGAAGTGGTAGGTAACTGTACCTTGTGTTTGTGACTTTTCTTCCCCTTGGATGCTCCTTCAGTGAGACTACTGTCATCACTGGATGCCAGTTTGTGCTTTCTGTCAAAGCTATCAAAGATACAACAGAGAGCGACTGAAACTAAGAAACATAAGAGGGAACAGAGGATGGAAAAGTGGACAAACATATAGACTAACTAAATGAATGAAGAAAGGAAGAAGTAGACTGAGATGAATGGGCAAATGAACAAATTGAATAATGTAAACTGAAGCAAAGGGAGGAAGGAAGTTGGCTAGAAGGGAAGAAGGGACAGAGGGATGGATGTATAGATAGATCACTGACTGACTAACCGACACCCTTCTTATACAGCTGTAAATGATTGTTCTACAAATGCAATGGAGTGCGTAAAATACTGCAAGGACTTGCTATGAATAACTGAAATTTTCTGTTGCTTAAGCAAAGTTTATGTGGGTTCAGTGTAAGAGGAGAAACAATGCTATTTCCTTCCTTTCATATCATTCTGAAACACCATGAAATTCTAACATCAAGCAATGGAAAACTATAATAACATCCGTGTACCATTATGGCATACATGCAAGAGGATACATTTATGTAAGGGCTGTCATTATGTTTTCAGTCACCCACTGCCTTAGTCTTTACACCCATTATTATACATTTGATGGAACTATCTCTTTTCTGATTGGCCAAAAGGATTCAGTGAATTTTCAAAATCAATCCTTGTGACGTCATAACTGCAGATTATACAATAATCATGTCAAGGACACTCAAGGTCACAGGTAATCATGTCGTGTATGACCGTGGTGCATGATTTCCAAGGGTAGTCATGCCAAGTTCACTCTCTTTGCCATGCTTGCTGTCAGTGAAGAAGCAAAAACATGACTTTTTTATGTTTATCAGCCTCAGCCTTTGGCTTCGGCTGATAACCCCTACCTCGGCCTTGATTATTCTGGATATCACAAAAACCTCATCCAATAATTGTTTATAATTAATCTGGTGCCTTGGTGCCTTCAGACAATTCACCCATAACAACAATGGCCCATCAAATACAACTGGCAGTAACAGGTGTAACAGGTTACAGCCCAATTTGTTAGAGCCTTGAATGCTGCTGTTGAACAACCTTTCTCTAAACAACCTTTTTTGTATGCAAAAACATTATTCCAACTCTGCAGGAGACTCCCTGGATAAAAAGTGTTAACTACCTAGATTCCCTATATTTTGGCCGATTTGGGAGGGAAATTTTCGATACTCCTGACATTTTTGTCAGTCCTCTACCATTTTCTTTTGCACTTAATAAGCCTGCCCACCCCCTACAGGTCGTCAAAAAAGGTGCCGTAATTCATACAAAACTGGCCATCTCTCTGATTTCAATGATTTTTGTTTGGTATAATTGTGGTGATGACTGACTACTGAATGATTACTTTTATGAACCTTATCATTCAGTTGACCAATAAAAGAATGAACACTCATTCCGCCTTCCTGTGTGTCACTTAATAATTATGAAAGCTATAATTCCAAGCTAGGATGGTTAAAGCTTCCTTGTGTAGGTTTGTGGCATTC
>OMLO01005451.1_pt1 | contig 10694 bp, 12 predicted proteins | sample 1674811 | NCBI WGS metagenome assembly OMLO01 (sample SAMN06265003, study PRJEB25207) | coral metagenome | isolation source: Coral host | place: Mexico:La Bocana,Puerto Morelos, Mexico | collected 2008-11-13
AATTCATCGCCCCTTATATATTTCCTTTAAATCCTGATTATGTTGCTGCTCGCTCCCTACGGTCGCTCCGCAGCAATAACTTTTGTTTTGTTGTTTCACGGAGGGCAAAAAACTGACTGATAGAACTTCGTTTTGTGAAACATTCACTGTAAAAGGTTTGTGAGTAAGACAACAGTTATTAGATTTAACAAACGTCGCTCTTCTTATTTTTGTTATCTTATTTATTAGGACTGCGATGCAGATGTTTACAAGCAATGCGAAAAAGGTACTGTACTTCCACCTCGTATGCATCATCTCAACTCCGTTTTCTCTCTCAGAGGTAGAGACAACTGATTAGACATTTGCTATTTGCTGAAAACGTTTTCAATACCGTAGTTTATAATCCATCAAATTGAAAAATTGAAAACTCCGGCGTTCTTGGAATCTGAGCATATTTCCGCCCCAAAAGGAGGCTATTGTTTCTGACATGTGAGGGGCGAGGTCGCCTGATGGTTTCTTCGTTGTTCTCTGAGTCTTGAATCTGATTTCAAGCCCTGGTCATGCTTGTTGTGTTTCGCCCTTTCGCAAGACAGTTTGCTCTCAAAGTGCCTCTTCACCTAACCAAGGTATACATGGGTTCTAGGACGAAGTGTTAGCGAGGCTATTTAGACAAAATGATAGGAGCCGAGAATGACAATTCCTCTAGAATAATATGGACACTGGAGCTTGGTATAATGACAGGATTGTGGCAAGCTGTAGCGTTCCTTATCACTTGTAGCCACTTGTCTTGAGCATTTGTTGATGTTTTTGTAAGTTTGTACGTCCTCCCTACGTTTATGCTTGCGGACACTTCACTGATGTAACTACATTCTCTTCCATCAGCTGTAGAGTATTTGAAAGATAAAGGGGCTTTGGTTGTCTCGATTCAGATTCCGGAGTTGCAGGTTATCATTTGTTTTGTTTGTACTTTATCTAAGTTCCCTGAAGAGACGCAAGATCGGATGCTTAATTCCAATCCTTTTCCTTTCTCGACCCCAGTTTTCGACTCCAGAGCCCTTCGTGTGTGCTCCTAACTGACTGCAATCGGCAGTTGAGCCAAGATCTGGGCACGAGAATGGGTTCTTTTTGTAGTACCTCTAGCAAGTATGAAAATCCGAAAGCCTGTACTTTCTAAATTGAACGCAAGATTTTCTAAACGGAACGATAGCTTTATGAAGTGCGATCTTTTGTATTCATCCATCAGAGAGTTATAGATTAACCGTGTTTGTTTGCAGGAAACTCTTACTGCTCACGCAATCACCATAACTTCAGAAATGGCGACTGGATTGGAGGAAGAATTTCATAAATACTACAATGAAATGGTACAGTAAACAATAGTTATCGGTTCAGATTACAATGATTACAACATAATCTCAAGTGCTGTGGTGTATTTAATTGAACTGTCTCGTCAAATTCAGTTAACATCCCTGTAGAAGTTGAGACAGCTGACATAAGAAATGCTGCATGAGAAGAATTAACGGCTTAACTTGTTGATCCGCAATTTGTCATTCTACCCATTAGACTACGTTCCAAAAATCGAAAATAAAAGAAGGAATGAGAACTATGAAGTTATAGAAGAAAGTAATACGTTTATCATCTATAAAATGAATGCTGTTTTACAGAACCCCGACTCCGCCTCTCTTTTGAGCTTGGGAAGACTGGTTACCGCTCGTGACTACTTCCAGGTGAGACTTGTCTGATCTGTCTGTCAGTCTGTCAGTCTGTCTGTTTGTGAGTCTGTCTGTCTATCTGTCTCTGTCTGTGGGTCTGTCTATCTGTCTGTCTGCCTGCTGGCTTCGAAGCTTATCTTTTAGACGTGTTTATCTGTCCATCTGTCTGTCTGATCTTTTGCCAGCCTAACTCAATCAGCTGCCTGCCATAATCAGCTGCCTGGCAGTCTTTCTGTCAGCAGGTAGTTTCCCCCTGCCTGTCTGCCTCTTTCTGTGTGCTAACGACTAAACCTCGAAAAATCAGTTGCCTGCCTTGATCGGCTGCCTGGCTGTCGTTCCCGGGGCGGGCTGTCGTTCTGTCTTGTAAGGTCGGTCTGACCATCTTAAAGTTGATGTTTCTGTCACTTCTTCCTGCCTGTTTGCGTGTGGTCAGTGACTAAATCTCGGACGCAAAATGTGCTGGACATAAGATCAAAGGAAGATCTCGAGTAAGGATAGTTGTGTCGTTTTTCCTTTATCTTCTACTCCCCCATTTTCCTTATTAACGACGAGCAGCTATTTGTTCACGTTGGTACCTAAACAGTGTTATCAAAGCAGTTACTGAGTAGTGTCCGTGATGTGATTGTGATTCATTCTGTCCGCTCTATTGTCTCACAACAGGCTATGAAGCAGCGCACGCGAGCTATGGCATTTTTGAAAGCAATTTTTGAAGAGGAGAGAGTGGATTGTATCTTAACGCCAGGTGGTGTGATCTAAACATGTATTATTTGAAACGTTGTTTTCATCAAGCTTTAATTATCTCCCCTCCATGCATTAACCGTAGTTTTAACGGTTGCCAGTAAACCTTGTATAACGGCGTATCGGGATTCAATGTAACGGCAGTGCCTGAGAAGTGCTGCTTTTGAAATGCCTATAGCTGTAAAGCTATACAGGCTAATCGAAACGCTGTTTGTGCCATCCGGACTGCTATTTCGCCTAACTGGAGTGACGCTGAGGCTAACCAAACGAAAAACAAAAATCCCTTTGCGCCGATTTGCGTTAGAGCGTTAATCGTTATGCTTGGGCGCTTCACGTTTTACTAACAAAGGAAATTGAGATTTTGAAAGGAATAGAAGAAGTGACATTCGTAGTCCTGAGATTCGTTACGCATATATTACAGCTACCGAGAGGACGGTGCCTATTAGAAAATGTTCTATTTTTCTTTAGAAATTCATGCAGACAGTGTCTTGTCGATGAAAACGTGATCCGGCTGAATATGCAACGAATGACCTTCAGTTCCAAATGGAAAGAGGAAAATTTAACCTTAGTGTTCGCGTTCTCCAGTTTACCTTGAAAATTGGAAGACAAGGGCTGTCTCTAGACGTCTTTGGAGAAGTATCCGTTCAGACAGAGAAGTTGACTGTATGGCATATTTTTCTTTCCATTGTAGGCCTTGGGATTAAAGTACCCGAGATTCCCGAGGATGCTCTTGAATATGGCGAAGGAAATATGACGAGAACAACGCAGCTAGTTAGGTGAGATGATATGGAGGAGACGGTCAGTGAAAAGCGCAGGAAAAAGTCACGTGCTGCCGACTAGTGATTGATTTGGGCTTTGCTGTCACTGTGCTGATTGGTTTGCTTTAGCTGTAAACAATTCGTCTCAATATTCAAAAGCTTTACAACAACAGGGCCAACAAAACTGTAGGACACGATCTATTCGACCGCTAAGAAACAATCGCAACAAAAGTTTCAAGTGGGCAATTGGAAATGATAGATAGCCTCGAAGAAGATGATAGTTCTGTTTTTCTTGAAATTCCAGAATTATTCTAATTACCCATTTCACAATTGTTTCGGAGAACTCTGCGTAAAGCAAAAAAGACGGGTAGGATGGCAGCAGAGGGCTGTATAATAATCTGGTGGTTTTTTGTTTGGAATGCATAATTTTTTGGTCCAATGGATAAGGCGCTGCTGACGTTCACAAGCCAGCTGGAAAAGACTCGAATAGTGCTCTCTATTTCTGCTTTTAAACTTTAGCCGTTTTTATTTCAGGTACATGAGCATCTGCAATTTTACAGGAGTACCTGGAATGACTTTACCAGTTGGCTATGACGAGAAAGGTCTTCCCATTGCCTTGCAGATTATCAGTTCTTGGTGGAACGAAGATATAATGCTACGGGTAGCACACACGGCCGAAGGCTTTGTGTCCAAGGAGAAACCTCAAGTGCACTATAACCTGTTGGGATAAGCAACCCAACAAGCTCGGAACTTTTCTCTTGTGTCTTTAAGTTTTACACCAGCATAGATAGACTTCATAAACGGACATTACCTCAGTCGATGCCTGAATCTTACGTTTAGTGGGTGTCGCTATTAATCTTCAAAATATCAACACAAAACTGTGGATGCAGGGATGAGTGACATCACTATGAATAAATGATTCGTTCAACTGATCAATTGTGTCAACGACTGTAAATGATTTTCGAGTTCGTCAATATTAATTGGAAGTTGATAAGCAAGGCAGTCCATTTGCCGAGACCCCGGCGATTTTAAGTTTAAATTAAGGACGTTCCCACCCAAAATAAAAAAAATTGGGAAGTCAATGGGGTGTCACCGTGCCCTTTTTCGAATGCCGTTCTGAAGGCCATGCGTTTTGCAAAGCTTTTGATATTTTCAGACGATCTTAGCGTACGACTATTATCAATAAAAGAAGCTACATTCTTGAAATTTAGATCAGGTTATTTTTTATGTTATCATGTGTTTGCTTTTCTGTATGTCAAGGCGAATTCTTGGGAAATCTGTGAAGAAATATATTTTCCTAATTTTTCTGAAAAATTTTTCCTGCAGACTTTGAGCTAATCGTGTCACAAAAATGCGTGGCTGCCCCCAGTTTCCTCTTTGCATTTCAATAGCCCTCGCTAAGATCTTTTTCCACATGGTTGTAATCTGGCGAAAAAACCTTCGTATTTAGTAGGCACAGCCCTTCAGCTGGCCCAGAACGGAAAAACCTGCCTTGATCTTGCGCGTTGTGTCATGAATTTTCGCACGCAAGTAACAACCAATCAGAGACACGACGCGGACTTCTGTAAAATACGCCATCATTATGGAATGTTTGGGTCCAGTCTCAATCGTCTATCGAGAGCACAAATGCGAACACAGACGGATTTCCGGTGTACTAAAAGCTGGAAATCCGTCATCGTTTCCACGCTAAACAACTGAGAAAAGTATAAGCTGAAAATTTGTTCGAAATATCTCCGGCGCGCTGTTTATGTCGAGTGTTCCCGAAATAATGGCTACGCAAATTTTTGCGTTGGAAAATGAGCGAGAAATTGGCTCCGATTATCTTCTCCAATGATTATTGAACTAAACGAAAGGAAGCAGTCACATAAAGGATTCTTCTAGGAGTTTAGGAGGAAAGTTTGCTATATTTCAAAATGATCTGAATTTATCTTCTCCCTGTCGTTTGTCTTTTTCTTTACCCATGGTGCTGTTCTACAGATTAGATCTCGTTTTCTGATTGTTTAGGAAGAGATAGCTAGTCAAGTGTGAAGGTGATAAACTTCTTTTAAGCTAAAGAACCTGTAACAAACCACATCCGCCCTTCCACACCCTTCAGTTTATGGATTCACAACTGCATTATCGACTCATAAAACACACGTGTAAATAACAATAAGATCAATTTTTAATACATCGCGTTTGGTTGAAAAGGTATGACAGTCTGAAATAACGAGATGAAAAACGATGCTAATTGCATGTTCTCCAACTGTAAAGTGAACTAGATAAATTTTTATTTCTTCAATCATTCTATAAACCATTTCTTGGAGAAAGTACTGTACTGAAAAGTGAGACGGCCCTTAGTTTTCTTTTTGTAGAAATGGGACATAAGAACCACAGAAAAGTTCCACTTGAAATAACACATCAATTTATGTACTTGCATAGACAGTTGTCCGTAGGGTCCCGCGCGCAGTTCATTTATAATGATGTCCAACACGTCGAGGAAGAGGCGAACGCGCTTCCGGCTTGTTACATTTTCATTATGCAGTGTTATACAAATAATATATACATTTTGACACAACGTAACTGTAAATATTTCTTAAAATACCTAGATCGTGTCATCCAGAGCGAAAGAATGTGACGATGATTCTCGTTTCTGCTCGTAAAGTGAGCGCCCCCTTCTGAGTTCAGCTCGGGGTACTTTAGTCAAATTGTCTGGAGTGCACGGAGCGGAAAATGCGAAATTTACTGTTTAACAGTTGTCTTGCTTGTGTCTTAAATTTCATTCAAACTGGAACAAGTGATCGATTTTAAGCTCCTTGACGAATTTAAATCCTATTCACAATGTCTGCATTGGGTCCCAAGTCGGGCAGTACATACAATTTGTCCAGTTCAAGGGCATAACAGAGTCTCGTAATCATTTCTTCGTCGACCGCATCCATTTCGCGGCGACACGAGGAGGTCATATCGGTCTCATAACGCCTCCAGCTGGAGTTCACTTGTTTTCTCGCCTGTGGAAGGTAGTGCAAGGTCGCTCTTTGGCTAGATGGAAGGAAGGTTTGGCGGGCTTGCGAGTTGAAGTGCGAGAATTGTGGCTGCGTCGCGTATACATCACCCATCGCTCTTGTACTGTGAAAATCCATGCTTTCTTTGGCGAGATGGGTTTTACAATCTGTGCTGTAAAACACCTGTTGATTTGGTGTCGATCGGTGAATCTTCCACCAGAAATTGCACAACAGAATAGGGCACAACTCCAAGACGTGACACTGAAAAAACGGGTTCCAGTGATTTAGCCCAAGGCTCTTACAACCCCCGCAAAATCAGATGTTCTTGCGGCCCACTTGAAAGAAAAAACGAACTATTCAGTGAATTAATATTCAAACAAATGTCTTTCGTAATCCGCAATGTATCTTCTCGATCAACTTGTGTTCTGTCAGTGGGACATCGTATTTGTAGGCGGCAGTTGTTATAGACTTGAGTGTTTCACAACCATGCCTTTTGTGACGTATAATCAACTATTTTGCGGCTGTTTATACAAGACTAAAAGAAAGGCAACATGTTCAATCTTTTGTCCTTCCTTGTTCCAGATATGCAAATTGATTTAGTCAGGTGGAATCGCAAAAGAACAAATAAAACACCGACAAAAAGCGTAAACAAAGCAGAAATGACTGAGAAAATCCGTGCATTGGGCAATAGCACTGAATTGAGATTAGAAATGAAAATATGCGATTACTATAGAACTAAAGGAATAAAAAAAAGCCAGATAGGAAGTGAAAGGACGTATTTGTTCTCTCGTGAGAACTCAAAAGTTAACAGCTAGCGTCGAATTACAAGATACAGAGGTAATCTAAAAACTGAGCCTTTTTCGGCAAAGAAAACACCTGGAGCACTTCCCACGAAAAAAATTAGCGAACAAAGACAATGTATTGCGTTAGACTTGTCCTGTCAAGGTGAACAAAGAAACAAAACTACATGCCTCAGACAAGGAAACCCCACTTCAGAACAGATGTGTGTCAGTGCAGAATCGAAATTGTGAAACACTGCCATTTGGGCGATAACAACAAGAAAAAAATATGGTCTTTAGATTTTACGGCTTTTACGACTCAACGACTCAGTTTTTTCTAAACTCACACAAAGCAAGAAGTATTGTTTTGGTCATACTTTGATTTTTACTTCTTCCATAAGTCGACATGTCATATAATACATGCGATGCTGTTTTCGATAGCGACTAACTTTGAAACATACTGATCTCTTTAAATACCTGTGATCTGTTATCGAAGAACAGAGCAAAATTTATGGAGTTACGGAGAGATCCCTGCATACAGAACGGGTCCGACATGCAATACCAGTAGTATTACGTATTGCATGCCCGTTTCGACAGAATGAGTTCGCTCTAGCTCAAAGAGTGTAAAATTCTGGACGTTGGTAGTTATTTTTTTAACTTTTAAATTACGGTATCAAGAGAAAGGTGAAAAGAAAAGCGTAGCACTTTTATTGTTTTATCTCATTGGGAATAAACTGGCTCAATAAAGCAATAAAGGAGTGTTTGAATAAGTTAACACCGAGCGCCAAATGTCACGTGTCGATTTCACCTGGCGAGCTTTCACAAAATTTGAAACATTGTCTATGCGAGGCTAAACATACGGAAATATCAATAACAATCTTGAGTGATTTTTTTTTACTACCATGTGTAATAAGCTAGTACAAGGCTGATTGAACTGTATAGCCATCTATCTTACAGAATCTTATAGTCTATTTTATATTGTATATTTCTAGTCTGTTTCTAGTCTGAAGCTATTTTCGTTGCATTGCTTGTCTTAATTTTTGCGCAAGAAATCATTTTTTCAAGTGCGGGCATACTTATTACAATGAAGAAATTTTAAAAAGAAGGAAACCGTGATCTACAATTTTTCAAGGCAAACTTGAAGTGGGTCGATTTAACAACAGGCGAATTAACGTGTAATATATATTTTCTTTTTTTGGCAAAGGTAGAATTTATTCACGTGGGCAGTGACAAGGTTTGGTGTTTAGTTTAAAGCACTTCTGCAAACTAAATACATTACTAGTCGCAGATCTCTGGAATTGGAATACGGAGGGAAAAAACATGGTCAGAATCCAGTCTAAGGTTATTGTTTGAACCAAAACAGTCACAAAATAAGACAAAACAAAACAACACTTCATGACATACTGTTCAACACAGGGGCACAAGCTTAACACTGTTCAAAACCTGGTAAAACATTTCCCAGAGAACGAGGCACCTGTTATGAGTCGTCACCTCGACTCGTGTTCCTTGTCAGCGCCTCGGGAACTGTAGAATCAAAGACACGTGCCTTTTGCGTGACACGCGCCCTCGAACGGTTTACGATTGCCAGTTCGCCGGCAGAACAATTAACTGATGAAGGCACGTGCCCTATCAAAAGAAAGCCGTTCAAAGTACTATTCGCGATTTAAATGCTTTATTTCTCCGCTGAATAAACATTCCCAACCTGCTATACAAAAAACTTCGTATAGAACATCTAAAACAATATTTGGGTAACTACTAATTGTTACAGATGGGACTACTCTAATATATTCAAAATAATAGGTTCATTTTGAGAATAGAAAAAAAAAGCAAATAGCAGCGATTTGTAAGTTGAGCAAATTCTTGAAAGGCGCTCACGGCTAAAAAACGATATCAAACTGCTGAGAACTGTTTCAGAGTTTTATTCCACAAACTGAACATTTACTTTTTAACATGACTTGGACAAACACACAACTAAACATTATGAATAGACTCGAAACCACGCTAGTGCATTGGAGAACTTTTTTGCACGTGGCTTTGGCCTCAACAAAGAAGTATCACCTGCGCCATATCTATTTAGATTATCTGGCGGACGATCCGCAGCTGCTAGATCGAGATAGAAATTTTCTTTTCTAACTGGCAACATATCTATAAGTAATAGTTTTGAGAATTTTACGGTGAACACCTTCCGATCAGGGTATATTTTCATTCAGGCCACCCTACACCAGAGAAATTTGAAAACGGCGTTTTCACTCTGAAAAAAGAAAACGCATCGAATGTCAGTTTTCCGTCCACGCTACGGTAGGGGCAAGTTAAGAGCGCAACAGTCACTGGCCATTTTGGTTTTGGAAAACTCGGGCAGGGAAATCGCATGGTTATTGCGACTTCACCCTTTCGGAAAGCTCCTTTTTAAAATGTTTCCGTTCACTGGAAAAAGTAATCCGGCGTTTTCAAATTCCTCCTGTTGAAATTGAAGAGTGTTTTTAAGAGCTTCGTTTTCGTATCGGATTAGTGTGGACGGTATTTGTAAATAAGGCTGCGTTTGCAAATTTCTCAGCATAATGTGGACGCGGTCTTATGAAAAAAAAAAACGATGTAACTAGCAAGTTAAGATTACAATCCTAAACTAATGCGCATCGCTCTATAAACGGCTGGTCGTATTGATTTTCTCCTAACCTGTTTGTTAAACAATGTACTGATTTTCGAGAAGAAATTAGTCTTTAATCACCGTTGAATAACAAAGGTTAACTAGGTGATGAATGTGCAAAGAGAGAATTCAGCAAAAGTAAAATGATTTTCCTCGCTGATGGAGTCAAGAAAATTCACAAGTGAACGCAGTTACGGATTTGACAAATTACTTTCAAAAAGCAACAACGCTTGAACGGCCTCGCGGTAACCAGACGGGTTTTTTAATTCATAACCGGGATACTTGTAGCAATGCTCAGAGTTAGATAAAGGTCGGCACACACGAGGGAACTCAGGACAGTTTACACGAACAGTTCACACGAAGCGCTTTGAGGAACAAGTCGGAGTGACGGAAACAGGTCGTTTCGCCCCAAGTCAAAGTCGTTTCGCCTAACTGAAAGGCGTTTAAGGCGAAACGACTTTGACTTGGGGCGAAACGGACCTGCGGCGAAACGACCGTAATTCGCAGTGACTTGTCCCAAAAGTTCAAAGCAGTTTAAATTCCTGGGATTAGTAGCAAGGACAAAATTTTAGTCCCTACGAGTAGGTTTTGTGGCAGAAATTCCTAGTTCACGCAATGCGACTTTGTTACAGGGACTAGTCGCTGTGACTTGTCCCCTCGAGTGCGCCGATAGATCAATATTCTCATTTGTAATCAAAAGTCACATCAAAGTGTTATTCTGGCTAAAAAATGGAAAAATAATACTACAACACTATGAATAAAAAAATAATACTACAACAATATGAATAAAAATTGCAAAACATGTAGATACATCCACAGTTAAAATATATAAAAAAATTATCTCTATTTACAGCTCTATGTAAAGAAATGTTTTCTCATGAATTAGCACCTTTGATGAGCGTGATCTTAGATCTCTGACCCTGATCCAGGTCATCCCAAAGAAATGCAACCATTATATATAAATTAATTTTACTGACAGTCATTTGTGAATGCAATAATTTTTCCATAAGGTCGTAATACTAGCAATATTGATAATTAGTATATACTAAAACAGTGGATAGCGTTAAATGCACGCTCTGATTGGCTACTCAAACTCGGAATATCCTTTG
>OMLO01005452.1_pt1 | contig 10694 bp, 4 predicted proteins | sample 1674811 | NCBI WGS metagenome assembly OMLO01 (sample SAMN06265003, study PRJEB25207) | coral metagenome | isolation source: Coral host | place: Mexico:La Bocana,Puerto Morelos, Mexico | collected 2008-11-13
TCTCCCTTATCAACGTTTATTAGCATATCAAAGCATAAAGTTCTAATGAGTTACAAATATGAACAAAAGCAACAAGGACACATCAACGAATTCACCAGCAAGCTAAAGGTTGAAGCACCTGGTACGGTTATGCAGTTGGTGTCTCACGCTGAAATTACTGCCAGAGCGCAGACGAGTTTCGAACTCCACATTACGCTCTTTTTTAATAAGAAAGTTCTTTTTTCAAGAAGAGGCTGACACAAGACTTACTTTCTTTATTTTGCATAAATTGAGCCTTAAACGTTCTTGTATTATTGTTAAAAGTGTACTGGGTATATTTTAGTGGTGGGAGAAAAGCATTGTGCAATTTCGTTACTGGGTGAAATGTTGCACGGTGTATTCAGACCTTTAAACTCTATCTGTTAATTAGTTAAACATATCCGACTAAAGGCGCTATCGAAACTTGTTTTTATGATTTGATTATTTTTCTTTTATCGGCAGTTAGCGGGGCAAGTACCAAGGTGAAAAGCTGTACATTTGACAAAGACACGTGTGACTGGCATAATGTACCATTTGATGATGATATGGACTTTGTCATCCGCAGCAGCAGCAACAGCGGCGGACCGAGCAGTGGGTCAGGGGGGACTGGTGAGTAGAGTAGATTCCTATTTTTTACGAGTACATTGGAAGAGTCGTTTTAAGCAGTTAAGTTTCTTCTCCAATAACAGAGAAAATAAGCCGGAAAATCCATGACGGTTACAGAGTAAAGATCTGATGCCAAGTTATTTATTTCCTCAGGATCATTCCTTGAGACAGAGCGTGGAAATGGTAAATCGCAGCTTTTGATCCCATTTGAATTGGTTCTAGCCAAGCACGACAGCGATCATGGCAATATGTGTATTAGGTTCAACTACCACATGAAACGGTAGGTCGTGAGATACTTTTTAGTACAAAGCATAAGCTAGCCAAGCAGTCAATAATCAATCTTACAATCAATCAGCTTATCCATCCATCAATTGACCATCAATTTATTAATTCACCCATACATATATCCTTCCATCCTTCCGTCCTTCCGTCAACTTTTGATCAAAGTTACCGTGATGAAATAAAGCCTTTTCTTTTAATTAATGAATTAATTAACTAATTAATAATGGTAATTGAACTAAGTGGAGTGCAATTTGGTCAGAAATCATCACAAGTATGATTTCAGCCCAAATTTGTACGACCCGAAGTTCAATTGCCACTTTATTACGTCCATTTTGAAATCGCACAATTTCATAGCCTAAATTAATCAATCATTCAGTCTGTCAGTAAGTCAGTCAGTCAGTCAGTTAGTCGGATAGTCAGACGGTCAGACAGTCGGTCAGTCAGTCAGTCAGTCAGTCAGTCAGTCAGTCAGTCAGTCAGTCATTCAGTCAGTGAGTAAGTCAGTCACTCAGTCAGTCAGTTAGTCGAATAGTCAGACGGTCAGACAGGCGGTCCGTCAGTCAGTCAGTCATTTATTATTTGTTTGATGCGTCAGTCAGTCAGTCAGTCAGTCAGTTAATCGAGTCGACTGTTTAAAAGATCAATTCATTAATCAACAAACTTAACGTGTCAAATTGATTTTTAGTGACACTTGAACAATGTGAGTCGAGCCTTAATTACTGAAAATATTTGTAGATTAACTCCAGCTCAAAAACACACAAGGCATTCTGAAAAGTTTCTTCTCATTCAATTACATTTTATAGAGTTAACGAAGAACGATGAAATTGCAAACTTATAGGTAAACCGTCATCTGCAATTCTGTAAATACACACGAAAATGATAACCGTGAGCTTGTTCGATTCCCAACTCTTTAGAAAAGCAGTTTTGCTTTTTTTTCTTCTACAGGGGTACACTGACGTTACTATCGATCCAGAATAAGAAGGATTCACGAAAAACCACGATAACCAAAGTGAGCGGTGGACAAGGCTCTTGGATGTGTAAAAAAGCAACTGTACAGGTCAGCTTTCATTGGCAGGTGAGTCAAATGCGGTCTTTTCTTAATTCTGTAATGAATCAAATTTACTTACCTACCCACTCACTTGCCATCTTCCTCCTCCTACGACTTAACAGTCTAGCCACAGTCCAGTACTTACCTGCCTCTTTATATACTATTACTAGTTTTTTCTTCCTTCCTTCCATTCTTCTTTCCTTCCTTCCTTCCCTCTCTCCTTCCATCCTTCGTTTCTTCCTTTCTTCTTTCCAACCTACGTGTCCACCCGCTCTCCCGCCCCCCTACCTACCTGCCTACCTACCTACTTACCTACGCAGCCACCGGGATGAAATTATCCCTTAGTCCATTCAGTACGCTTTTTACATTGCTTGAAAGAGTGAATAGGAAAACAACAATATATAAATTTTACGCTTACTGGTCCCTGGAAGACAATATCAAATTTTTTTGTTCCCTCACTCTTTATCTTTAGCTGATGTTCGAGGCAGATACCAGTGGAGGCCCTATCGCTCTCGACGACATCAGTTTTACCGATGGCGCCTGCAACTAAGTAAGAGTTTGTGCTCAATTTGTTTGTCAGTTACCTAGACTGTCGGTTTCTCTTTCTAGGAGATACGAGAGAGGGGGCTTACGGTCCCTTGTTGAACTTTCAAACTGTAACCAGTAAGAAGCGTTGGCGACTACGATCCATATATAGATCGCTGCTGGATGTCGCTTGCCAAATTGTACTTCTTTTACAATAATGGAACAGAGACAGAGGCATACCTGAGAGGACAAAGGCATTTTGAGAGCGTTGTCTTCGTTTATGAAAGTCTTTGCTGGTGATGATGTGAAAAACACAGCACAGGGACCGTGACTCATGTTTGAGCTCCGAACGTTTGATCCGGTGTTCAGCGCACATAAGGCAATCGCGCCTCTTACAATGATGGAATCACGATAAAGGTCATTACCGTACCCACATTCGCAATTAGCCAATCAGAAGTCATAATCATTGTCCTGATATACCGTGATATCAAGTCATTGACCTGATATGGCTATGATATATATCTTGCTCACTCGGCCGAGTTTGCGTACGGTAATTACCTAATCGTAGCTGTTTTGGTTTGACGTTATATCAGGCTAGTTTGATCTCGTCGTGGGTATTTTGGTCAATTATGTCTCGCCAAAATATGAACCTCACCTGATATGCTGCCAGAGGGCACGTAAAAGGTATGATTAACTACTATGATTAAACAGGTTTTCTATCTTCGCTTCTAATTAAGCTAGTTGAGTGAATGGTCAAGGTTAGGATTGCACGAAATGGAGTAGTTCTTATATTTTATTTTAATTGACATTTTTTTATTCTTTTTTACAGAATGCAGTACGGGCTATTTACAGCATATAATGCATCATTTAGATGAGTGAATAAAAAGCAAATGCTTAAGCTACGTGTGTGTTTGTTTTTTTTTGTGTGTGTGTTTGTTAATAATACTACTACTACTTATCCTCATTGGGCCCATGAGGACTCTTGAGGCCGGTTTGTTAATAATAGGTCGGCCAAAACCTGTTGTCTGAGTCGTAGCAGCGCCAGCACTCCCCTGAACCAACACTAGCAAATAAAAAAAGAAAACAGCGAGCAGAGAGCATGATAAAAACCATTTTTTTGGTACTTAAGAATTACCCAATTATATGCAAATATCAGTAAATGGAGGCTACTGGTTCTTATTATCCTTCAAATATTTTTCACAAGACGCTTTTTTGAAATATTCTCCAGTTTTAGCTGGGGAATATTCAGTGACTTGGCACGGTGAGACTAATAAGAAAAAAACAAAAACGCGCTAGCGGAAATATTTGATGAATTATAAAACTGAAAATGCAATGAAAGATACACTTAATGTGAAAAATTAGCCGTGTTAGTTGTTCTACAAAATATAAAGAATTTGTTTATCAGAGGACAGCGAAGACATGACTTTCTCGGAGATGTCATGCGCGAGAGAGTTGATGTGCCCCAGAGTTTCCCCTTTCTCATCGTCCTTGCTCTCGTCAGTTCTTTTACTTTATAACAACAATGCAGGTCAAGGCTTTTTTATTTGTTAACTGGTAATAATCTGGAAAAAAGCAACTCGTTCACATCGAGAATCAAGGCTCTCTCGATGATTAAAGAGCGTACCCCCTCGAGTTACACGCTCTTTGAGAGCCGCCCGTCATGTCTTTCACGCCGACTTGGCTTAATCATTTTACACTAAGATCTATTCCGCTAAGTTAGAATCAATTAAATTGACAGAAGTATGGGCGGCCGTCACCAGCAAAAATACAACGATGTTAAATAGATCAGCAACAACAAAGATAATCTAGGGGTGAGTTGCAGAATGGCATAACTAATAAAGAAATGGCATAGCCAAATTACAAACGGTTCAGCTATCCTTGATGAATTAAAACACGCTAAACATGAATAGCTCAGCCAAATAATAAACGGTCTAGCTGTCTATGTCGAGTTGGAACACGAAATTGCGAACTAGACTAGTTTAAATGCGAAAAGCTCTCGTTTGTAATACAGCACAGAACAAAACGAAATGATTCAGGCAAACAGAAAATGGATTAGCTCACGATGCTGAAATTGATCAGTCAAATGCCGAATGGTTCAGCGTAAACACCATCAGTGCAGCTTTTAATTTCGCGAAATAGACCAGTCAAACGTCGAATGGCTCAGCGTAAACACAATCGGTCTAGCTTTTCGCGAATAGATCAGTCAAATGTCGAATGGCTCAGCGTAAACACAACCAGTGCAGCTTTTCGCGAAATAGACCCGTCAAACGTCGAAGGGCTCAGCGTAAACACAATCGGTCTAGCTTTGACGTCATGATCAGGCGCCGAAACCACCAAAAATACAAATGTATTTTTAATTTGGCTATGCCGTTTCTTTATTAGTTATGCCATTCTGCAACTCACCCCTAGATTATCTTTGTTGTTACTGATCTATTTAACATCGCTGTATCAGAAGCCTCTTTCTTGTGCAATGAGAAATGTTGAAAGGTAAGAAAGTGCTCATGGCTTGACCTTAAGAAAATTCGTATGAACTTTTTCAATCGAAGACGACCATAAATAATAATTGCAAAGCACCTCTCATCATCCAACCCCAAGATTTACCCTTCTTTACTTTACCTCTTCTTTCCTGCAAGCATTCTAGTCAAGATCCCACGAGGAAGAGGCATGATATCTTGCTCAAACGCAAAACACTCTCTTTTTTACTGTCCCAACAAATTGCTTCGTGCGTAACGATTGCCTTGACAGAAAACTGATGCACCAATCTACAGCATCTGGATATACTACACATTCCAACTTGCCATGTCTCACACATAGCCCTACTCGAGTTTCTTTCGTACTCTGATAGACGGGCAACAATACTGCAACCCGCGTATATGCACACCGAGACACTTCTAAAATGTTACATTCAGGCTAGATTTAGCCTGTTCCAGGCTCTCGGCCAGTGGGGACAATCGAAAAAGTGTGAAGGCGCCGAGCGGGATCTGGTAGAGAAAAAGGCGTGCTCGTCGCTGATCCCGCTCGTTGCCCGCCCGTGTTTTGCCTAGAACAGGCCAGGCTAGACTAAGTTTAACCTAACCATAGCTTTCCCGTCTTTGTAGGTGGATCGATCATTTGGAAGTCTCAGGCTAACATTGAACTAAGTTAAACTTATAGCCTGGTAAATTGATTATCTCTTTGTTAGGAGTCCTCTGACTTATCAGAGTTTGCTGAAAGTTACCTAAGCTCAACCGAAAATGCTCGCGAAAATTGCAAGAACCTAGTGACAAGAAGTACAAAGCTCTTTTCTCTCTGCCAACCCTACGATTATGCAAAGAGCAGAATAATTTGCTGCTCGTGAAAAGCTTCCTGTTTTTGTTTTTTCTCGATCGGATATTAGAGCGTATTTAGGACCAAGTAAGTGGAGGAAGACGGAGAAAGGAAAAGAGGGTGGGTGGTGACACCCGAGGGATTGTCACTTTTCAGTTGATGGCTCACCGAACTGAATGTAAACACGTTTATTTCTTTTCGTGTTGTTTGTTATCACGCTACACCAAATCGCCATCAAAAAGAACATTTGACACTACCGTTCCTTGCGTGGTAAGATGTTTTATGACGGTTGCTTCAAAAAACAAATCCGTATTATCATTAAATTATCCGGTTCACTAACTTTGAAAAAGTAGAAAAACACCTCAGCGGCTAAGCTGACGGGTTTAGACGCATCGCAAACGCTCAGTGGTACACATGAGCTTGCTGTATGAGTCCTATTTTTCCAAAGTGTTTGTAAAGACACTCTTCTCTACGTCTTGTTTTTCACTGTTTTCACTCCAACCTGGATCGCGGGCGTGAGGGTCACATTAACATAACAAAACAGCAACTTTGCGGTCAGTCTCGCCCTCTGCAGCAGTTGTGACAACTCTTTCCGTTATTGCTCGAGAAGGTTCTTGTTGGAAGATTCCTGTGTTCCGGGGCGTTTGATTCACTGATCTGAAAAAAAGCTGTAAAACAGTACAATACTGCGAATTTCTTCGGTGAGGCAAGTTTAAACGACACAGATTAAACGTTGTTGGCGCAAATAAGGTTGGTACACGCTTTGCTTTTGCTAGCTCAGGCAGAGCAATGTTGACAAGCAATATATAGCATTCCTATTCTTGTATGTCCTCGATTGATGAAGGAAGCCGGATTACTTGCTCGTGGTTGGCTATTGAGAGCGTGATTGTAGCAACGGGCATCGAGGTGATCGAATTATTCTTTGGCCTTGTTTCGTAAACAACTATCTTTAATTGTACCAAAGACATTTAGGTGACGAAGTTAGTAAATTGGGTCATTTAATGTTTAAAGGGCAGCCAGCTTAACTAGGCACCGCGTCTCGAACGGCGTCACTCAACCAGCAAGAGGCCGAGCGTTTGAAAGTCAACAGTCAGTGTCTCTCTTTGAGTTTTTTCAAGGTACATTCCACCCATCCTTCATTCATCATCACTGAACCTTTTGAGGCTGGGTTGCTTGTAACAAAACAAATGCGTGAAATCTGCGAAGCCGGCGGGAGTTAATTTGAGACTGCTTGCCATTGCAGCTCTTTCAGATGTTAATGTTCAGTGTTATTGTAGAAATAATTACTACCGAATATGAACATAATGCAGAAAAGAACCCCGCTGTCTAGAGTTTTGTTTACAGCAAACGTAAATAATTTGTTTCATTGACTTATAATCACTTGTCATTATGTTAAATATTTCACTGGCGAGAGTCCGCAAAGTTGGCTAGGTTGTGTGTCAAGAATGGCTACGTAGCGTTGGTGTTACGATGTCATTGCGAAATAATTTACTTGCTCGGTTGTATAATGACATAAAAGAATGAAAGGGTCATCGTTTCATTCTCTCTTGCTTAACGATAAGCCAAAAACTAAGCTCCAATGTGTTGGCTTCAGGGTAAACATAAAATGCATACATTATTTGCTCTACAGCGCTTGGTGTTAATTTGCACCGAAGCCTTTGGATTCAGGAGCATAGACATGTTTTACCGTCCGCTTAGAAACTGTGCACATTTTAGGGCTGTGCAAACCTTGACAGGCTATGTCTGGTTTGTCTTTCTTTTTTTCCTGAACACCTCGTAACTAATTGAGATAGGCAGCCGTTTTCTCCGTAAATACTCCACTGGCTGAATAACACAATTATTATGGACTTTACTCTGTCGTGTTGATGCCTATATGTCCTGATTGTAGTTCAGAAGTTCGATAATGTGTCTTCAATTCAACATTGTTTTCAATCACTTTTTTTTTGGCCTTAAGTAATCAATTCTAATTACTGGGTTACACTTGTAACATACAAATGAATATATGAAATATCATTTTAACTGCAGAGAAAGATATGTGAACATTGTTTATCATCGCAAATTAAAGCCTGAAAAAAATTCATGCCTGAACGGGATTCGAACCGATGACCTCTGCGATACCGGTGCAGTGCTCTTACCAGCTGAGAGCTATTTAGCCAACTTGGAGCTGTTCACATTCTTAGTTCGTAATATACCCGTAGATGGTGAAGAATGCAAATGAATATATAACATATCATGTTTGAACTGCGGAGAAAAATATGAAGACATAGTTGATCTTCGCAGTTCTAAACATTTTTTAAGGCTTTAATTTTCACAGCTGCTTAAGTTTTGTTGATAAAACTGCGATGATCAACTATGTCTTCGCTTCTAAATACTTGGTGCACGTAAGATGTGCTGTCGCTCTCTTTCGGACTCTACTCTGATTTTTAAAATTTTCTGACACTGATTATACAAGGTTCCGAATGAGTGAAATCCCAGAAAAAATACAAATACCTTATAGTATCTTTATACAAAAACGACACGGCCAAAATAGAAATGTTCTTTTTCAATGTTTAGAAATGTAACTAGTGATACGTTTAAAGTAAACTGTTTTTATCAGTCACGTGATCAATCAGTTATTACTTTCTTGTTACGTTGCTATAAGTGAATAACATTCGATATTTCCGGTAATCTGTGCGGTAATCAGCCTCGCAGTCGGGTTCATTCAGTCGTTTCTCCGATTGAGACAAAACCAGACTACATATTTTTTTGTTTCCTCCCAGAAGGAAACTTCTGCTCCTGTTGACACCCGGATTTGACTTGTTGCATATTTCAGGTCAGTAATATCACGCATTCATCTGCATATACGAATATATTTTCAGTAAACGTTTGTACTTTCTGACGTCGTAGATAATAGCAATGAGATGGGGCTACGAACACGGAATTTGTCCATATTATAGGATAAACAAAGTGCTGAATTTTAATGCAGAGTACTGTCGAGTTTTATAAATGATAACAGTTTTAATTTCAAACTGAAGAGTTACCCCTATATCATAAAGGTTTCTTCCTTTTAACCAAATACTGTAACAACATACTTGGAAAACGAAGCCGTTTAACTAAACAATTTTCGGTCAGTATCGCACTGAGTACCGTAAGTCTATTGTAAGGAACATTACAGTCTAATTACTGATTCATCTTTGTATAACAGTCATCACCACGTTAGCAACAGCCTAAAAACAAGTTTGTTTAAGTTTTAACTAGAGAATACAACAACAAAAATCGCAAGAGAATATGGTTTTAAATTCCGTTACAAACTGCAGCAAATTATGGCTTCTCTTTTTGTAGTTTAACTGGTTTCTAATCTTAGCAATACTTCATAGTTTTGCCTTACTTCGGTCAGTTGGTGTAGATAAATTTATAGATTTGACTTGGTATATTGCTTATTTTCCACAATCATCCAGGTTTTCGTGAAACTTGAATTCTTCTCGAGAAAGTCTTCCTAATGAGGTGCTCGAAAGTTATGCAATGTATTTCCATTGCACCCCATGATTGCCCTGTAATAAACTAAATGTTTCAATTTCCGCCGATAGTTAAAATGGCGCAATTTTTCGTGCTACACCTGCTGTGTGTGAATAGAGACACAGGAAATGCTATCGTGTAAATCAGACTTTTAGGAGCCCCTCGCATAGTTTACCACGATCTCCGGACTGTGGGAGGGGACGGTAAGGCTAGCCAGATACGCTTACTGAACATTAAAGGTACATTTTAGAATTTGAAGTTTGTTGTCTGTCAATATGAAAAATTTTCGTCCTTGTATTTATGACAATAGTCCAACATTAGGCCTCTTGTATTTCCTTTGAATTGCCTGAACCTATAGGTCTGTCGTGAAAAATCGACGCTGATCGTGAAGGCAGGTAGGGGAGATAACCTTATGTGACTGTTAGCAAGAAATCGGCCCACAACCATGACGAGGAAAAAAAATTGTACAAGTTATGTACAGTCCAATTTTGGAAATAATTCATGGCACAAACTCCAAATACTGAATTTTAACAACCTAAGGAATTTGTAGGATTCAATTGCTTTCTAAATCGGGAAGCACCTTGTCGTATTTAGTGTCGTATCATAGTGTATCATAGTGTACTCGGAACTATGAGTTGTCTAATTCGAGTTATTGGTCGAATAGCACTTGGTACACTCTTGCAAGGTGATTAACAATGCTTTAGGAACGCCCTTTCCCGCAAACCTACCACCTGCTTTAGCTTTCACTATTACGGCAATTTTCAATTAAGATATACGAGAAAAATGATGATAACGTACAAGCAACCACTTATAATGGCCTATTAAAATCGTGTGAAATCCTGAATTAACCTGTACATGTCGTCTCAAAAATAAAAACTTAAAAAGCACATGTAGATAATCTTCGTTGAACACGCACTGTTAAAAATAACAGCATTATAGTTCTTTGATGTCCGTACCATATTTGGTAAAATTAAAGGGGCACTGTTAGCTATTTTAGGCATGTAAAACGCAGGCACATTCCTAGACCACAGGACACCCAATTTGTCAATAGAACAGCACTCAATACATGCCAGAAACCATTAAGTAGTGATGAAAGGGCCGTTTTGTACAATACAAGGACAAATAGAACTAACATTTTTTTCGCAGCAGCATAGAATTGAAAAAAAAAACATTCTAAAGCAGCTATGTAAATGAACCTTTTCTTACGTGGAATTAAATTATGTCATAATTATAATATTGCATTACATAGAAGGGTTGAACCTTAAAAGCTCTTTTCAAATGTTTTTCATAAAATAAAAGTAAAAAAAAGATTCGGTTGGTTTTCAAAAGCCGAGCAAAGCAAAGCAAAGCAAAGCTGGTTTCAATCAGTACACTTTTGGCTCTAATGTTTCTTAACCAGGCCTGTACACTAGAT
>OMLO01005454.1_pt1 | contig 10692 bp, 6 predicted proteins | sample 1674811 | NCBI WGS metagenome assembly OMLO01 (sample SAMN06265003, study PRJEB25207) | coral metagenome | isolation source: Coral host | place: Mexico:La Bocana,Puerto Morelos, Mexico | collected 2008-11-13
TTTTCATATTTTCTGCTTATACTGATGCATGTACTTCATCATGCAAAATAGTCGTAGCCTCAAAGAGGCCTTTGATTAGTTGTCTCCTTTCTTCTACTTTCTTCCACGTTCCTCCGCATAACCAGGGTTTGCTTGCCCTCTTGGCTGTCCCCAGTACCATTTAGCAGTTGCAACATAGATATTCTCCAGTGTTGTTAGGCATTTTCTTCTTCTTCCAATCCCTCTAGCACCTGGAATCAATGGTGTATTTGTTGCGTATTTCTTCATCTGTCAGCTTCCCGGGGGGTGGGGGGGGTACCTTTTTCAGGCTTAGGTATATAAAAGGGTAGGGATTTCACAGGTTTAGGTATATGAAAGGGTAGGAAAGTCTTCATTCGGGTATTAAAAAGGGGCCTTGAATTAAAACAGATCAAGCAGACGCAACTTATATCTGTTTCATTTTATTTATTACGCGCTACGTGAAAAAATGACAAGAAGACTTCCTGTTTTAACGATTTATCTATAAGTCTTCTTAAGAAAGTATATGAAAGGGGTACCTTTTTCCAATAAAAGGGGTGCCTTTTCTGAAAAAATGGTATATAAAAGGGTAAGGTGCTGGACCTCGGGGCGGGGCCTCCCCGTATAAAACGTATTTGAGTACCCCTCCCCCCCCCCTCCCCCGGGGTCAGCGTATGCATGTCAATTCTTGTTCGACCTTTCTTTTCCCTTGGACTTTTCTTTAACTTCAGCTTAAGCCCAGTCTCCACTATGTAATGGTCACTTCCCACGTCTGCGCCTCGCCGAACTATAGTGTCCATAACTGATGATCTGTATTCCTTAGCAATCATTGTGTGCTCCTTCAAGGGAAAAGCCCTGGGAACGAGGTTGACTGGAGTAATCGATCCTTGTTGACAAGAACAACAACAATGCGCTTGGTGAACAACAGCGAAGCGTCGAAGGCCCATAAAAATAATCTGTTCCCACTCTTTGTTACTATATACAAACGTATTTACAATTTATCTACAATTATGAGCGAGTAGCCAGATTTAAAAAGAAAACCTCAGAAAACACGAGTATAACCAAGATGGCGGTTGTGCTATGAAATAAGAGACACGATCTCTCGATCCTCGTAACTTTTCTCGCCCACATACGAATCTTCCGACAAAACAATGAGTCGGAACAGGACCTCTCCATATTTGGAAGTTTCGGACGTGCAATCATCGGCTTTTTCGCAAAAAATACGAAGACGAAATATTCCAACCAATCAAATCGTTACATTTTAATAGAATAAGCCTATTATGTTGCGGTTATTTGGTGGCATTCTTCACATGTCAGTGCCGATATCTCTTTCCGTCATTGAGGGAATCGAAACGGTTATTTCATTCAAGTTAGTTGATTGCGTGGAACATGGAAGACCTCGAGCCAATCCCTGAAGCGGAACAGGCTGCATTCTGTGTAGAATTGGCGAAGCGGCTTCACTTACAACGAAAGCAAGATCATTTATGCGACATAACTTTGGTGACGAAAGATGACAAAGAATTCAAAGCTCATAGAAATGTGCTTTCCGCAGCATGCCCGTTCTTCATCAAGCTTCTTCAGAGCGACATGAAAGAGAATCGAGAAGGGATTGTCCGGTTTGAAGAGATCTCGGGCGCTGTAATGGAAGATGTTTTGGAGTTCATGTACACAGGAAGTGTCGAGGTAACTCAAGAGAATTCCAAGCATCTTATCACTGCAGCGAACTATCTTCTCATTCCGGGCTTGAAAAAACATTCTGGGCGATTTCTAGAACGACAGATGGCCAAATCAAATTGCATTTCAACATTTTATTTTGCTGAGATGTACCAATGCGACGAACTGATCACCAACAGCAGAAAGTTCATCCACGCGAACTTTGCATCTGTGGCAGAAATGGATGAATTCTTAAACTTGGAAGCTAAAGAAGTCGAGAGGTGGATTTCAAGTGACGAAATTTCTGTTGCTGTTGAAGCAGATGTGTTTAAGATCATATTAAAGTGGATCGAACAGAACAAGAGCGAACGAAAAGCATCGTTTGAACAACTATTTCGTCATTTGAGACTGGCTTTCGTCTCGCGTGACTTTTTATTCGATGTCGTGACAGACGAACTCGTGGAAGAGAACTCTAATTTGTTAAAGTTGATCTCCAAAGCTATTAAGCTGACTGGGTATTCAAGTGAAGAAAATGCTTCGCAGTCGCCGAGAAAAGGGCTTGATACCCGCGCCATTGTTGCTTGTTGTGGGAAATACACTTTATGCTATCTCCCAGAGAAAGACGAGTGGAAGCGTTTAGCAGACGGGTTGTCGCAGACATTCCAGTGTACACAATTGATAAATCACCGAGGTCAGTTATATTCCCTCCCATCTGCTGGGAAGGCAAACAGGTACGATCCGGTTTTAAATGGTTGGTGTGCTGTGGACTTGTTGACCACAAAGTCTGCTAAGGTGGCTGTCGTTAGGGGCGAAATCTATTCCATAGAGATCAATACATCATCGAAAAAATCCACTATCAAGAGATTCAACGTTGAGCGATATTCATGGCAGACGGTTTTGTCTTCTCATGAGGGCTGCAGAGACGAGATTTGTGTTGTTGCGGCTGGCAATCATCTGTATGTTTGTGGCGGGAAACAGGGAAGAAAGTATTTTTCGAAAGCTGAAAGATTCGACAGCGTAGAAAACAAATGGGAGGAAATCGCAAACATGCAACAACAGAGAGGGGATGCTTTCGGTGTGGCAAGTGAAGGGAAGATTTTTGTAGCCGGAGGGGAGAATTGGGAATTATGTTTGAAAACATGTGAGATGTTTAACATTTCTACAAACGAATGGCAGTTAATTGGAAGTTTGACGGTTGATCGCGCATATGGTAGTATGGTGTGTTTGAAGGGAACACTCTATGTGCTGGGTGGGACAGATCAGAAAGAAGAGGTGAGTCGATTGAGTGTTGAATGCTATGACCCTACAGAGGACAAGTGGATTGAGAAGACAACCATACCAGTGAAAGGGTTGCGCGGATACATCAGTGAAGATTGGTTCACCGGCTGTGTACTGAAACTCTCTAAAGGAGTGCTAGACAAACTTCCTGTTAAATAGTTCTGCATATGTTTAATACTGTTGCGGTTCAAATGACCCTTTCTTTCTTACTTACCTTTCTTACAAGCGGAGCCCATACCATAGAAAATGTGGTAACCCACTGACAACATGGTCTAGACGTGAAGAACCCATCCATCTGGCAGCAACATAGATTTAAACCGGAACGAAGATATGTATCTCAGCCCTTACCAACTTTATATAATGTGTTTTGCTACCCGAAAGCAACGACTCCCCACCCTCCCTCCCGAAGGTATCGATCCTCTGAAACTAGCGAGCCCCATATGCTGCTAATCTGAAAGTAAGTACCCTCGTTATTTTCGGTTTTTTTACTGCTTGTCAGAGGGAAAAGAAGGCCACAAAGGGAATACTTTGAAAGAATGAGTTGGACCAAGTTAGTACTGAATGAAAATGTCAAAGTTGTATACTTCTTTGGGCTTGGTTTTGATTTGTAATCTAAATGCAATTCTGACGAGCAATTTATTTAAGTATATCTACCTCCCCCCCCCCCACCCCCAATATAATTAGAAGTATTTCTGCCAAAAGGTTTTGTGTTCAAATCATTGCACGAGCGCGTACAGGGTGTTCCGTTGCTGAATAGACCGTGACTGAGCCGCTGGACCCATTCTCCACGAAACTCGGCCGTGAAACAAAATGGCGGCGTTTTTGGCGGTATTTGAAACTTCGCTAGGGCACAGAAAATCCAAGATTCAACCAAATCCACATTTTTTCGGGGAAATACTTCGAATTACGATAAAGGCGATAATCTAATTAAAAGTAAATGCTGTCGTTTGCAAGGACAAATGCAAATATCCTTCACCTGGGAAGTACCAGGGCTTGGTGAACAATGGACTGATCATGAACAAGAAGGATTCTGAGTACTCTACCTGGATGAGAGAGTCCTGCATGAAGAGCTGCGGTGTTTGTAGTAAGATTTGATTTATCTTTCTTCTTCCTTTGAGCTTCTTTGCTGTACTGGTATTCGAATCGTGTCGTGCTTGTTCGTTTTATTCAAACCATACGGATGTAGAAAACGTAACCAAACTTATACCTGAATGGTGAAAGCTAAAATAAAGGGCATGTGAAAGCGGCTGTTAGAAAGAAACTTGGCATAACAACCACACACTAACAAAAAGGTGAGAAAAACAGCCAACACTTACAGTCTGTGTTTCTTGGAGCGAACCACCTGTACCTGTTCATGAATTTTTGATCTCTCGACCATCGTATTGGTTTTATTATTCATGCTTCTTTTATTGTGGTATTAGGACTTCTCCCAACGCCCGCGCTACTCGCGGCTCGCACATCACGTTCGAAGTCACGCACGTTCACACGATAGCTTGTTTGGCGCTCTTCCCAGCCGTTTTCTGAGTCGACTGCTCGAAGGAGCATGCTGGACGTATTGTGTGAGGTTACGTTTGATCAGTTCACTTCCTTACTTCTGCAGAATGTATTCTCATGACGTCGCGGCAGCCACATTGGTGCCAAAAGCAACAAAGCGGCGACCATAATGACATCGCAAACCTAGCCTGCGTAGCTAGGTGGTTTAAGCAATTTTTTTGAGCGCGAACGCACAAGGCGGCGAAGACGCGAGAACGATCTCTCTCAGGCTCCTCGCGGCTTTACCGCTTTCTTAAGGCGCTCAAATTCCTTAGACCGGCAAGTTACTCAGGCTATTCCAAGTCAGTACTGTGACATTCTTTTTACATTTGAACACCTTCTCATGTTCCAATATTTTTGCATGGCTACTGGCCGAGGAGTAAAAACGTTATATTACCATAACTTAGCAGTGAACCCAATTTCGATATATTAAAATTCAACCTTAGACAATAGACCTCAGCACGAAGGTCCAGGAAATAACTACAGAGTTTGTGAGGTTCATTCCCCGGAGCTTCGAGGTCTGTTGAGGTCTATTGGTTTAGGGTGATCTTTATATATCGATATTGGGCTATTGAGTGTCGTAAAACCAAACAGTCAGGGGATTCATAAAGGACAGAGACAATAGACGTTGAGCCGCTCAAGATCAAAATCAAATCAAAATATTAACCAATAATATTGCTCTTGGTGTCCGCAAACAATGCGGATTTTCTTTATTAAAAAATAATAAAAGGAACTCTTCAAGTTTAAAATCTTACAAAAAATGGAAGCTTCGGGCAGACATTTTGCCTAAATCAATAATCCCTCGATAAGAAAAAAACTGTCGTCACTTTAATGCGACATCTCGTATGTAAACTATTTCCTCAGTTGCTTGTCTCATTGCAGGATTGCTCTTGCTGTTTGTAAACAATGCGGACCTTCTTTATTTAAAACACGAGAATTTTACAAAAAAAACAATGGAAACTTCGGGCAAACATTTTGCCCACATCAATACTCCCTCGATAAGAAGGGAAATGTAGCCGCTTTAATGTTCTTTAGCCGTAGAGCCGTGAATTATCACTCGACATCTTCAATGTCAACAATCTCCTCAAGTGCTCGTCTAGTCGGAGGATTCAGTCAAAATGACTTGTCAAACTTTTATCTGCACCACGTGTCAGGCTCCTTCACTTTAGACTGATCATGCTCCGTGTAAGGAAGATCCACGAAGAAATTTTTTCCGTGGCGTTTCAGCTCATTCTGCAGCACTCGCACAAACGTATGTCTCTTCTTCTTCATGCGTTATGTGTAAAACTCATATCTATAAATTTAATTACTTGGAGTAGGTTATTAGAAAAACATAAAAGAACAAAACAAAATTAACTCATAAAAGCAATTTCAAGAGACGATTTTCCGATTTATACACGACTCTGAGAGGAAACACGGGTACTAGTAGGTAGTCTAGCAGATAAACATGACAAGGCGGTTTGGAGAAATATACGTTTCAAGGTCTGTTCTATTGATGGAAATTGCTAGTGATACTGCCCGGGATAGGACTTAAGTAATAAAACTACAGTTTTGTACAGTAAGTCAAATAATTCTCGTATTTGACTAGTGTTTACGTATTATTATTAATGGAGGGCATACGAAGACTCCGTTGTTGACAATTTTTGTTTCTTTATTATATAATCACGATAAAAATCTAACAGATTGCAGATTGCAGAAGACATCAAAATGTGGTAAGAGCATCAGACGCGCTTGTACTCCGATACATTGATACTATTCAGTCTCTAGATCAACTTCTGAGCCAGGATTGTAAAACAATTTGCTAAAAACTAGGGCCTATAAGAAACATCTTTCTATCAAAATGAGCTCTTGAAGTTAACGTAGAATGGTTCACGGAACAGAAGAAAGGAGAACTTTTACTTCAAAATAACATGTACATACCATCGCAAGACGAATCTGATAATGCGCTTCGCTCGGGTTTTTTGGCAATGACCCCTAGGCAGTATCCTTGTCCATCCCTCCCAGGAGGCTTTTGTTAGGAAGTGGATCTCAGAGTGCAGGGTACGGTAGCGGGGAAGCTTGACTGATATAGGCCGCCCCAAGATGCGTTTTACTTCTGCGGGCTCTGGTTCACTCCAGCCTTCAAAATCGTCCTCCAGTTCTAGTCTCTTCTTGTTTCCATATTGCTTCCTTTCGGGCATGATGGCAGGCAAACAACGTGCAGCACCTAGCCATTTTGGTTTGCAGTCTGGCAGAGGAGGTGGTTCACTAACGCTGTTAGTAAGCTCTTGGAACTGCTGCAGGAAAGTTGATGGTCTTCTGGCAGGTCTGTCGTGTTTTTTTTAAAACACGACAAACCTGCCAAGAAGACCATCAACTTTAGTTTTGCAAGGCTTATTACAATCATTCTTTTTTGAAACAGTACGAGCTTTAAAAGTTCCACTTTGCGGGTGCTCGCCCTTCAAGTTCTTGTTTAGCCCGTCACAGTCTCGAATAGGATCAATGCTCGGAACTCCTAAAGAACCGTTGTGTCACCACTTTGGCTTGTTTGAACACTTTGGCTTGTTTGAACATAAAAAGGTGCATACGCCGAGGTCAGCTCTTCCGCCATATTGATCCCATTTAAGGCACTTGACTCCTTGTCGGCGTCGTCCTCGAATTCATTAATTTTGTTCCGGTCTCTATTTCGGCCTATGAAATTAAGATAAAGAAACCTCAGTGAGGTATTCTCCTGTTTTAAGAACGCCTAACGTTAAATACATTGTAACATAAGACATTTAGCGTTGTTGTTTTTATTAGACGCTTTATAATTGACAAGGGATGCTGGTCAACCGAGAGCCGCGATCACAAACAGGGAATAAACAAGATACGTATAAGACGTGAAATGGGACGGCATAGGTACTTTTATACGAAAGCAACATAGTTAAAAACTCAGTTTTTTTTCAACCACACTTTGATTACTGCACTTTATAGAGCCTGCTTCACATAATATTCAGAGTAATCTACTTAACTTGAGATGACCTTTGAAAGTTTTCCTTTGTAAATTGCGTAAGCGTGTCTGTAGTATGTAGCGAGAAAAATAGATTTCTCTGAAGATCATTTTACCCCCGAGAGCCCGAGGGAGCGACTTACTTTTCATCATCGCGGGCTTCAGTGATCACATCGTCAGATGGCGCAGGCGCAACAACGGCCGCGCACGACTCTTGGAAGATGGTTGCCGGAGTCTTCAACCATCTTCTAAGAGCCGTGCGCGGCCGTTGTTGTCTTTGGAACTCTCTACCATTGATCACGTTCCTTTCACCTCTATCCTCGATGTTCCTCTTTTCAGATAGCCTTTCAAGTGTAGCAACTCCGCATTTAGACTCCCCGGCACATAGCTTTCCTTCCTTTTCAACTGGATTCTTGATTTCCTTCTCGCCGGCCATTCCACCTTGTTCAGGCTGACCAACGGACTGGGAGTTGCCAAACTCTTTCCTTTTCTTTTTTTTTGTCTTCTTTTTCTTTAACTGTGTCAGTTTGAGACTAGAGTTTTGGTCGTTTTGCGGAAAAATCCAATAGTCTCCCACGTAATCAAAGCTGAAAGCGTCGGCTACCAGAACAGGCGTGGCTCTTCTTCGAATGGGAACAGTGGGAATGGAAGGTTGCCTAAGTTGGACGAGCGGTTTTCCTTCGGTGGAATGTATATCCGGTAGACCATTCGCTTACTTGCAAATCCTTGTTCCCTCTGTTATCTTCCCTTGTCTTTTGCTGTGTCATTTGGTCATGCCGCAAGCCCCGAGCAGCTGAATAGCTAGGCAAACTAATTTTCTTCTTCGTTGACTGGCTTAGCTTCTCAGGGCTTGTCGCTGATATTTAACATTGAGCAGCCACGACGTTAAAATCATCAAAATGTCTCAACTGCACCAGAACATGAGTTGGAAACTGAATCGACTGGCGGCAACACAGATTGACTCATACAGTTTTCAATCTTGACATTGCCGAATCTCTTCGGACGGTTGTGGACGAACATCTTGCACTTTGGTCTTCGAGCTCTCGTCTCCTCAATTTCACCGCGCAAGAATACTCCGTTTTTCTCAGAGGACCCATCTGCCTCTTCCATGTCCCCACCTAAAGAACTCCCAGCCTTGGAGTTAAAACCTTTGCCACTAGGGCCTTTTCTGATGTTCTTTCCTGCTCTTGCGTGAGATTTCTTCGGCGGGAGATAGGCTTCGTTATTATCGAGGTTTCTCGTCTCAGAAGAAGCGATAGCACGTTCCCTCCCTGCTCAGTCTGATTTCTTCTGGAAGGCCTCACAAAATTTTGTAAAAAATCCCATAAACGTTACGAACTTATCCATTATAACGAAATTTTTCTGTCCAACTGGACACGGTTTTTCCACGTGGCAGGTCACGGAAAATTGTTTCCGTTATGAGTGTTTGCTTTATTGCATCATAATTTTTATGACGTAAAAGACTGAAATTAACATGACGTATATCAATTGATTCAGAACAGTGTTGGAAATGATGGAATAACTTGCCTTCAATAAAACGAAATTAAAATGAGCAATACATATAGTGTCATCCGCTTTACTCGATATTGGAGGCTTTTATCAGTATTTCTGATTTCCAATGACTTTACAGCGCACGCGCAGGCTAAACAGCAACCTTTTACTTGGCTGCAAAATGTGCGTGCGGCCGCAAAAAGTCTGGGAACTGTTTCTCGAAATCCTCGGAATCCTTAATTTTCGGGCCCGAAAAGCCATTTTAAGTTAATAGGTATTTCAGTAAAGGCAGAAAGGTGTATACGCCTGAAATTTCTTGTATGAAGAAAACCTCTGTTCGTATTTAGAATGTGAATAAAACAGCTCTGCAGTCCAAAGATTTGAGGAGTTTTGCAACGGCTTTTCGGGACCTTCGAAAAACGGGCCCCAGCTGGTCCGGGTTGTTTGAAAGGTGGATAGCGCTATCCATTAGATAAATCATCGTCCAGCGAATTCTCAACACTTATGCACTTGATAACGATTTATATTATACATAGCGTTATTCACCTTTCGAACAATTAGGTCCTCGATTCTATTCCCGCACAGAAAGGGGGAAACATGTTATATAGCGGTACTAGGCTTAACTTTCAAGCCCAGAAAAATTTACTACCGCTGGCTAGCATGACTAAGGTTCGTCACGGATGGACAGTGCAGTTTGTTTTGATGAAAGCCAAGTTTTTGCTCATGGCTGACGTTAGTGATTCCACGAGTAAAGGGGGCAGTTGGCAATCTTATGACGTTCTCTCACTCGATTCTGATTAATTTATTCATTTCACATTTTGCAAAGTATTATTTTTGTCTAAGAGTGTTCAGTCGTCTTCAGGAAGGTATTTAGACCAGGAGGGACTAGAAAGGCGTACACTGTTTTGCCCTGGTTTACAGCTAGACAGGGGAACTTATAATTTGCAGTTTCTGGGTATCTCTGTTGACATTCAGCACTACTCAAGTTCAATTTTCGTCACAAGAAAAACACTGTTACAGTTGATTAGGTCCTCATCCTTCACATCTTTTAATGTCCCGCTCTCGAGTTCTTTAATTCCTTCTTCAATTTGTTCATCGCTAAACTGGTGAAACGTACTCAGATAACGACTCCGAAACATCTCGTATAACTTGGGTTTTGTCAGACTCCATGCAAAGGAGAACTCTTCTTGGGAAAATTTCCCCTGATACTTAATCTCACGGAAAAACTCCTTCCTCTCGCTTACCTTTTCAAAGCAACTGATGTAGCCATTCGCGGCCAATTTAAAAATTGGATGACTATAGCTTACCGAGTCGAATTGAACAACAATACCACTGGGTCGAAGAAAACGAAATATTCCCTCGTACACATCATGGGGATTGACAAAGTGATGTGCGCTTAATGCTATTAGAATCGTGTCAAAACACTGGCTGGTTTTCGCATCCGAAAAAAATTCTTCCGCCGTTTTCTGTACGGGGTAGGTTCCTTTCCTTTCGCGGGCTACTTTTTGCATTTCCGCGCTGGGATCCACGCACCAAACAGGGTTTTCCAGCGCGAACGATTCAAAGATATTCTCAGCAATAAAGCCGTTTCCACTACCAATGTCTGCAACAATGTGGTGCGGCTTCAAGGCCAAGGATTTCATCAGGTGGGGCAGGAATCCTTCATTAATTTCTTTGTAGAGGTATTGGTAGTTGTCAGCTATCGAGCGATAGTGTTCTGGAAAAGAAAATACAAAATTGAACTCCATAAGGGTTCAAAAAAAGTTGCAAAT
>OMLO01005456.1_pt1 | contig 10692 bp, 8 predicted proteins | sample 1674811 | NCBI WGS metagenome assembly OMLO01 (sample SAMN06265003, study PRJEB25207) | coral metagenome | isolation source: Coral host | place: Mexico:La Bocana,Puerto Morelos, Mexico | collected 2008-11-13
GTATGTATGTATGTATGTATGTATGTATGTATGTATGTATGTATGTATGTATGTATGTATGTATGTATGTATGTAACATATGATTATGTCTGTATGTACGTATATAAATGCATAATTACACAAGTGGATCTGTCATTAGGCAGCAAACACTCAGCAACGGAAATGGAGAAAGTGTAAAAGCAAAATAGACTGCCTCAAATCGCATGCTACACATTACGAGTTGAAGAAATATGAGTCAACTTGGATCATCTCCCCTAGTATCAGGTTGACAATTAAGAAAACTTGTGAAACCACAATCCTGCCATATGTAAAATGTATACTTCATGGTGTATGATGTATATATATACCCTGGACCCGGGATGGCCCTCTTTTGGTCAAAAGGTCACATTACGGAATGTGCCAAAACATCAATGTTTAAAACGCAACCCTATGTTCAAAACACAGCCTTTTGTTTTTTGGGGATTTCTACATACTTCTCAAGTAAAAAGAAAAACACATCAAACCCCACCACTTCCCAATCAAAACCATTTTTTCACACCTTTTCATTTATATTGCTTTACCACAAGGCGTCCGGGCTGATCGACTGAATCTGATCTTCCATCCAATTTTTTCTCTGAAGTGTTTTCGTTCTAAAATCATGAGTTCTCCACCCTGAAAAAAGTTCTTTCTAAACTTTCACTGAAGATCAGGATACCCATCCATCCCACGTGCATCCTTAGCTGCAGCACGCAGAACTGACTGGACTTTGATCAGGCTTCGCCACAACACTGATCTATGTGCCTGCCTAATGTTGGTCATTCGTGAAACCCGAGATGGTTTCCCTATGAAATCCTCCTCTTGTTGACATGCTGTGGCCATGGGGCTGAAGACCCATGGCGACCGCTCAGCGTGCTTAGCCAAGTCATGTGCCGTGTGGCACAGCATGTGCAGCTTTGGGTAAACAGGGAAGCGGCGCAATGATTCCTCAATGCTGAAATGTGCCAGCAGTGAGTAGTGCGCAAGAAAGCAAAAGATCCATCTGGATACCTTGCGAGCATCACTAGCCCTCAGCCAAAGCCCGTTCAAATAGAGCCAGGTCACAGCAATGTTGATGGCCCTTGTTCCAGCAACCTCAGATACCATGAAGGTGGTTCCACAAGATTCAAATCTTGATTTTTGTCCCTCATTGAAGAACTACTTTCCTTTTGTTGCAAGGGGCCTTTAAGTAAAAGGGTGGAAAGCTTTCAATGCAAAAATGCAGAAGTGGGATTACAGACAAGCCGAGCCACAATTGATTTCAGCTTCCGGCAATGAGTGTGGGTCAGGTGTGTCTGACCAAACCAGTCCAGAAAGGCCATGATCTCCGTTGTGGCTTGTCCTTTGTTCCATTTTGCTGCTGGGCATGCACTAGCCTGTGGCCAGCAGCATGTGTCCCGACTCAGCTCCGACACGTATGGCCTCCGATTCCGTGACCGAAAGTAGCCTTTGTACAAATCTGTGAGCACCTCGAACTTGGCATCCACAGAGCTGCAATGGGCCATACAAGGCAAAGGCGGATTCGACTCCACCAATGTCACAAGTGCAGATGCAGTGAAAGCCTTGAGCATTCCTAAATGCACATTGTGGAAGAAATCGCTTTGGAAAAAATCGATGGACCTCTCAGCATCCAAGCCAAGGCCTTCCAAGATGGAAGGAGCTTCCAGCCAAGGCAAGTTCTTGCCGATTGTAGGTGCCCAGACAGGGTGAAGAGAAACATCTTCATAGGGCAACGCAACGCGATCCAATTCATCATTCCGCTCTTGGCCAGCCAGGCAGCGCCAACACACACCTTCGCACGGCTTGCGGCTGGATGCCGCCTTAGGTGCATGACCAAAGGTCCTGGTGAACTTGGCAAGTTTTGCCAATGCAGGCAAGTCGCCCTTTGTTGCAAAATGAACCATCCATATGTGTCTGCCAGAGCCGTCACCAGCTGACACCCCAGTGTGAAGCAAGAAGTGTGCGTCCGCAGCAAAGTCGGACATGAACTTTGAGATTGCTTCAGGAGTTGCAACACACTTCAACATTGTTGCAATCAAGCAATGGGTGCCCCAAGTGTTGCCAACATAGTTCAAGCCCTGTGCATTCTCAGCAAGTGGTGCACGATGTCTTCCGCTCTTGAGATACGAAGCTGTGCCTCTTCCAATCACGCCATGGGTATTCAGCACCCACAGAGCCCCATCACGAAAGGTGCGCCCTTCATCAGAGTGGGTGTAGTATGGCACCAATCTGTCTAAAGATAAGATGCCGTTCTGCGCCAATGTGAATACCGGGTGGTTTGGATCAAGGCCACGGAAACGACTCCAGAATTCCTGAAGAACCCCTGTCATTTTCTTCCAAGAGGATACCCCAACAAGCTGCTTGGGTACCAAGTCCAAATCAAGCAAGTACTGCGCCCAAGCAGAGAGCTTGATCCAGGGGAACTGCTTCATCTCCTTTGTTTCGCCCAAACATGTCCAAGTGATTGGAATATCGGCAGCGTGGCCATGACGTACCAACACTTTGTGACACCCAACCTCTGCATCTGCCTCTCTCACTGAGGCAAACTCTCGCCTGGCCTTTGTGGCCTGGCGGTTGTTTTCAACCTCACTCTGCGCAATCTTCACAACATCCTTGCAGCAGGCCTCAGGACCGGCAACAATGATTTTTTGCAGCATTCATGGCCACCCCCCTGCTTGCGTGATTGCTGTCAAACTTAATATGCAACACACTACTGTCTTGCATTGCGCAATTCAACATGTTTTCATCAGCATGTGCTAAACCAGTGCAGGCAGTGCAGTGCAGTCATTGACCAGCGCCACTCATTTTTCACTTACCCCACCTTGCGACGTTGATCAGCCCGGCCACCAGTAACATATACAAAGTAGGGCCCTTTGGCTTGACCCGCCTTTCCTTCACCCCCACTGCCTTCCTTGTTCCGGCAGCCAACATGTGAAGCATATTCACTGACTAAAGCTGCTTCAAGCATGTGAATTAAACCAATGTTGGATGACATTTCTATCACCCACATGGATGTAAATCCTAGATCAACATAGGTGATGTACCTCATGACTGGATTGGCACTAACACCAATTTTGAAAACACAAAGGCCAACTCCAATGTATTCTTTGAAACTAGCAATTTTGTTTTTGCATCGAGACAAAATTTTTCCACAGGTTGGGTTGATCTTTGTTCGTTCCGGGCAGCAATTTAGCAGGCCCATTGGTTTCACCAAGTTCCAATCGAAGTCCGATGGGTCGAACATGTTGGCATGTTTTTCCAACATCTCACGCTCCTTAGGTAAATGCGGTTGGTATGGTTGGCAGAATTTGGGATGGAAGGTTGAAACCAAGTTATCTATCATAAACCAAGTCTTCATAACATTTTTTTCTTGAATACTTGATTTCTTAAATGCATTCATCTTGCTGAGCTTCATGGTGGTTGGGAACCACATCAAGTGTGGAAGGACACTTGCGGGTTGGAAAGGGCGGAGGTCTGTTCATGACTGGTGGAGTCACTGAAGTACTTTTGGTTCGAACTTCATCTCGCATTACCACCGTGATGCTAGTCTTCTCCACTTTGAGTTTCCTAAGTTTTCTGGAAGTCAGGGATGATACCAAGACAAATCAACATATACACTCGAATGAATGCACCCTGAATGCACCCCGAAATCAAGATTCACAATCTCACACCTCAATAAAATGGGCTGAGGCACTTGGGGACTGTTTCACCAATCTCACAACCAGCTACTCGCTTCACCCCAGTGATAGGGCAGTGGTATGTGAGTAAGTCGATGAGGTCATCCATCAGGGGCCAACGGCGGAAACAAAAATGCAAAAAATTATATAGTATGTTTGCTGTTTAGTTCATCCATGCGTTCCCTGGATATGTTTGTTTGAAACTATTTCCTTTAAGTAACAACATGGATCCTTAAGAACATTTGGTATATTTTCGAAACATATGATACGAAGTATAGATGCTAATATTTTTTCATAATAGATGTTCGCTGCTGATGCACGGTTCATCCTTGAAATATGTTCGTACAAAGAATCATACCTAACCATCATTGTGCTCAAATGTTGCAGGAAGGATGGAACACTGTTGATTTGCAAAATTCGTCATAAGTTCCTGCAACATGCTCCACTAATCATCACAAGGCCCCAGCTCCATCAGCAATGACCTTTGCCAAGCCATCCAGGACACTATCCAAATCATTGTCACCTGGCGTGTCGATTGGCATGGGACAATTTGTTGGTGGGGGGGTGACCCCCAAGGATAAGTAGGGTGGCAACTCCAAAAAATAGCTAACATGCGTTTTCCTCCACATCGCTCATCGGCGGCTGGTAGAACATCCTACCCTACCCTCCTATGATCGCAAATGGTCCCAAAGGTTGCAACAATCCAGCTTTGATAAAGCATGAACAAGATCAAACAAAATAAGTTATAAATTCACTAGTATAAATCAAAAGAAAAGGCGTTATGACAGAATCCCTTCCAAATGAGAGCCTTTTGTCCAATTTGCCCGAAAAAAAGGATGTCACTAGCCCAACAACAAGGTTTGCTGGTTCCTGTTGCAACGGACCTAAAGGAGGTTCACACTCAACGACTGTAACTTTTGGAATTGCACGGCTTCTAATCTAAGACATTCTAAAAGACCACATGTTCTGCACGTGGTTACCAATGTCATGAACCAAAAATTGGCTCTACAGAGCCAACCCCTAGAATCCCAAGACTCAAAGAATCTCAGCCATCGTGTTGCTTCCTCATGGCTTTCAGGACATTCCTCAGAGGTAACCAGTAGCAGGAGGTTGGATGTTTTATGTTGGAAAAGGTGCAGCTTGTAAAGAGGGTGTTTTACCAACAGTCTTTGATAAAGATGTATCAACAAAAACTGAGAAGCCACGAGTATGGGAGTTGCCCGCCATCCCCATCTAATGAAGCTGAAAATCTTCGCTCCAACTTCAGTAGTGGTGACTTTGGAGCACCTTGCACCGTGGCCAGTGAACACAGACCCACCCAGAAAAACCTCATGGGTAACCAAGGTTCCAAAAGCTGAAAGCCTTCATTTGCGTTCAAGGCACGCAGCTGTGGTGGAACGGATCTGGGTAGTGATCTTATTGCGAAGCCTCAATTGTCAATGGCATGGGTTCATCAAGATATTTTCAATCCAGTGGGGTTTGAAGGGGTTGGTTCATCAGTCAACCAGTCCAATGTTATGAGACTGCACGTGAAAGATATTTTTAAAAATGAGTTGACAAAGAACTTGACTAGGGTCTTATGATTTTGAACAGGCTACTCACGATAGAATAAACAGGTCGGTAACCACAAGTGATTGTTCAGAAACAAGAAACGTTTGTTTGGTAGCTTCAGGTGTGTCTTCACCACCCAAAGCAGCCACATCATACTTCACCATCTCACAGGCTTGGTACTGCTCGTTGAGAATCTCAATGGCCTGTTCCAAGGCTTGCGCCGACCTGGGAAACAAAGGGCAGGTGACTGGGGTGGACCCTTTCTCTACTAAAGTTTTTACATGATGATGAAAGATATGTGAATGCAGGAGTGGTTGAAAATCCTGGGGCTAGGGCTTGGCCACACGTTTCCCTTCGGTAGAGTTCTCATCTTTATCACCAAGTTCCGTTTCCAATTGACCCACCAAATCAGAAAGCTTCGAAGACCGGGCCAAAAGGGATGAAGTGAAGGTACTAAACTTCTGGTACTCCTCAAACAAAAAGAAGTGTGATTAAAGGGAGCCAAAAGAAGTTGACAGAGATTTTGGATTGTTGCATTTCCTTGGTGATTAGATTGCGAGTACATTAGATGATCTTTTGGCATGCCAGTATAATCCAACAAAATAAATCATATCCACCGGAAAAAGGAGTGGCAAGTAGACTAAAGATGTTGGATGGAAAGTGACCATCATGTAACCCATCCTTCTGGCTGGAATTCACTACCTTCGCCTTTTCTTCATCCTCATTCTCAGCTTCCGATTCAGAAGCTGCCTTCTCCTTGCCAAGCATACCAAATTGAAGCGGCTGCATCGCCTGAGGTTGGGATGCTGATGGTTGAGATTGGATGTGATGGACAACATTTACAAGGCCTCTCCGACTTCTTCATGTTGCTTCGTTTCTTCATCTTCACTGACCGACTCATCATCTTCACCGTACACCACATAGTATTTGTACAGCTTTGCATTGTATCGATCCTTCCTAAGGATGTGCATGATTGCACTTCAATTTCAATACGGCGATGATGATATTGGAAACACTTGCAGAACATAAATGTATGAAATTCTTCGGTTGAATTATACATAGTCCGTGAAATAAGATCTTCACTTGTCAACCCCAAAATGATAATCCATACACTTACAACTCATGAAGTGATTGAAATCACCCAAGTTTCTTTCGCAATCGCTCGTTGCCGGGTTTCTCACAAAATTCCACTGCCGATTTGATATAGGACCTTAGGGCCAATGGGTGTGGAAGGGTGAAGATGGGCTTGGTTGAGCAGCAACAGTAAACATCTTATAAATTTGACTCAACAGCAAACACATCAAATAAAAAGTGTCTAAATGTATGCAATGTTGTTGTTCACGATTGGCTAAGCTAAGTACCGATGACCAGTTCAAGGTCTTCATCATTTGCTCCTTTGTGAACCATCCCCGCTTCTGTTTTCTCTGGAAAAGTTTCTTTTGGGTCATCTTCTTGGTGATGCGGGACACGAAAAGATCCTGCAAACAAAACCGGATAATGTAAGTTGATTTCATATCATATTTTTTGATTTTTGACTGTCACTGTCACTAAACTTGTATATAAACATGCGATCCGGGGATCAGTATATGCATGGATTATATAGTTTTGGTTTTGTTTATATATCATATAGTGTCCTTACTCCAGTTTGCTTTCTCTAGCTCGTCAACCATTTCCTCTTTCTCCTCTTTTGTGGCCTTACGCCACCTTTCATGCAACGCATCTGGGACGTTGCATTTGCCGCTCGGCTTGCGCTCACAGAGTCTGCGCAGTCTGTTCATTTTCGCCCCCTCTGTTTGAGGAGGGGGGCGATCAGCAGGGGGATGGACTTCAACCTGAACATGTCTTTTCGGGGTGGGTGTGGGTGCCTTAACCGTTGGAGGAGGCGTTTTGTGTGTATCACCCTTCCCTGGCAAGTTCTTATCTTTCATCTTCTCCATCTCCAACTGCATTCTTTTGTTTGCCTCCCATGCATGTAAATTTTGCAAAAATCAATAATCATCATTATTTCAACTTGAGTTGACAAAACCGCACCAACCGAAGAACAACATATGCTAAAAAACAATGCCAAAAAGCAATCTTGACAACATGATGCAGCCTCCTGCAATTCTTTGATGATCTCTTGAGGGTCCTTTTCTTTTTCAGACTGTTTCCCCTTCAAACGCTTAGCTGGAACTGGGTTTGGTGACTTTTGGGCTGAGGGGGGTGAAGCTGGCGGAACTGGATCAGCACCTTTCCCCCCCTTGAGAGCTCTGGTTTTGGGGGCGGCTTTTGCTTTTGCAGAAGTTCGGGATAGTTTGGGTGGCTGATGTAAAGTCTTTGCCTTTTCAACTTCCTCTGGAGTAGCCTGATTTTCAACAGTTGATGGTAAAACCAGTCAACATGTTTCAGAGAAATGTATTTCAATTTTATCAGCTCAGCTTTCATTCATACCTTATACCTTCTTACTTCACACCTTTTAAGCCAAGTGTCCGGTTGAGTCTCCTGAGACCCCCCAGTCTCACCAGCGGCAGCATCACCATGACCAGCCTAAGATCCGATTTGGTGGAACATGTGAAGCTATCGTTTGTTCGGTACTTGTGATCAACTAGTCTTTTGCTCCAATAATTTCTTTCAAGGGAGATGTAAAAATTGGTGAATTCAGTGTTCTGAACTCCAAAAAGGGATATGGGAGGAATAAAGCAGCCAAGAAACAACTTTGGCAGCGACAGATTTCATCTTCTGCAGCTCTTTCTCGTACTCCTACACCCATAGGGGGAACCAAACATTATGGGAAGCTATGTTCCGTTCCCAAAGCTAAGACAAAAGAGGATATGAAAAGCAACTTAACATAGATTTGGTGCTTCAGTTTTCCATTTTTATATTTCCAAAGGTGATCCTACAGATTCTACCAGGATGATTCGACAAACACACGAGTTGGCTCCTTAATTTTTTGATCTAGATCTTCTTCCACCTCCTTTTTGACATCTAAGAGATGGGCATGTCCCTCCTTAAGCTCACTGCATGACCATGCTTTAGACGGGTTGGCACGTTGCCGCTTCGTCATCCGTGCAACTCCCGTCAGGTTGGTGGCCAATTGCTATCACTGAGAGCCCTAAATGCAAAAATTACGTTGGGTATGGATGGGTATGGGTCAACGGAAGCTGCTGGAGGGTGATGAACTTACGTGGCGCCTTGTTTCTACCCAAATCTGTTTTTTTGGTGTATAAATATTCCAAAATTGGCCAAAAATGGATCATATGAGATATAGCCCCCATACGGAAATGGTACGTATTTTTGTACGCATTTATACGGCCTTATACGGGTAAAATACGGCCTTTGTACGGGTGGTTCTGGAATACGTATTTTGTACGCATTTTGTACGTATTTTGTACGTATTTTGGGTTTCCCTCAAAATTCCTCAAAATTCATTGAAACCAAGCTAAAATCAACATAAATTTCAACCAAATTCATTGGTATCCCCTAAGAATTGACAAATTTGACCAATCCCACCATAGTCCCAAACTTTACCAAACTCAGAACAAGCTCCTGGGGGGAACGTGAAGAACCAAGGATACCAAGGAAGCAAAATGTCTTTGTGAGGTATATTGTTGTGAAGAGACATTTGTAATGCATCATGGTTCTGAAAGAGATTCAATCCCAAAACGATAATGAGAGATCACTGATGTTTGGAGTTTGGTGGTATGCGGTGGCAGCATGTGTCTTTTTTTACCAGGAATGAGATGTATCCATCTTACTTTCCTGAATTGGACTTTGGCAGACCCTCACCATAATTAATGGGGGTGTTGTATCACAGCTTTTAATGCATACAATTAATGGAGGGGTGTTGTATCACAGCTTTTGATGTATATATAACATAAATAACTTATAACGTATAACCTGTGCAATCCGTTCATTTCACTTGTTGAAGGTCCACCTAGCCGCCACAAATTAGAAAGATGTTGGGAATAATCCCCGCCATTCTCCCAGGGATAAAGTCTTACTACCACGAAGGTATGCAAACACGCTTTGCATGTTCGCACATTCCCACATATCATCCCAAGCAACATTTGCAAAGAGATTCTTAGCTTGAGGGATGGGTTCAGTGAAAGCTTCAACCGGAACAGCCTCACATTTAGACCAGAACCTTTTGTGCAACCTGGCCAGCTTCCACCCAAAATTTGGCGGATAAGTCCTTAGCTGGTTTTTTGGGTGGAAGATATTTGGTAAATTTCAATACCCTTTACTACCGCTACTCTTACCTTTCACCCTGGGATGTGTGCAGTTTTAGATGTATTGGGACATTTTACCTTACAACAATGTTCCAACAAAAACAAAATGTTGATTTCACAGACCTTTACCAAGGATCTGTGTTCCTTTTAAAAAGCGTGTGCCATGGTAGCCTGTTCGTCCACTTCTCTTTTTGTAAAGACGCGCTGACTTTGCATGGTGTTTGAAGTGTTTGTTCTGGTACTCCTTTGCCATAACCCCTAGGTCAAGGCAACCAACAGCTCCTGCATTGCTCCAACCGATATGTCGCTTCATAGTAAGAGATCCATAATGCCCCATCCACCAGTATGCTTCATACACCTCCCATGGTCTAACAATCCCAAAACGCTTTGTTAGATAAATTGGAGGGCTCATTTAAAGGCCTTTTGGGCTTGATCTTTTGAAGACTATTCAGATATGGTTGATGGATTCAATTCTGCAACACTTGGTATGCACAAATCCCCAGTTCTATATTTTAATGGTTTACAGCTTCATTCATACCGAGTGGTGCAGGATTTAATCCATCAACAGTATCTCATAATGATTTTCATGGGGCTTTTGGGAATCCTTCTTACAAGGGAGACCTTCAATAGATGCTTCAAAAGTTTTAAAGGAGAAATGACGGGGGTCACACAATTTATTCAACCCCTATACTCCCCATAAAATCTTGAAAGGTCCCCCCATGAATTTATTTCCCACCTTTGGGACTGACGCCCAAAGTTGCTGCATCCTGGGGTGCCAGTGGAGCATACTGCTCCGAGGTTGTTCGAGCAACCATGCACAATCCATCGCCGAGATGGCATAGATGAGGAGAGCTGTCCTGGGCGACCCGGGTTGGTTGGGCGGTGGTTTTTGGGTCTGTTTGGTGGAGGATCTACCCTAAAGCCATTGTTTTTAGAGCCCGGAAAGGGGCCCAAAAAATGGGGGGAAACAAGCCCTTCCACCCCCCCATTTTTGAAGGCCCAAAACTGGAGGCAAAATTGAAATCTATGGTCCAAGGCTTGAGGATTGAACCCTAAACAACATAAACAACCCTAAACAAAAAGCCATGCATATTTCAAAACAAGATTCCTACTGGCCAGCTGGTTACCAATAGCAACCATAGGGATATGAAATCGTCCCAGGGGATCCCATGGTGATCTATAGTGTGTACCGGCAGAAATGGATACAAAGCTGCTGCACACCATGCCAAGAACGCAAAAGC
>OMLO01005457.1_pt1:0-2500 | contig 10691 bp, 3 predicted proteins | sample 1674811 | NCBI WGS metagenome assembly OMLO01 (sample SAMN06265003, study PRJEB25207) | coral metagenome | isolation source: Coral host | place: Mexico:La Bocana,Puerto Morelos, Mexico | collected 2008-11-13
GCTCTGAAATAATCCAAAAAACGCCAGGGAATTAGGGGTGGGTCGCGGGCAATTTCATTCAGGCGTCAATGGGTTAAGCAAACAATGCAATAGACTTTGTGCTACCTGACTACATATAAGCATTGAGCACTGGTGCCTGAACTCTGTTGACAAAAGATGTGACTCTTCTTAAGCCTATGTGGCTTGAGAATGGAATCTCTCAATATGCTGCAAATTGTTCAGCTTTAAAAACACACTGTCCATCACTTTCATATAGTGTTCCGTTCCGACCTGCACACTGAAATTACCGATCGATCCTAGTGGCTTCTTTCACCAAGCAAATGCCAGGATTAATGAAGTCATAAACTTCACTTCAGAAGCTCCTTTTAATTTAAAAAGGTATGTATATGTTACGGGTCAAAATTAAATTCCATTGTCTCTTAACCATACTTATTCATTGATTATAAATAATTAGTAAGAGTTAGAAGACAAACGAAATTGAGAGTCAAACCAGGTTAAAATAATTTTGACCTGCATTTAATTTTCACCTGTAACATGTACATGAAAAAAGGTATTGATGAAAAGAGTAGGAAAGACTGACCGTTCTTAGTCAAGCCATGGACGCAAACATCTTTTGCCATTCACTTTTCATCACTTCCATTAACTTTTTCATTAGTAAGCTTGTTTCCCTTAAAGCAGCTTGTAAAACAAGAGCCCAAAAAACAGTCATGTACTGTTGATCTTTAGTTCTAGCTTTGGCACTTGAAGTTCAACTGGAAGGACTTTTACAAAAATAAAACTCATTGTTACAAATGTAGTTACCTTGAGGTTGTGTTTCTTGCACAATAACGGCAGTTTGTTCTATTTGGCCTTCAGGTTGTGCTTCAATAGGAAGATGGTCTTGACTACAAATGTTCAAACAAAAAAAATCACTAGATTCCTTTACAGCTTCAGAAAGACCAACAATGATACAGTACCGGTCAAAGGGATTGCAGCATTACATGCACTTAAAGCCTGTGTACAACATGCACATTACACGGGCGACGAATTCCCACATAGACTCTGTGACTCCCTACCCCCTGTGACTGCTGTTTTATATTACTGCTGGTTGGCTACAGGCTTACATGATAAAATAATATCACAGGAAGTAGGGGGTCACACAGTCTACGTGGGAATTCATCACCCACATTACACACATCGTCAATGCAAATACACAAAAATGCATGTAATTAATTATACACGTGGTTACATGCAGTGGACATGATAGTGCACGTAAAATTACATGCAGTCATCCAACTGGAACTCATGAAGTGCAAGTAATGAGAACTGCATAGTAAAAAGCTTTCCAATCGAATGGCAGGCATGCTTCAAGATTCTCTTAGATAACAGAACATACACGTTTGTTAAAAAAGTTTTGATTCTTCCCCACTTAAGCAGAAGTGTGCGCAATTAGCAGATTAACAGAGAGTCCGCAAGTTTCTGTTTGAATCCCTATTTCATTGCTATCGAAGAAACAGAAGTAAACATTACTTTGCGACGTACACTTCACTGTCCATGAATACTACATGCAGACTAAACACATTTTACATGTGTGTGCAAATAGGTTTTTGCAATCTCTTTGACCGATACTATAGTCATTTCCAAAGTTCTAGAAGAACCTGAAGCTAACTTTACAAAGTCTAACATCCATAAAGGCCACCCTTTCCAAGAGGTCAATTTGCAGTTAGGATGAGCTTTACTAGCCCTTACTCTTGTGGAAAGGTGGCTGTTGCAAAGAGCTCAAAATAAAATTGAATGCATCAACCATTGCTGGGACCAAAACATATGGCCATTATAGACAGGAGGTCATGGTAGAAAGGTCACCATCAGTGGGGATTTAGCTGTACATCAATGTAGTTGGAGGTTCCCAAAGATGGCTTTTACATCTCTAATGTATTAAAGTACAAACCTGTTAGTGTTCTCTGACTGCATTGATCTCTGATACTGCAATGAAATATTTGAAAAAAATCAGCTGATTAGTCTTAAGTGAAGTCAGACCATCTGCACAAAAGAGCTGACCTTAATAAAGAAATGACAATTTATACCACTTTATCACTAAAGAAACACTTCCTTGCCATAAGAATTCAAATGGGACTAAGGTCAAGTGTGTCAGAGAACAACTCAAAACTATCTTCCAAACTCTTGATCACTGTTGCATAGCAAATGACTGACACAGCAAGTCTTGTCATCAGGGTACCCATTGAACAACTACACTTAAACATCTCTTCTAGGGAACCTGTTAACGACTGCAGCCCAGAAATCCTTACCTCAACAAGCTTTGCATGAGGTAAATGTGTATACTTGCAAGACTTGGCAGTACAATGCCCCGTGTCAAGCTGTTGAAAACAGTATCCTTTAGGATGGACTTGCTGTCCTCGTGCAGGACCTGGCTGTGGCATCCCTTCAGGGGTCGTTGCAATCACAATTTTGCCCCCATGTTGAACCTCTTCCCCATGAAATGGACTTTTTCTTTTGCTTGTCA
>OMLO01005457.1_pt1:7500-10691 | contig 10691 bp, 3 predicted proteins | sample 1674811 | NCBI WGS metagenome assembly OMLO01 (sample SAMN06265003, study PRJEB25207) | coral metagenome | isolation source: Coral host | place: Mexico:La Bocana,Puerto Morelos, Mexico | collected 2008-11-13
TGCCCTCATTTGGCTTAATTTAGGAGCGATTTAAATTCTAAAAGAGCAGTGACAGACAGTGACTGAGAAGATTTATTTCTAATACTGACTGCACGCACAACCGCAACTGAAGTTTATATTTCTCCCCTTCTCACCTCTCTGGAAATTGCAGTTTAGCATCATACTTACCTTGAAAAATTTTCTGCTTTGAATATAACCCCCCCTGCCCCCTTGGAATTTCCATTAACCCTCCTTTTGGAGGAACAGATATTTTCTAGAACTGCACAATCTTAGCGATCACTTCTTGATACTTGTGGTCTAGACAATTTTGGCAAATGTGGTATTGATGTAATCTTTATTAGAGCAAATAATGCTGGGACAAAAAAAAACAACCTCACTATGTTCAAAGTTTTGGACGTTTCCCTCTTCCATACCTCGAGAGTAGGTCAAGGTCAACTTTATTTAGGCAGGGTGGCCCAATCAGCACTTGGCTGGTATCAAAAGGAGCCCTGCGTAAATTAAGACTACATTAATTTCTATATATAGAGATTAACATTTACAATTATAAAAAATTAGAAATAAAAACTACTCTCTAAAATAAAGTCTAAGGAGATTTTTAAAAATGGGGAGCGATGTTGCTTCTTTTATTGTAAAACTGATAATTCAAATTGCATGAAAATAAATGACTAAACCAGAGCTTTTCAGCAAACACTCTACATAACATGTTCACAACAGAACAATTTTCCACTGCAGAAAGCTGCCTGTCTGTACCTTGTAACAAAAACTAACAACTTTCAGATGCTACTTGTTGACATACCTTGAAATAGCTGAGCTGATGGGTTGTTTTCCAGGCAATTTCTTGTGGTGAGGAGTCAGAGCAGGTATTGCCTTTAGGGGAATGGTTAATTTTTTCAGCAATGGTATAGATTTCACCTCACTTGAATTTGACACTGCAGATCCTGATCCAGATTGGGTTGTGGCAACTGGTTCACCTGGGCAACTGGGCTCTACCTTCACTGGTTTTCTGGAAGTGTCTGCAAAGGTGCACAAATTTCATAACTTTACAAACCATGGGTATAAAAGCATGGACTTGGTGATTAGTTATACCTAATTTTTTTTCCGGATTTCGCCAGTTCAATCTGTTCCTCTGCACATTGAGCTTGAGTGCGACGTTTCGGAGCAGAACAGGACGAGAAATCTGTTTAACAGCAAAGGTGAACTTTTTCCCACAAAATTATGGTACAGATGTATTGTTTCGAAGTGCATTTCGCGTTTTTATGTTTTCTACCACATCGAGGGACTTTCCCAAGAAGCTCTTAGACATGCCGGGCTCACTCCACTGGTGCAGAACACAAACAACCCATTGTAGTCGCGAATTGAACCGGCGCATTAACCAAGATCTTCGCTTCCACAATCGTAATTTTAGCAGGTCGAGCGATGTATGCAAAACAAAAACTAAAGGACATCAACAGTGAGGTTGCAAGGCTTTCGAGAGTGCATCCGTTCACATTTTCCAAAGCGCGCGATGGTGGAAATCGACCACGTATATTCTGTTTAAAGGGGCACGAGTATGTTTTAAAGGATACCAAATTCCGGCTTTTTTACTGAAAATCTGATTTCAATTGTCTATAAGATAACGGAACCTTACCCAAAAGCTTTCTGTCTTCTACATTGTCTTCAGCAGGCCCGTCAGCTTGAAGGGAATCGTGAATTGTTGTTTCACGTGCAGATCCCACATGCTGTCTTTGCTCTTTTTCGCGTTTAATTTCGTCCAAAGACTTCACAGTCACTTTCTCCAAATCAGTGGATTCTAAAGTGGAAAAACACCATCATCGTATAAGAGGTTCTTAACTTTGTTTTGACAAACGATACACACAATATAAGCTCATTCAGTTTACCAGTTCTGCGGTTGAGAACGATCTTTCGAGGCTGGCTCGCGGTAACTGGAGGTTTTAGGCGCGAAGAACTGTCTTCATTTGACACAGTTACAACCAAGTCCGTGCTCTCAAAGTTTGTTCGTTTACCTCTTCCGCGACCACGGGGTGCTCTCTGCTTTTTACCTCGTGTATTTCCTTCGACTTTCATCATTCTCTTAACCAAAATGTAGTCATCGTCGTCCCAAACCCAGTTCCATGTGACAAGAAATACAACTGCCGAGTGATCGGGTCGCGCAACACCATTTTACCCTTATATGGAAATTTCCGACATTCGGAAGATAACCGAAAATTTCCGACTGGTCACGAACACGAGACAACCATAAACATGAAGCTTAGCCATACTAGAATTTAATACTTTGCTAATATGAGCTGGTAAGCAAGATACAACCTCCAGCGATATTATTTAATATGTTATAAATCAGAAGTTAGGCATGAAAAAGTTGTATTTTGTTCTATTTTCTGAACTACGGGAACTCTCCGAAGTCCACCAATCATTTGACAAATCAAGCAGTTATCAGTAGTTGCAGGTGTTCTAGATCGTATTTTCTTCTCACTGTAAGCTTAACTCAATTTACCTTTAAAACAATAGGAATCCCTTCAAGAAGGCAAAGCCACCTCCAAAGCAATCGGTGAGTAGAGATCTTCGTGTGTTTATATGAGCTAAGATATGTTGGCACATTTTGTGCGTTTTATTTCATCTATAATAAATTTTACAACTCGCTTGGCGGCTAAATAAGCTTATTTTCCGTAGCACGAAGCTATCCAGCTTTTATCTGGGTCAAATACCCGGCTCCTTGAAATTTTCAAGTCTTAACTCAAATCAATCATGGTATATATAGGGCATCACTGACCTTTCACTTGAAAGGCCACAGGTCTGGACCCCCCCCCCTTACCCCTGGGCCTCAGAGTGCACTGAGATGTTGTCATGGTAATAATAATAATAATAATAATAATAATAATAATAATAATAATAATAATAATAATAATAATAATAAATACGACAAAACAATCGACCATGTAGTGTCTGGATGTCCTGAACTTGTGAAAACAGAATATACCCACAGACACGATAAAGCAGCCGCGTATATACATTGGGAAGTCTGTCACAACTTTAATATCAAGACATCAGAAAAGTGGTATGACCATGAGCCACAAAAAGTTGCAGAAAACGAGGATGTCACGATATTATGGGACATGTCAATACACACAGACAGGAAAATAACAGCCAACAGACCCGATATAGTGATTAAAGACCACAAAACGAAAACCTGTAAA
>OMLO01005459.1_pt1 | contig 10689 bp, 7 predicted proteins | sample 1674811 | NCBI WGS metagenome assembly OMLO01 (sample SAMN06265003, study PRJEB25207) | coral metagenome | isolation source: Coral host | place: Mexico:La Bocana,Puerto Morelos, Mexico | collected 2008-11-13
TGAAACACTTTTCTTGTTTGATCATCCTTTTTATCAACAAATCTACGATGTTGCTGTTGATCGCGTTGATCACATCTTCATACAGTCGCATTGGGTTGATTCCCACCAGCCAGAAATCTTGGGCCCAAAAACCCAGTCGTCCAGGTCTGGTCTTTTGAACTCCTGCAGTCGCTCAATGCAGGCAGAACAACGGGAACAAAATGGAAACACCTGAAGGTCCCCCGGAAAGGGCATCGTTCAAATAGGTACAGCAACAGCAACGTCAGAAATGTCAGAATGGTGAGTGACTAAGGTGGTCAAATCTTCCATTTTTGCTACTCTTGACATAAAAACAACTCAATCTACCAACCCACGTCTGGGCTCCTTCAGCTCGTGGATTTCAATTTGATATCCCTGGACATCAATGTAGTTTAGGAACAACCTCACGATTCAAGCGATGATGTGTCTGGAATCAAACGATGCATCGGCAGTTCCTGGGAATTCACTGGGTTAAAAACACAATCCACGCTCAGCTGGGGTGGACAACTCTTTCATCGACCTTCCATTGGGGGGTATGATGGCACCAGTAATCCTTGAGCTGGTTGCATTCAAACTTTGACCCCGCTTGACAAATAGAAGGGTCCGGAGTCAGTGTCAAATATGCTAGAAAGGGTGCTGAGACCATAAATCAGATGCATCTGTTGAATGCAACTTTCACACTCCTCCAAAAACATCGCTCTCGGGATGCTCCGCAACTGACTCACCAGTAATGGAAAGTTTGAGCTTCATCGAGATTTCCCTACAAAAAAATGTATAGGGATGGCGCTGCATTTTTCACGCCAGATTCTTTCTGAAGTGACGGCATGCTGGTTTAGCATGCATATTGCTCTGTAAAAATCTTTGCAATTTACATATCGACATCCTAGCCACCACTAGGAGAGAAAGATCAGCATAGTCTGATCACTGCAAAGAGGCCTCTGCTTATGAGGGCCAATTACTGGAACAAAATCAAAAGAGAGCATATCACCGCAAAGAGGCCTCTGCTTATGAGGGCCAATTACTGGAACAGAAACAAAGAGAGAAGTCTCCTTCCACGGTCCCTCATACTGGCTACGCCGACAAGTTTCTGGCATGAAGCGCTTTAGCGGCTTTAGCAAGATGAATACGCTGGATCTTGGTGAGAGCCAACTCGGAAATAGAAGCCACGGTATGCTGGAGGTAGATCCTTGCTTGCTGTAGAACTGCTGGCCCACCGGCCACGTAGCAAAGTACGCTCCATAGACTTGTGCAACAAAAAGTCGAAGGTGGCCCCTCCACGACGGAGGGAATACATCCCCACAGAACCTTTAAGTTGAAAGTGGGCTACCAATCTTTGAAAAAGAAGGCGGAAACGATACGGGCTGATGGAAATAAGAAGGTGAGAGCGCGGGACAGCCACCACTGCCTGGCGCAAGATGTTGCATGCGAGCTGGCTCTCAATCACAACCATCTCATCACTGCCTTTGCGCTGGCCTGTCTTGGTATCTCGGAGGGTGATGACCGCAGTCCCTCCATAGAAGGTAATATCTTTACAACGCAATTGATAAAGCTCACCTGGGCGAAGCATGGCATCAAAGCCAACTAAAAGTGCAGCAGCTTCACGACGAAATCCACTTTGCCAAAGGGCCCCAGAAAAAGCCCGGACCACCAAAGGGCTCAAAGGAACAAGACGTGTGGGAGGCTCCAATTTCTGCCATGTTTTGACCATCTTCCATGAAAACCGTAATCGCCCACACGAGGTGGGAAGATGGTGCTGTATGGATGCTAGCGTATCACTAGCGAGGCTCTTGGGAAGCCCTTCGGCAAAGATATATTCCAAGTAAGTTGCAACAGCTTCGTCAAGAACGTCCAGTGAGTGGATGTCAACATTGTGATCTGCCCAAAACTGCGTAACTTGCACAAGAGCATGTTGATAGCGCTCCTTCAATTCACTGGAGATCATGGAATTTTTTAGGGTGCGTCCACGTCGGCGGACACGTCGCATGGCTGCGGCTTCTTTTTGCGATCTGACCATCGTGATGGTATATCTGCCGGGTTGTCAGTTGTGTGAACGTAACCCACAGTCAACAATGTGCCTGATGCAAGAAGAAGGCAGTTGAGTTTTTTCAATGCCCGTTTAAGACGGTGTGAAGAGGTGCGGCCCTTAGCCACAATTGCTGCACAAACCTGGCTATCCACCAGGTGAAGCACTCGCTTCCGAAAGCGCGCGCACTTTCTCAGGCGCCATTGGAGTCCATTACTAATAGCTTGCAACTCTAAGCAATTAATGTGTGCCGGGTGTCTCCAACTATATCCATGAACAATTTTCCACCAAAATAAACTGGTCCTAAGGGCAGCCCTAGGAAAGGCTTTGATACGAAACGGAATGCCTAAATCAAGACGAACATCTGAACCACCTTTCTCAGCACGTCTCAAAAACTCAGACACGAGAGAGACGGCCGCGGAGTCAGGTTTGGTCTTCTGTCTGAACTTTGGGTAGGCAGTCCACCCAGCTGGGGCAGCCCCCACATGAGAAATAAGTTGTTGATGATCCCTAGCATTTGAACCACCAAAGTAAGTTAACAATGAGTGGGCCAGCATTACAATGACATGAACATTGAAGGTGTTCCCTAGCATGCAGGCCCCCACGTCAAATGCTTGAGATGAGGTCAGCTTAGGGGAAAGAGCTTTCGAAACATAACCACGATCGAAACCCATGAGCACCTCCCTTTCGGTCACTGACGGAGTACGAAGCTGATTCCCAGCCATCGCGAGGTTTTCTTCTTCATATTGATAGATTTGAAATCGAAATTCGTCCTCGGTCCACCGTTTGACTGCTCCAGCTGATGCGGACTCAAGCCCTGCAGGTCGCAGGGGAGGCTTTTTGCGAGGTAAGCTTCTCGTCAACGTTGGAAGCAACTTCAAGGCCGGCCAGTCGCATCCGTCATCCAGCCAATCGGGCTGGTTAGACCGCACTGTGGGGAAGATCCACTCCATGTAATCACCATGTTCCACCATTGATTCGTTTTCACAAGGCGTGATGACCCAGGAGGCCCAAAACAGTCTAGGGCGATGACACCAGCTGAAGTAACTTGCGTCAATCATGGTTGGCTTACACCCCAAGGCTTCTGAAAACCTTTCTCTGTTTTCTTGCGTCATCGAAAACACATTTTCAACGAACGAGTGTACTGGACAAACAAAGTGTTGCTGCAGCAGCTTGAGAATGCGGGGAATATGGAAGAAGAGCTTGGAGCGAGGGCCATCCAGCCCTAGTCCTCCAGCCAGCAAAGCGCTAAGGTCCTGGCAAGGGCTGCCAGCTGTGAGCAGGACAACATCGACCTGATAGCCCAATCCATGGGCCAATGCAATGATCATCTTCTCGTCGATGTTCTCAACGTTGCCCAACTCGATGATACCAGGCCACCTTTTTCTGGTCAACTTCCTGCATTCTTTATCAATCTCGCTGCTGGCAAAACCCACAACAGCGCATTCCAACCGCGACAGTGCAGCCATGATAGCTGAGATGCCATCAAACAGACTCACCACGAAGACCCTTGCACCACCAGGTGAGCGTGAAGGCATTGCACCAGCTGCTTGAAATGAAGTTTCTTCACGAGCCATGGGATTACTCAAAGACTGCAACATAGCCTTGCCTTCATCCGTCAATTCCCCCGAAACACACAGGCCACCGCCTGCCTCGGAAGCATCTGTGCTGCTTACCATACCATCGATGGGAGTACGTAGATCCGTCAAGGCCAGTGTGCTTGCCGCACACGCTCTCAAAAGACATGAAAGGCAAGTAGGGGAAAGAGGCGCTCTCCAATTAACAGATCCTCGCGGCCAAGCTTTTCCCAGAATTGACATCAATGGTCTGCGAAATTCGAAAATTCTGACGAACCTTCCCAATACCATCAAAACGCACTTGTTGAGAGGTTGCTTGAGGCTAGCTGTCCACAAAGCAAACCAACACGCCTCCAAGATTTTGAATTTGGGGGCTGAAATCATGCCAAGCAATCCATCAATTTCAGCGCCCATTCGCACCACCACCGGATCTCGAATGTGGGCCTTGTCCTCAGAAATTCCCACGCCAATCTCATCATAAGCCTTCCTTTGTGATAGGTGCACCGGAGACATCACTCCTTTGAATTCCTTCCAACTTTGCAAGGGCAGAAGTTCCGGGCAGTCGAAATCATCCAGGTAGTACTGGACCCAAAAGGTTTGCACACATGGATCAATTTTCGGGACTGGGCGGTCCCTACGCCATTCCGCTTGCGGTGGATGATTAGCTGAACCAAGTTGTTCGCCTATTCCCAACTGCCGATGCAGGTGCTGGAAAAGAGGAACTGCGTTAATCCAACCCATAGGGATAACTGAAGCAGCGACAAAACACCACTTGCAATGAGGTTGATTTACAACTCTCCCCGGCACCGGCCATTTGAACGCCATAAAGGGTCTCCAAGCAACTGGTAACCGCCAAGCATAGAAAGCCCCACGCTGATCATCCCCCGACCACAAAAGCACGTGGGATTCAGGTATGTTCAAGGCACACCAGCTGGTCGCACTGGCGAGAGTTGCCATATCTCCTTTCTGGAGGGTCTGAAAATCATTTGAAGGGACGAGATTCATAATCAATCGGGTCACCCTGGATTCTCCAGGGGCAGCCTTGCCCTTCTTCAGCACCGCAAAAGCTCCATTAAGAACAGGCACGCCGTTAACTGAAAAAATATCACGTTCCGGAATAGGGGCGACAATGTTCCTCTTGAAGAGTTCCCCACAAATTTCATACCACTCCTGCACTCGGCAATTTATTCTCACCTGTCTTGGCTTACTCGGCCACTGTTCTTTTGGCTTGAGTGTGACGTATGGATCCAAAAGCCATCTCTTCACATCCTCCTTTGCAACTTGCGCTGCATCCAGACTACCTGCAACGATGGGATCAGGCAACCCTGGGAGCAACTCAGCAAGCTTAAGAGGCAGAGCGTGACTGACCTCGTCGCCTGCATAATCTAAAGCCTTTGATCTCACCAGTTCAGAAAAACTCACCTCACTACCGACTTCCAGAGGTGAGGAAGCAAAATATGAACAACACCGTGTGATATTATCCCACACCAGTCTTTGAGGAGCACTAGGTGGGTCATTATAGCAGGAAACATCCAAAGACCTCCAATCACAGGCTTCACCATTCAAAACCATAACGTTCAAAAACCTCCAAACTTGCATTGAACATGCTGCAACTCGCTTCTTCCTCTGTTGGGAGCCCATAGATTTCAACCTTTCATTAGACACACGGAATAACCCCATCTCAGACTTGTCAAAAAGGGGAATCAACGAAAGCACAGCTCCGACAGGGGGAATTGGTATAGGAAAGATATCCCTTGACCGCCGACATGGCGTGAAAGGCACTTTTTTGGACACCTTAGTAACAAATGACCGGATCCAAATGCCATCTCGTGGCGATGAAAGCAGGAGCTGACATAGGGTGATTCCCAATTGCAACCACGATCTGCTGAATTGACAGCAGGTCCGGCAGACATCACAAAATTCATTGCTACCACTAACAGGGATCGTCATGCATGAAAGAAACTTTTGTAGTGCGCCTGGATTTACACAACTGTCCTTACCTGAATTTGTGTTTTCTGGGCATGGATGATCCTGAAAGAGCTGTCCTTGAGAAACCTTCGCACCAGCACGTGTCGCTGGCAGTTCTCCACAGGAAAGATTTGCATCCTGCCGCGCATCTGAAACCAAGCTCTCACCAAGATCTACATCGGCCTTCACCGACGAGTCAGCTTTGACACCACCGGCCACCACCGGCGAATTAAATTTGCAATCACCGGCCACCACCGGCAGTTTCATGGTAGGGCGACCTCCAGAAGAACCAACTACCAAGTTCCTCCCAAGATCATTGTTGTCACCAAGCTGCATCACTTGGCACGTTTTTCCTCCTCCTTCCTTTTGTGTTGGAACACGCGGTTCTTCCATTGTGTCCTTGACTCGCCTTGCCTTCTGGGCACAGCCTTCCTGGCATCTGCCATCCGCAGCAAGTGAGACGGATCTACTGACAAAGCCACCGGATTTGAAAACTTCACCTTCCTGTCCTTGGATTGCGACCGGGATCTCGATGTAGGGCTCTTTGCAGGTTGACTCCTCCTCAAAGCTGGACTGCGATCCCTCACATCGTTCATTGGGCTCTTGGAATTGCGATGGAGCTGAGAGGGATTCTGCCCTGAATCCCCCCCTCCGAGTCCCTAGACCACGGCCCTCTTCAAAAGTTCCTCCGACTTGGCAGCCTTCACTGCTAAGTTGCGAGCATAGTCCGCCTCCGTGGAGGTTGTCGCTCCGGGGAACGTCTCAAAGGCGATGAGCTCCAGATAGCGACTTGCAAGGTCTGACTTGTCACGAAGGGTCATGAGCAGAGCTTTGAGACGCTGAGTCATCAAGTCACCTGCCTGGGCTGCCTTGCCCTGCACCAATAGATCAAGGCAGTGCGCAGCCGTGCGCAGCTCCCTCATCTTCTCACTTCCAATCAAATCCTCCCCCATGTGAGGAACTACCACTGATAGGAGATAACGTGTTGCCACTGGACTCAGAATGCTGGCTTCCTCCTCACGGCGACCTTCACCATCAAAAATAGCCCCGAGCTGCTCATGCATCAAGGCAAAACCTCTTGACATCAACACACCTGGCCTTCGAGCTGACAGTTCCTTTAGCCGCCGCTGTTTCTTTGCAAAATCACTCTTGCCGCCCGTAAGCTTCGAAATCTCTCCAGAGCTGTCCGAGGGTTCATCAGAGCTTTCAGAGCGTGACCTTTTACGGGACCCAGCACTCTTCAGCAACCTCACCAAGCTCTCCTCTTTGTCACGAGATTTTCTCTTCTTTTCTACCTTGACCGAAGAGGCCCTGGCTGCCAAAATCTCTCCAGGAGTAGACCTTGAAGATTTGGCATCGCGGCGGCTCTTCAAATCCTCTCTCAAAGCTGGCAACCTCTCCTCAGCCTTCCTCACAACCTCTGAATCGGGGTCCAACATGGCATCGTCTTCATCGATCACCGCATCCAAGGCTGAGGCTCCTTTCCTCATCGCCTTCTCGGACTTGGCTGCCAAAGCACTCTTCCTCTTTGAAGCACCTGAACCATGATGATGCTGACGACGATGTTGACGACGACCTGCACCCTCAGCCTCCACTGAGGGATGAACCTTTCCGGATGCCTTCTTGCTCTTGTCCTTGGGCACAACCTCTTCCTCCTCAGACTCATAGGTGTGTTCATAATCACTACTCGGCTCCTTCTCCTTCTTTGCCTCTGGCTTCCTCTTCCTGCCTGGCTCACCTTTCGAATCCTCAACACGATCCGCACCTGATGATCTTCTAGGTGACCTTCCTGGCGATCGACTCGGATGACGCAGAGGAGGACCAGGCTTGCTTTTGCTCGCAGTTTTGGGGTGTTCTTCGACTGGCCTCGGCTTCCTTTTCAACGGGGCTCTCTCCGGGACACCCCAGCTCTTGAGGATCAAGGTGGCCTCCTTCTGGGAGATCGAGTTCCACCTGAGAACATGAACAATCTGATCACGGCCCACCTTGCCGCGACAGGTTCTAATACTGTGACGGCATAGATGGTGGTAAGGATCCCTCTCCATGTCGTTGGCCACCCAATAGGCATAGCACGAATCACTACACCCAAGGTACTGACAAAGGAAGAAGGCGCCATCTCGATCAGCTCTGTACTTCTGAGTCACTTTGACAACAGCATTCCCTTGAGGACGGGATGAGTTGTTATAGACCTCAATCAAGAGGTGATCTCCAACTGAATCCCAAAGAGCCTCAAATTCGGCTTGGGTGAAGTTGAATGCATCCCTCACTTGAGGTAACGCCATGACCCTGCAAATCACTGGCCTCCACCAGCTTACAGGGAAAATGACCCCTGGCCTTCACCAGAGATCAAGCAGGCATCACGGAAACCCTAAAGAGCTTCATGCCACTTGAGCAGAGAACTTCCACATGTCCATGCGGCGGTGTTTACATTCCTCACCATACTACACATGAACCCTGAGGATTCATTAGCTCATGTCAGGCTCTTGGCACCTGGTGGTCTCCCATTTTGCGGCCAAGCTTGAAAGTTGAAAAGGTCACTCTGAGTGGGTTTTTTCGAGCACCCCAAAACGATCTGATACCAGGCCTCATGTCATTCTTAAATGAACCATGGTCAAACGTTCATGTATGGGGAATAGTCACCTGTCTGTTCAAAGGAATCATTATCATAATAGGATATGAATCTATATAACGGATATTTTCAAAAGCATTGAACACTAATATCACTATCGCGTTCATAATCATCCGCTTGCATCGTGAAACAAATGTTTTGAAGACTGTGAATCTCTGGGTTCTGTGTCATTCTCTTTCAATCTATTAAACCAACCTCCAATTTCCTGAGATAAGGTCAGTTTGGGATCATTTCCCCTAAACAACCCAAGGTGACCAACCGTCCAGATTCCAAGCCCAGCTGAGCACAACTTACGGTGCACCGGGATATAAAACATTGTCTGCGAAGACCAAGGCCTTGCAACTTGGCTTGTTTTAATGTGAAGGGTCTTGAAATCAAGGGAAGGTCATGAACACTAGGAGTTCTAATTATTATGTATATATATAATGTATACATCATACAATATATATGATACTCTATATATATCTTATATATGTATCTATCTATCTCTATATATATTATCATATAATCATTATATATATATATATGTACTTACTTATGACTACTGGGTTACACCTAAAAACATATAAAGACTTTTCTTCATTTGGGGATTTAGGTCCCACAAAAGGCATTCAGCAAGTAAGTATAATTACTTGGGATAATGAGTTTGGCGAGAACAAACATGGCAACACTTGAAACCATACGGGACAAATTTGCTACCACATGACACAACACAATCGTTTAGACTTGATTGAATTCGAACAAGTGCTAAGACGGCCACCACCACGATCAACACAACACAAACAGCAACAGCAAGGAAAACTAGAACGACAACAACAACAGCAGCAACGGCAACAACATCAACGCCTGTTCGTACTCCAATTGTCAGTACTGGGACACAAACGATTATCATTTGGATATAGTGTTGAACGACAAGATTCTGCACCAGTTGGGATGGTTCAAAAACTGCAATCAACGGGATGTGCACCTTGTCCACTAGTGCAAAACTTGTGTATCCAACAACAGCATGTTTCAGAACGTGATGTTGTCAAATCATTTGAAACCCAACTGGTGTTGTTTTATGGTTTCCACTATGTACTATTAGTATACTGCAATTCCCTCAGTAAAGTAACATCTCCCTTTCAGGAAACTATTCCAAACATCACACTTGTCTTTCAACCCTTACCTGTGAGGGTTGAGCTTTTAGTTTCACATTGCATCAGTTGATATCTCACCAAACTGCTGAAGTGCAGGCCTTGTCTGAAAGGCTGGGCTCTGCAGCATGCAAATCCTAAGGTCTCGAAACCGAACGGGCAACGGCGGTGACTGCGGCTTTGTCAAGGGGCGGAAAGGATCGCAAAAGGGATTGAGGTATGCAAGCTGTCTCTTTGAGAACGGATGATTTGTGGACAATTTGGTGATATTCTGGGGTAATCTTGGAAAGTGCCGAAATGGAAGTGTACAGGGTTCTGTGCTTTCTCACGCCAGCGCATAGAGGAAATCACAGGCTTCTGCAACTAAAGTTTTTCAATTCAATGTCACAGTACGGGAACAAGAAATTCAGAACAGCAACTTCCCCAAACTTGACTGCAACGGCAACGAATGCTGACAGCGAATGGACATTGCAGCACAGCCACATCATGGTAGATCGTGCCCCGATGGTCCTGAAGCACATCTTGTGAACAAACCCAAATTCAAGCATTCTCAAAAGCCACAGCCATTGCTGATTAATGTCTCCTGTGTTGAGAATTACCTGATTGCCTTATCATCTGCAAATATGTCGTGTGTATGGCTATTGAATATTTGCCAAGAGGGATGATGCAACTCTCAATGCAACACGCAAGACACCAATCAGAAGTGGAAATCGGTGGCAGCCAGTCCAGCAGTAAGAAGTCAATGGTGCCAAGCTGTCCGGTGGCTACCCAGTCGCTGGCACACCTGCTATTAAACTGCGGTTTTCTTCGCGATTTCGAGATCGGACATCTTTAACTCGTCAGACTTCGTTGGGTCGAACTGATAAACTGTCAATGATCCACCCAGAACTGAGATGATGAACACAAGCATTCCCTGCAACAAATTGACAAAACACACAGTGAGGTCGTTTGAGGTCGCTTGTTGGGCAGGTACTGTATGCTGGTGAACCCCCTAGCTATGCGGCGAGGTCTTGTGCGAAGCTTGGATTGAAGCGAACTCTCCTTTCAAGTGGACTTAAAATACATAACCAGGGTCCAGTGTGAGCAGTTTTCTTCGACAGAGAGGAAGAAACGGACTGATTGGAGATGATTTAGGACCGGCTCTGTGGGGATGGATTTAAAAAGACCCAGTGGGGTTCAAGTCTAAGCAGGAATTTGTGCTGAATCGACACTTTAATCGCACGTCCCAACAATGGTGCCTTTTGATCCTCCGCCACTTCGGCATGCTGAACCCCCATCATAAACAGGACAGTGAGGCCCCACTCTGACCTGAACCTATACCTCCTCACCAGCGAACTGATG
>OMLO01005460.1_pt1 | contig 10688 bp, 6 predicted proteins | sample 1674811 | NCBI WGS metagenome assembly OMLO01 (sample SAMN06265003, study PRJEB25207) | coral metagenome | isolation source: Coral host | place: Mexico:La Bocana,Puerto Morelos, Mexico | collected 2008-11-13
AATTTAGATCAGTTGGCTGATCCATGGTTGACTTGATCACCATGTTTATTCTGCTTGTTCAGTTATTAGTTTAACTAGCTTACTTAGCTTGCTCAACTTGGTTCATGTGGTTTTCCTGGTTTTTGTGGTTCACTTGTTTGACTTGGTTAACTTATGGGATTCATTTGGCAGCATGCTAAGAAAGCTGTGACAATTATGTTCTTTTCTTGGCAGACAGTATTTACTTATTTAATTTTTTTGAGTGGGAGGAATATTACAAAAGTGTTGGAGAGATGAAAGTATAATATTAATTTGATTTAAGAAATAATCACAATATTAAAAACAATTGGCGGCTGTTGGGAATATCTTTTTGGTTAGTGCATAATAGTTACAACTTACCTTGAGGAAAACCTCAACAATTTGTTTCCTTTGCCTCCTGCTGGCTATACTGACATTCTGGTATTACGTACAACTGCTTCTAGATTGTTATCTTCAGTCAGGTACACTTGAACGCTATCGCATATTTTTCAACAGTGAGCAATAGGGGATTCTCATTAGCTTTTGAATCTGCTTTGGTTTTTTTTTTTTTTTTCATGTGCCATTTAAAAAACACTTACCTGTCTTGTAGGCTGCGTACCCTCCAAACCACTACATTCGGCATGTCCCTCAGAGAGAGATGCATTTATACACTGCATTACAGTTCCTGATGCTTGGTGTCTTGTGTGGATTTGGATTTTCACCCCTGGCGTTCCTCAAGATGGTGTTTCCTGTTCTTCTCATGTTAATTTTGCCAATCAGGTGAGAACAAAATTTTTTCTTTGAAGATTAGTTATCAGGAGTCAAATGTATGTTGAGCAGTTCTCAGCTGAGTATTGTAAAACCAAAACTAAACAAATTACCTACCAGTTAGATTACTCAGCCAATTGTAAACTTAGTAAAACCAAAACTTAAACCAAGCAACTGCATGGTTACTTTCCATTCTCAATTGAAAACTGCTGTGCCCCTTATTTCGGGAGATTGCATCCTCTATATGAATTATAGTTATAAAACACTAGGCTGAGATGAACTTTTAACTGCTCCCTTGTCCACAGATGTCAATTTTTAGAAAATATCCCAAAGAAAATAAGCGCGCTGACTGGTTTAAAACCGTGTTTCTATAAGTCAATAGAAACACAAAACTAGCTTGAGCTGTTGATGATATTGATGATCAAAGTAAGCAAGTTGATTTTCTTTCTTGCGTTGCAGTATTTTCTGAAGGTAATAGAAAGATGTTCTCCGTGACTTTATAGAGAAACACTTGTGAAAGTTTGGGAGAACTCGAAAAAGCTGTGGAAACATTCACCTGCAGAACATGTTCCCACAGCATTTCTTGTTCTCCCATCTTTCGCTCATGTTTCTATAACTCAATAGAAACACAGTATATGCTTTCTATTTCTTAACTATTAGTGTAAATGCAACACCAGTGCTGTCATTAAGGGCTGTAACCTGTAACACCTGTTACACCTTTGCATGCTTGATTTTCCCTCAGTGTTATGGATTAAATTGCCTGTTGTTGATACAATTCACCCACAAAATAACAAGTTTGCTATGAGTGGGGAGCACAAGGCCACAGGTGCCTCAGCCCTGCAACACCTTTACTGTCTTGTGGATGTAGGTTACCTAATATTATAAGTGTTTGTAGTTAACTACTTTTATTGTCTTTTGCAGGCAACTTCTGGTTCCAAGACTGATTCCTCTAAAGTACCTGGAGGCTTTAGATGCTCACCTATGATTGATTGGTCAATGAAACAGCTTACTGCAAGTTACACTTGATAACTAACTGATTGAAAACAAGACAAAGGCCACTTTAAGAATATTTTTACAACTGTACAACAGCTATCACTGAACAGTATACATGATTGCTTATTATTTAAGAAAAGCCCAGGATTCTCTTTAAAAATTGATGAAAATAGATTGTTTTGCTCTCAAAGACCATCAATGGAAACTGATTGAAGGGGTTCAGTGTTATCGTAATCTATTTTAAGAAAGTTGTTCTGTGTTTTTCATATTGTTGAAGACTGAGTTTTTGAAATTTTGGCCTCTCAGAATTGCATCAGAATTTATTTTATTGTGTAGTTCTAGAAAACATGCATACCTCCTTCACAGAAGGCATTTTATTTCCAGAACCCCCCTCACAACCCTCTTAAAATTCCAATTACGCTTCATACATTTCATTTCATTTATCAATCTTGCAGACTCCCCCCCCCCCCCCCCCCCCCCCCCCCCCCCCCCCCCCCCCCCCCCCCCCCCCCCCCCCACCCCACCTTTAGGAAGTTCCACTCCCTTCTCTAGGGGAGTATGGAATTTTTCTGGAACTGCACATTTGAAGATTTTTTGATTATTGAAACATAATTCTTAATATAGCAACCCCAATCAATTTTCTCTAAAGAGATAGAGTCCTCTGTATGCATAAATGCCCATATGGTTAAAAGCCTGGATGTATTTTGGCTTGGATTTAAGATACCTCTATGGAGTAATAGTTTTTACTTGTGTTCTCTTTATGAAAACGTAGACATAGCTTCCTACATACAGAATGTTGAGAATGATTTGTTGTCCTTTTTGACATCAATATGCCAAATTTGCAAGCCCATCCACTATCTCTTAGCTGGCTTGATAGCCCAATTTCAATTCTCTTTGCAAAGAAATCTCATTTGAATTTTTAATTGATGTACTTGTATAAAATAGCCATGACAAAGTATCATGTCTCTATTAATGGCAAATATATCATTTTATTAATTTATGGTTTTAGACAGTCCATATTTCAAAATGGAAACTGTCGGCTTCACAACACCTATTACAGTCCAATCTTTTGAGTGTTCTTTGATGGTTTCATTATTAACAGTGTGCTCAAAGCAGCTTGTGACTTTTTAATTCGCATTTGTTTGACTAAGTTCTGTTGGCTTTTTAGAAGCTAGTTTTCAAAATTCCTGTATGGAGTAAAATAAACCTCAAATACAACATGGTAATATTCTCTACCAAATATGCAAGTGTCTTTGCTCACTTGGTCAATGGTATTTATAGATTCTTCAACAATACTGCCAAGCTATCCTCGAAAGAATATCAGACTGTTTTGACAGTTTGGTGCAACAGTTTTCTTTTTCAAATGTAAACACTATTATATTACAACAATGAACAGTACTCAACACTGGCTAGAGGGTTAAGCCTTGTTGAAAAGAGGTGCTTAAGAATTCAAGTGTTTTGAATAAGGAACATGCTTGAGGGTTTGACAGTTATATTAGTGGGATACTTTAGTAATTATTTATGTGCAATGCTTATTTAAGTGCTAAGCTCAAGGTGATTCCTCAAAAGTAAAGTTGTTTCAAAAATGCAGTAAAAACGATGGGCTGCCTTGCTTGCAAAGGAGACTTTATGGACCCAACTTACACATTATTTCATCACTTCACATTACATTTTGCTTAGCTGGAAGTAAAATTACTTAAAAGGGGGATAGGTAGAATGTCTTCAGCATATGCAACAATAAAACAAAATTTGTGAAAAAAATATGCATTTTAAAACAACATTTTCAAGGTCATAATTTGCATCCTTTTCCCTTCTGAACATTCTTTTAAAACATTTGCAACTTAAAGGGATAATTTGTACACCTAAATTGTGCTATGAAAAATATAGCTTGCATTATTTTGCTGTCAGGCTTAGCTTGAAGGAAATCTCTTAATATTGTGTTTATGTATGCTTCAGTGCACCACCAATGATGTGTGTGCAGTAGCAATTTTAAGGAATCACCTTGGTGTTTTTTCAAGTAAATGCAATATGCTGTAGTGGACTTGTTAGACAGCGATTTTGAGTAGCATTTTAATATTGTGGACAGCGTAAGGATAGATAAGGGAACACGAAAAGGCTAGAGATCAAGCCCTTTGCTATCACTAGGTAACTATGAACAAACTCGGGAACTATTTCAAATTTATTTACAAGTTTAATGTTGCAATTTACATTTTAAAATATTACCTTATTACAAGAAGTTGGCTATGTACAAAAGGCTGTTGCTCATAAAATTAATCATACATGAACATGCATGTTATTTTATAGTTACATACTAATCTATAAATTTCGATTTAATCTAATATATGAAAACACGACTGAAAGAACTATTTAAAGATCTTAAAGTTATTTAATGTTTAAGTATTTTAATACAGTTGCTATTAAATAAAAACTGTGAACAAAACAAGTTACAATTTGTTTGGCTAAAATAAAGGCAATGGTTAGCATTTATGAAATTTGAACAAGTCAATGCAGGGCACGAAAAAAAAGTGCTGTCCAGTTGTCCAGGACAAGTAGATTCTCCTTCTGGGTAAGTAACGTTTTTCACTTGCACTTGCCTGATGAACAGGGGATCAGGCAAGTTATCTGCCAACCAAATCATTAAAAGAGCAAACTAGAGCTACTTGTCCTGAGGGCAGGCTGGAATTAAAGTTTTATTTGAGTTGTGCACTGCACAGTAAACTCAACTATGTTGAAAAAAACGGTTAAGTCACAAGGCACTTTAACAAGGAAATTATCTGTCTTAATTCATAATAGCAATTCTCTTGCTAACTACCTTGGATTTACCTTGTGTTAAAGAATTTGGTAATAAGTCAAGATAATGCTCAGGCATCAAATTGTGGTTGTTTCACCTGTAAAACAGTCAGTTCACTTGGACTGATGGTTGGCCCAGACTGTTACGTCCATGCTCAATGGATTAAAGAATGAGAAATGGGCATATTTTGTGTAATCTAGTGTGATCTTGTAATGTTTTCTTTTCTGCTCATTTAGTTAAAAGCAAGAAAAAACACACCCTTCCTTTGAACTGTCAAAAGGGAGGGCAAACTGACATAGAGTGAACCAGCTGTCGGACGAAACAACCACTTACCGGGGCATCTAATACCTTCAATGTGATAATTATGTCTTGTCATTGTTTAGAGGAAACTTACTAAAAGCATTGAGATATCAGTCACATTTTGTCATATTTCCTGAGAAATCCCTCACTGACCACCACCACCAAAGGTGATCACCAACTGACAGGTGTCACAATGAGAGCTGTTTACTATATAACTGCACAGCCATATAAATTCCTTATGACTGAGCAATTTTGTTTGGAAACAATGCTGTCTCAAGATGCAATGTTCTTCAAAAATGCAGTCAAATAACTACCCTACAATGTTTCTTATGATGTAATTCTCAGCTGTTGGCTCATTCAACAGTGAACTCTACATTATTGAAAAACAATGTTCGTAAAGCGACACCTTGAATAAGGGATGAAACAAATATTTTCAAAGGAAAATATTGTGATGGAGCTCTGTCTCAGACTGTTCATAAAATCAATAAATGACAGTACCACTTTAAATTAAATTACTTTTCAGGAATTATATCACTTAAATAGTACTCTGTAAAGTTCAATTCAAGACCAGGGTATCTGAATATTGCCAAAGAAGGTAATAGAAACATCAGTTTCTAGATACTTGAGAATATAAACATGGAAAAGATGCATAAATTTAATGTGTATTGTGAAGAAGGAAAATGTCACAAGTGTGAAGAGAATCCTGAAAACTATGATCTAAACGATCAGCAACTTCTGATCAAAAAATGATGTTAAAATATGTTCTCCAAAATATCAATTAAAAGCACTAGTCGGAATTTGTATTCTTGCATCTTTCTGGTGGAACCAGTTGTCTAAGCCTATTAAAAGCTGAAGAGTAACACTTAAGTTAGCCTGTCAATGGGAAAAATGTCTTCTATTTGCTATCATTTTGTATTCCATGTCTTTGTTGTTGTTATTCAGTTGATGCTTCGTAGTATGTGGATAGTAATGCTGCTTCTACAGGCTCCATACAAGAAGGACATGTGAATGATCTCACCAGCCAGTCCTCGATGCAGTCTTTGTGGTATATATGCATGCATGGAAGAAATCGAATTGGATCTCCCATAGCAAAGTCTGTCATGCAAATAACACATCTGTTGGGGAGAGTTAAAAACAATATAAATCACACATTGCAGTTATCATTTCAAAGTCCGCGGATATCATTTATACTATTACAAAATTGTAATAACTATAATTTAATTGAAGTGTTTCAGTTTGAAGTATTCTGTTTTGTTTTTTGCTATTGACTTTCAGTGCATCCTGAGTTTATGCATTCATGAATTTATGCTTACATACAATAAATTAAGAAATATACATACATGTAAATAATCTTTGTCAGGACTCTGCTTTAGATTTTTTTGATTTGTTTCAAAACCTTTTTTTTTTAATTTGGGCTGCCAAACTCAGGGTGCAGCTTATCCACTGGTGTTTACAGTAGTGTAATATGCAGGAGAGAGCAGGAATGGAGCTGTGTTGAGAACATTTACAGACATCAGTGAATTGAGCTTGCAGTTGGATCTCTCTTTAAACACCAGGTCCCAGTTGTTTGAAGGCTAAATCATGTTAGTATCACCCAACTAGTGGACTAATGCAAATCCTACATTTTGATTGGCTACGCTACTAAGGGACTATTAGCAATAGTCATTGAGTAGCGAAATTCTTTCGTTTTATTCCCCAAAAAAACCTTTCTTCAACTTGCATTTTCTAACTTTATTATTGCTTTTGTCTGTCCGACTAGTTGGGTGATACTAAAACAATTAGACCCTTCGCCCTCAAGGGCCACAGGTCAATAGCCCATTCGGCTTCGCCTCATTGACCCGTAGCCCTTGCGGGCTGCAGGTCTAATTGTTATCTATCCACTTGATGAAGCGCAAAGCTTTAAAAAAAATACGGGCCTGAACAGGATTCGAATCCATGACTTCTGCGATACTTGTGCAGTCTCTACCTGATTAGCTATACAGTTAACCTTGAAGGCATGCTAGAAGCATAGTGAACAAAACAGTGAACACCCTTAATTTAAGGCTGGTATTCACTAGCACACAGGCAATGTATCCAGATTCAATAGGGTGCTGTCCAGTAGCACCTATAATAAATTGTCCTGGCAAACACTGTCTTTTTCTACCTGCACTGGGTCATTGCTTTGATAACCAACCCTCCCCTCCAAATGACCATGAAATAGATAAGCTTCAGTTCACCTCATTTACACTGATCACCTAATACATTATACATAAGTAAATTCAGGATGTATCACTACATAAGCACAAAATTCTTGTAATCACCTTTGGCCTGTTACGTGAGAGTTGATTAGCTCAATTACTTAATTATTTAGCAAACGAAACAGGAATAAATGATTATTCATTATTCTACTTCTTTGAAATCCCATGCTTTTCACATGACAGTCCAAGAAACTCAAGATCTTCGAGACCAGCGATGAATTCGGCTGATTCAATTTACCTGAAATGTACTTTAATATATGCCCAGGAAACATCGATATAAACACAAAGGTGAACAATGCATGCGTCACTTCCCTAAGCACTTGAAGTTGAAAACACTTCTGCCTTGTTTTGTCGGATTTTTTCGTTCAAATCAACATCACGAACATAAGACGTTAAGTGGTTCAATTAAATTCTTTCCGTCCGCACTTTCTCCGAACGCCGGCATTTGTACGAGTTGAGATATTTGCAGACACGCGTTTGGTCTGGTCAAGTATTAGAACTGAATGTTTCATTCTTCAGGATGGAAACAAGGTAACACTTCACCGGAAGTCTCAAATATACGACAAAACAAAAGTACAAAGTTAAATTGTACAATCGCGCAAGTGTGTCCTAAGTTCTTTACTTTACTTGGGAGAAATGCACGCAATTTTTAACGAAAATAAACGCGAACATTTCTTTTAATGCATGCTGACAATAGAATATTGATAACACATCTGTCTCGGCAAAAAAAGTCTAAGAACCAATTGATGCTAGCTTAAAACGGGCGATCGCTTCCTCTTTCACAATGTCGCTAAAGAAAGCAAAAATGCTAGCATGGGAAAATCTCGGGGTTCCGTTATCAGGTTTAGAGACATTCCACTGTATCCATAATTCAAGAATAATATTCACAACATGCTGCGTTAGGCTTGGGAACTTGCCCCAACATTTTGAATAAAATATTCATTGCATTTTATAACTAATTGCTTACTTTGTGCAATATTTTTTCCTTAACTCTACACCTTTCCGTAAATGGTTTTCACAATATCCCTAAGAAATATCATTCTTCGCGTAAATTATTTTGAAATGTAAACACTTTCACATACTCTCTCTTTTTTCCTTTCGATCCATCGTATTTTCCGACAGGAAGATGCTGTATCAAGCCTAAACGTTGAGCTAAACGTATCTGTTGTTCCTCTGATAGGAGATGAGGAGCATGTTGACTTTGTATAAAGATTGGCGCTTCCTCCTGCAATAAAAAACGGAATAAGTAACTTGAAATACTCACGAAAATAATTAAACGAGACAATCTGTATAAAGGTTGGTGAACCTGATATGGCGGCGGTGGTTCGCCAGTTGTCGGTGAATCTGTACTTTCTTCGTCGTGTAAAAGAGAAATGTCGTCTTGTCCAGAGCCTTTCAGGCAGTTTCCCATTATGGGAATGACTGAAGCTCTACAAATTATTGCCAGCTGACGGACTAAATGCGAACAGTTACTTATAGTCAAACTGCCGGCCAGTACTACTTTGTCTGAAGAAAATTATTCTCAAAACAACAAATGTCATGCTGTCGTAACGTGACGTCATGTTTACGTCTTTCGTGTTTCCTAATCGGAGATCTTCGGGCGATGTCGGCATATTCCGGCAATGAAGAACTCACGTAAAGATGTGTTGGTCTTTGTGAGCTCTGTGAATAATATTTAATGATGTGAACGTACCCTGAGGTACACAAAATAAGCGTGTAACTGAAAAATTTTCTACTGCTGAAGAGGAATTGATGTCGGAAGGGACTCGGGGAAAGCTCGGGTCTAACTCGAGGTTTCGTACCCAGGACTATTTTCGGAGTCCTTCGGAGTGTGCGCGTTGTTGTGGAGCGCTTACTTCGAAAATGTGCGCCATGTGTGAGTTTTTAAGATGACAGGAACTGCGAATTTAGTGCACATTTGAATCATAAATTTGCCTTGATCATGTCTCTGCCAGTGGGTACAAGCTCTGTAGGTTCACTGGTTACTCCTGAAGTGCTGGAAAATGCTGCCAAGGAAATAGATCGCCAGCTAGAAACTGACAGACAGTTTCCTGAGCTCTCCGAACAGATCAACGCTTCACAAAGTTAGTGCACTTTTCATTTTCAACTTCCTGATACGTGAGAACAGTCTTATTTGTTTTAATGTGTATTTTGAGACCCTGTATTACGCTGTGTAGTGGGTAGTTGAAACACAGACTCTCCACTGCATAAGATAGAACAAATGTGATTTGTACATACGTACAGGGCATCATCATAAACTCAAAAATCTGGCCATATTGTAGCATAGAACGCATAAAAGTGTTTCTTTAAATAAGAAAATGACCTACTGAGCTTTTGTTCAGGGTATAATAAAGCAGCCGTCATAAGTGACGATATTAAAATGTGGTGGCCGTGATACAAGGCAAGATTGCATTGTGTAATTTGTATCTGTAGGTCAATCAACTATCACCTCTTAGAAAGCGAGAGAGCATAATGTAATAATTAGTTATAAATAAACGCAAATTACGTTTTCCAGTTATTTTTCCACTTATAATTAAACTTCACACTTCAACAACATCACACGGATTGAATTGCCATTGGAAATTCGCAGTTACTGATGTGCACCTGACCTTCTTTTAGTCTTCTTAGGAATTTAATTATCCATTTCCATCTAAAGGTTCCTCCAAAAATTGGCAAAACGAAAAAACATCGCCTTTCTGTTAAAGACTGATATCCACTGCCCTCTAATTAAACAATAAAGTGTTTCTGTTAAGGAACTACATGTATTGGCCAATACCTGTGCCATGGAAATTTGATGTTCTTAAAACAAATATATGCCTGAGAAGCAAAGCTTTGAGAACATTAAATTTCCAAGGGGCAACTATCAGACAGATAGCTCTGAGACATAAACATCTACTATTTTTTGAAGTTATGATAGATCATATATTTGAACTGCAGAGAAAGATATGAATTTATGATTGATCTCTAACTGAGCTATCAAGCCAACTTGGAGCTGGTCACATTGTGAGTCCGTAATATACCTGTAACGAGTAAGCAGTGAGTTCGTAATATACCTGTAACAAGTAAGCAGTGAGTTCTTAATATAGTTCAGTTGGTACGCGTAGAGCATTGCAGTGGTATCGCAGAGCCATCATGGGTTTGAATCCCATTCAGACCTGAATTTTTTCGGGCTTTAATTTCACAACTGCTTAAGTTGTGTGACTGTATAACTGCAATGATCAATCATAAATTCATAACTATCTTTATTGTTTACCACTAATCACTATGTTCATGTCATATGGATGGCATGCTACACTCAAATGTTAAATATTTCTCCAGGCTGCCCATACCTGTGCATAAACATGTCCCATAAGGAACACACTTTGGACCAAAAAAGGGTCACCCCTTAAAAGGGCTTGTCTTACTTTAGGGCCTGGTGTAGAACTGACCCAATTAAAAAAAAATACATATAATCCCTAGTGACTGGTACTTCCGTTGATTCACACCTCTCCTGCACATGATTGCAGATTTCCCAATATAAATATACCAAAATAGCTTTAGTATGATTGGACACTTTGTATTTAAGTGTTCTTTCAGAGAATACCTACATGTATACCCCTCAC
>OMLO01005461.1_pt1 | contig 10687 bp, 7 predicted proteins | sample 1674811 | NCBI WGS metagenome assembly OMLO01 (sample SAMN06265003, study PRJEB25207) | coral metagenome | isolation source: Coral host | place: Mexico:La Bocana,Puerto Morelos, Mexico | collected 2008-11-13
GAACTTATTTTTCTTCCCAGCAACCGGGGCGAGTAACTGGTGAGAGAGAAGAGAAATAGATAAAATAGATCATTCCAACTAAATTTTACCTATTCATCTTTGTTACGTTGAATTCGATTCAGCACTGATGCATATGCTATGCTTAATCACGTGCAAGGTCAGGTCTGAAAACGGGTACGGATTTTTGAGGCCAGGTCAGGAAACGGTTATGGGAAATAACATTTTTTGGTCTGAAATTGGGTCTGGATTAGGAGATGCGGGCGGCACACCCCCACCAAAAATTGCAAGGAGTACCCCCCCGGGGGCCACCTTGGTGATATGTTGAAAGTCGGATAACTTGTATTACTGAAGTAGGGATGAAGGATTGAAAAACTCCAAGTCCTTAGTATGGACACGTCTACGGCAATCACTTCCATTGAAAGTGTGTCTTCACATGCCCAACTTTGAGAATATCCTTCATTCAGAAAGTGTCGTGATTATTATTGAGAACAAATACGAAAAATTAAATAATGGGCTAAGTTGCGAGACGCATTCAATCCAGAGCACGAACAACTTTTGCGTTGCCACTGAGAGTTGCAAATGAATCTTATTTACAGTCCTTTCCGTACTAAAGTACTAAATTCTATCCTTTATGCAAACGAACTACTTGGTCAAATAGGCTATGCTTCTAACCCAAATGCAAATTACAAAATTCCGTTAAAATTTGGCGCTCCATTTTATTAAACAAGTTCGAGAGCCTCGCATGCAAAACCACATTATTCTTCCGCGTTAAAAACACTCAAATAGGCTTGTGCAATGGTGAAGTGCAATGTAAGCACCTCTCTAAAACTGATTTAGCCGTTTTGACTTACATACAGTGAGGATCGTATGCGCCAAAAGATGGTCCCAGGTTCATGGTATTCAGTCGAGCATTGAATACGTTGACAGCGATGCATGTCGGACTTTGTGCAAACAGAAGCAAACTTAGGCCGAGGTTAGGTTGACTCCACACCAGTCCAATCGATTAGCAAATTCTCGATTCTCAGCTAGAACCAGATTTTTATTTTTCCAAAGAAAGTAACGCTTAGTTTTAAACTTAGCAGGGTTACAACTTTGGATGCTTTATATATGATAAACATAACTTTAATCAATATAAACAAGTGTAACAAGTTTTCCCCAAGCCCCTGCTCGTTTTAACGCTCAGCGGAATTTTGACTTTACTCACCATATGGAACGGGATTAAAAACTAACAGATATCCCCTTCTTGAGACAGCAGGGTCTGTTTGGAATGTGATGACCGCGTAATGACCTGCTACTAGAAGTGTTTGCCTGCTCTTCTCGCCACAGTACCTGCCAAACACATGATTTGTGTCGTTGGCAATCGTTAAGTTGTCAAATCTACCCAAAAAAGAATATATTTTTTCTTAGTTGGGAGCACAGCGCGTTCAGTGTATGAGTATAAGCAACAAGTAAGTAAGTAATTAAGACCTATGTGAACCACTTTACATTTATAGAGTAGCAGATGATGGTTCTCTGCGATCAAAGAATGTTTTTGTTTTTTTTTTGGTGTGTGCGTGTAATTACATGGATCCTACCGGCGCAAGCCCCAAATCAAAATTCTCGAAGTTTAAGGGGTCACGTTAATTAATGAACAGCTAATTGCTTGATTAGCTACTACTGCTTACGTCCTTGCTGAACTGACTGACTGTCTAATTAAAACTCTTCCTGTCTTCCTGACTGACATAATCATTTGCTGCCTGCCTGGCGAGAAAAAGAAAGAAGACGTCACGAATCAATAGTATTTCAGCTAATCAATATTCAGAATGCGGAGTGATTCTAGCACGGAGCTTTTTGTCTTGTCTTGATGAATTAATTGACCAATTGACTGACTGACTGACTGACTGTCTGACAGACTGCCAAACCTATTAATTGACTGTCTCATTTACTGACTGACTTACTGCCTGTGACTGAGTGACTGATACTAGCTAAAATTTTATGTAATGGAATTTGTGCAGTAGCGTTTATCCAGGAGCAAGATAATTAGAAAGTTTTAAAATTATACATTTACCTGCAAGTACTCTGAAACTCTAGGTTGAAGTCATTGAAAGAAATATTCATGGCCGAGCGGGGTGGAATAGGAACGTAGTAAACACACGTCATTCTTCCTGGGTAGCTGTTAGGATATCCAGGACTCTTCAGTGCGCTATCTACTACAGATCCACAACCTTTGACAGAAAAAATGCGTTAGAGCAACATAAATTCATATACTCCTTTGCAATATATCCCCCTTTCTTAATACTGCATAACAAATCGACTTTCCAAGTCTTTCCATGGTCTCTGTACAATCTGATATTCCACAAGAATGACGTCGGCTACAAAATAGCAAAATCACTTTTTGTGGTTTCCATGCAAAAACAAAATATCTTATGAAATAATTTTCAATACTTCGTGACTAGAATTTCCACCGTGCAGCATCCAAATTAGATTTAAAATCACTACCGGGCATGGCATCTCGGAAGATCACTTTTTCTCCGCCTGAAGTCCATTACAATTGAGACCTCTGGTTTCCAAACTGTCTCGCGTTACACTTTAAGCAATACTTTTTCTTGTACAAAAGTAAGGCTGTAACCCTCAGTCAATATTTGCTACAATTTGCCAATAGTAAGCCGGCTGGCTACATCAATGTTTAATATAGGGTGATCGTTGGTAACGTCATTAATTGGATTTTTCTTATTAATACTATGTACGACTTTGGGAAAGTATCACATGCGAGTAAGCAGATATGACAGGACTCCACACAGTTTTTGCGGATTTGCAAGTTACGACATTTTAAGTTCACTTAGTACCGCAGGGTCCGCCTAATGTTAATATGTATTTTCAAGCACGAGTTTCACTTGGCTAATGAGGCAGGAACTGTAAATGGATATATGAAAGATCATATATTTGAATTGCGAAGAAATAAATGAATCTATGATTGATCATCGCGGTTATGAAATTAGAACTGCTTAAGTTGTGTGTAAAGCTGCGATGATCGAGATAGGTACTATAAACTAAAATTTTACTGTACTTACTAATTGCAAAATTTATCTGAAATCCCATCTCTTCCAAAGCGAAGTCCGAGTGAAATGTAAACAAGGCGTACTCTCCAGTAACAATAACGTTTTGCCCAGTCCTCTGTCCACAGTACGTACCAAATGTTTGACTGTTCTCGTTGGAAATCTTTAAATAATCAGCTGAGCTACAAGGTAAGACGCTTAATGTTACACTCCTCAGTGGCAAATAATTTCCCACTGCCCAAGATAGCAAACTAAGCTTAAGTGAAAGTGTTTTGTATACTTGTAACATCACTGTTATACCATTGTCAGTAATTTATTTATAGCAGTCAAGACATCAAGAACCGAGACTGCTTTAAATTCTCTTACGTACAGAATTTAGATTTTCTATGTAATAATTGTTTGTAGCCAACTACCAATGTGATCATAGTCATCCCTATCTGAGACTCTTTCAAATAGGGATGACTATGTTGAAGTCGATACCCTGACTCAAGTTCTTAAATTTAGTTCCTGATTAATCATAGCTCCTATTTTTATTTATTTATTCATTCATTCATTTATTTATTTATTTATATATGTATTTATTTATTTTTTCTTTTTTAACATGTATATAGATGTGGCCCACCTACATTAGCATATGCTACCTGCGGATTCGCGCTGTTGTTATTATCAAGCATTTTTAACTTAATCTGTATACAGCTATTTCGAGAAACGTTGTCGGAAAAAAGCACAAAACTGCAGAAGCCAATCCCGAAATATAGCATGGGTAGACGCATTGAGCTACTGCACGTGTTGAACACTAATGATATATAACAACAAAATAAGCACGAATTTCAGGTTTTCTTTCTTTTCAGACATGTAGAAACAAGGTACGTTTAGACCCTCTGAAGTTTAGAAGAATTTTTCCTCACTCAAAGACATGCGACAGTAAAAGTAAAGCTACAGATATAGGCCTCCTGAGAGGAAAAACAAATTCTCCACGTGCAAAAATTTTCCTCTAGGCCAATATGCAAAATTCCAGTGAATACCCAGACCACCTTTAGGTCTTGTCGCGTGCACTTTGATGTTTTTTTTTTCCGACAACCTTTCTCGAAATAGCTGTATGTAAAAATTGTAAACATGCGAGTCATAATAATAATAAAAGTTGTAAGTTCAGTGTAAACAGTTGCGATCAATGCTACGGAAAGGAAGCAATTAATTATGTTTGCTCTTTGGCTTAACCGTAAATTGCTAGTTGTGGTTTACGTTTTAATACCACGGAGTTATGAAGGACTCTAGGCTGCCATTAAAGTAAAGTCAAGTATAGTAAATAAATTCAGCAAGTAAGACGGTCTTAATGGGGTGCTCTCTCCGTCTTATTTTTGAGTTACATTTTTGGCAACCTTGGGCCACAAGAAATTTCTACCTATTCTTCAACCATTGAGTAAACGTTTACAGACTTTTTAATTGAGTTATCAGCTAAGAAATCGTCAAGTCAGACTAAAACTATTATAACCAATTCACAGTTATCACTTTTGTAATCAAACTCCATCCTGCCCCTCTCGTAAATAGAAGTCGCTTGTTCGTAATGTACTGCTCACTAACAGATTTATGTAACGGAAAAAGAAGTTTGTAATTACACTAATCTCCTAAGAAAGGAAGGAAGCTAAGGCAGGCGGGAAGTGAGAGGGCTTCGAAACTGGCGGGAACTGAGAGAAATAGGAACGAATTTCGAAACTGTAAATAATATTTTGATATAGAGAGAGGACCAAAAATCGGAAGCCTTAAAGAGAGGGCTGTAACCTAGAATATAGGGTATGGTATTAGGTAGCTTCAGATTCCTGTCCCCACACTCCACAGTTATGCTTCTACTTACCATGAGCCGCTCTCCTCCAGGTTAAAGTAGCTAAAGGTAATGTTTAATTCAGAGTAGGGTGCAATCTCAACTTGATAGACACAGTGCATGTTGCTTGGATAGCTCTCAGGATATCCAGGGCTGGTTACAAACTTATCTGCCACTAATCCACAGCCTCGACAGATAAAAATAAGTGTATTGGTAAAAATGTTTTCTATCAACAAAAGTTCATCGTTAATGAGGGTTGTCCAATACTCCGACAAATTTATGCATGGCATTGTATTGTATTATATCCACCTAACAATAGATTAAGAATACAATACTATAGAGAACGAAGTAACAGAATAGAATGCAATACAATGCCATACATAAATTTGTCGCAATATTGGACAATATTGCCGTTAATAATGACAAGATTATACGAATTCGAGTTTCTATGGTGTGGACAGTCAGTCTGTCCCATTTTTGTGTGAAATTAGAATACATTCACATCTTTGAACATGACCTGTAATTGTCAAGATATTTGGTGTATTATAAATGAAATAAAATTTATCTTTCTACCTTACCAAGACAACCATAAAGCTCCACTCTCATTGTTACCCATCCATGTCCACTTATTGGCTGAAAACGGATGTACTGTGCAATGATTGGCGGGTTAAGAACATGATAAACAACAGAGTTCCGGTCAGCGTTTCCAGCAAAAACCTAAATTAGTACAAACAAAAACGAGTAATTTCTCCTCTTGAACTTGGAGCTTGTTCGCCATTTGGTCATCTAGGTATAATGTGTGGTATTGAATGATTGCCGAAGCGCAGCACAGGCACTTGAAATGTTTCCACTTCTAAAGAATACAGCAGGCCCTTTGAAGCTGGGGTCATTTTATGAATGTCAGAAATGGGAAGAAAAAGTGCCAAGTTTGAGACCCCGGGCATAAAAGAGTAAGTTTAAATTTAAAAGATTTGTTTGGAACATTTTCCTGGTTTTCTTAATTCAAACTGTCATAAGATCTCATTCTTTTATGCCAGGGCCTTGAAAGTAGGCCATTTTGATATTTTCGACAAGCTTTTTTTCATTTCTGGCATTTTTTAAGTGGTTTGCAGTGTCACACAATCCCAAAAAAAAATAACCATTCAATAAATTACGTCAAGAATCTAGGACATGAGAGATGATCGATATATAGCCAGCTTTGCCAAAATTTAGGTCGGTGCGTGTTATTTGCAAAAATGTTTCATCCACATTTATAGAGCTTTGTATGGAGACGCCATGTTGGTGCCCTTCCGAACAGCACCAACATGGCGTCCGAAAGTAACATATGCTATTGACTTTTGCTATTGACACGAAAAAAATATTACTCTAGAGTTCCGACACATTGAAAGTGTCATTATTCTAGTGCAAGAACTGTTCAGCTGGCAATAACTTGGGCGATAACGTCTCTTTTGACCTACGCGAGAGCCATCTTATTAATACCAGACAACGCCTAAACTCGGAATTTCTATGCGTGATGGAAATCTAAAACTCATAATCTTTCTCTTTAATAAAAAACACGCCTTTTACCCAATTAGCGCGCGTATTTTCTTTCCGCTACTTTATAATAGAATAAAAGAAATTAAAGCATTTATACCGACATAAAGGCATATTAATCAGCATTTTATTAAATTAAGTGTATTCTACCTTGTCATTACTTTGGCCCTGTTCCTTGTAATTCTCGAAGCTCCCACCATCCTCTTTGTACTGCAACTTGTACGCGGTAACCCATTGATCCTGATCATTTTTCCCCTGCGTTGCAACACGTGTGACTCTGTACTGACTATTGAGATCAACCTGCAGCCATGGATTGCTATCGTATGTTTGTACTGACCATCCTCCGCCTTGTTGTACTGTTCTTTGAAGAAACAACCTTGCGACACTGGGGCGATACCAGTCATCAAAAAATGAAGACGCACTTATTTGTCCGTCAGAGATTGCACCGTTCTCCAAGCCAAGAGCTTCTTGACACTCTGTAGGTTTTTTATATGATTGATAAAAAAAGGAAAAAAAAGCATATTACGCCAATATACAGAACTTTAACCAAACGCACATGTTGCATTATAATCTTTCAAAACTGAAACTGTTGCAAACCGTCATCGGACTTCATCTACATGTGACATTTCCAGCTCTCGCGATATTCAGGGAAGACTCTAATTTGGTAAAGGTAATTCGACATAATTAACTCGTTAGTTAGGTTCAGATCAACTTGCATTCACAGTGATGGCCAGTTACCAGAATCAATCGACCACAATCGATACGTGGTTGACTGCATGTTACAACTCCAGACTGAAATTGTTTGTAAGTGGAGCTCTTGGTTAGTTTAGTTGAATTAGTTACGCAACCTGGGTTTAGATTCTCTTCATATCTCAGTTAGTTTTCTCTACAAAGTTGTAGTTAACAATTAAATTCAGGATAAAATAATCATGATTCTCAATTTCCTTCAAGGAAGAGAGTTTCTTCTAACCCTAATAAGGGTTAAGAGACAAAGGAATTTAATTTTTACCTTAATTACTACAACAGCAATTTCAAACGACATTATTTTCAGCGATCTGAGATAGCTATTATCAGTTTTGGCTCAGAAAAGGCCATTTTCGAGCTGCCTTGTGCTTCTGTATCAAAACGAGCCCTCGTGCAAAATCTTTCACCCTCTTCTATTTTTTGTACCTTCCCTTTCCAAGGCGATATTAAAGACTTCAGAACTCCCAACTCCGTGTAATGTCTTTTCTTCTATCTATCAGCAATTTGTTCATATCGTTTCACTATGTCCGTATTTATGTGTAGTTATTTACAATCGGCGTACATAAATAAATATTGAAACGCTTTCTCAATTCTCTTGTCTGTCCTGTGTCTGTTGATTATCTAAAACGTTTAATCTCGACTTGAATCCTTCGAAAATTTTAATAAACCTCGTCAATTTTGCGACTTTCGATATCTTCTATTTGGGCAATTGAGTACGGTTAAACCTGTACAAGCGGACACCCTCGGGAAATGAGATATCTATATAAATACATGTAGCTTCTTATATACGAAAACGTTCATATGAAAATACATCCAATGTGGATCATTTCTACTGTCAGAAACTGACCTACTGCATTCTAGAAAGTATATTATCTTTTTCGATTTGTTGTTTTTTTTTATGCTGTGAGTCAATAGAATTACCCTAATAACAAACAAAGATACTAGCAATAAGAACACTAGAGTGACTGGGACATTAAATTCCTGTGCAATACCTTGGCATCCATAAAGTTCCACTCTCATTGCTACCCAATTACGCGATGCTATTGGTTGAAAACGGATATAACGTGCAGTAACTGGCGGATTAAGGTCATGTGACACAACGGTTTCCTGGTCTGTGTTTCCAGTAAAAACCTAGATCGGTCAAATAGCAGAAAAAATAATCGTCTATTTTTTTTAACTACTGGTTATTCTGTCCTCCACTGATCTGCTCTCAGATTAAAATAATTCGTCACCTGCTCTGACGAAGGACTCATTCTCGAAAGGTCAGCTTCACAACATCGCTAGCGGTGTCAATTTATTTCAGTTTTATCAACCCTAAGTTGCTAAACAAGTAGCTATTTCAATTCCCTGCAGACGCAGACGCAGTCGAGCATAAATAAATTATAAGTGAAACAGCCTTGTACGAGTTACTTGAATGACGGAACTGTTCGCTTCAGTGATATTTTCAACAAAGCTATCTCTTTTCTACTGACATTGCTTCGAAAACCTTTAGGTTTCGATAAAGTTATTATGTATCACCTTGTCTGTGGTCTGTCCCTGTTCTCTGTAGTATTGAAAGCTTACTCCATCTTGACTGTGCTGTAGTTTGTACTCAATGACCCATTGGATCCACTGCGCTGCATGCCTTCCTTGTGTTGCTATACGTGTTACCCTAGTGTAATAACTACCAAGATCAACCTGGAGCCATTGACTGGCATCGTTTGTTGCAGCTGTCCAAGCTCCACTTCCTTCTTCATTATGAAGTCTGCCCATTCCGGCCGCACCATAGTTATTAAACCTGGACGAGGCACTTAGCTGACTATCAGTGATTGTACCACTTTCCATGCCTAGTGCCTTTTGACATTCTAAAGGTAAGGTTGTAGGATCAAAACAATTGCAACATTAGTAATAAGTTAATGTCGATAGCTATTTCTCTCTTTTATATATAGTTTTCTCTTTTCCTTTATTTCCATTGTAGATCAAGAAGAAATCTGAAGTTACACAAGGCGCAAGAATTCTCTAAATTTGTAACATTAGGAACATTCTTTTTTAGTACACTTTTTTAAAGAGACGGGCAATGTTTTCAGATTAGAACTGACACAAGCTGGCCTACAGAAGTGTTGTATTATATTACAAACATGCCCTTAATACAAACAGATACTGTTAAAAAAAACAAACAAAAACATAAACAATAAAAAGAAAAAAAACACACTAACTAACAAACAAACTCCATTTTCTTTGCATACATATGACGTTTTAGACCCTATTCATAAATCGCTAAAAATTATAAATTAATTTGTAAAATTAGCTCAACCAACCTCATTTAGCCATTTATGAATAGGGTTTAATTTATCACCTGTCACAATCATCGACATCTAATTTGCTTTCATTTTGTGATCGTTCTCCTTTTACTACGTTCAGAGAAAGAATTGCCACCTTTGAAAGTTAACGAGACTAGTTTGTGCACATTGAAATGAACTGATGAGAGAAAGCATCTTGAACATGCCGTCCCGTAAAGACCGTAAAAACGTAACTGTGACCTCAAGATTTTCAGTGTTTCCTCTGTCATCTTACGGATCTCTAAATGCATGCAATCTGGCCAAAAAAAAACTCAGGTCAGGAGTTTTAACTGGATAACTATTATAGGGGGAAAAAACAGTACAGAACCTGGACAGCCATAGAGTTCCACCCTCATCGAAATGTGTGAGTTCCATGTCACTATCGTAAAGCGGATGAATCGTGCTCTGATTGGCGGGTTAAGGTCATGTGAAACAACGGTAACTTGGTCATTATTGCCCGCAAAAACCTAAAATAGTTAATAAAATAATGATCCATTATTCATTATAGTAAAGAAATCAATTATTCTTGCATTTTTTTGTGTTCGTTATTGTGATCTATTAAAGGACAGACATACAGATACATTATTAAAATTTCTTTCTTTCTTTATTATAAACAGATAGATCCCATGTCGCTTTATGCCTGTTCAGTAAGGGATAACTGCAGAAGACTGCAGAAGACAAAATGTGGTATTGAACCTAAATGAGACAACGTTTAGCGACTAATGAACCACGTTTTTGTTCTTATCATATTTTGACGTCATCTGGGCACGGAGACACGCACAGGACAAACGCTTACATTTTGTTGCCTTTAGAGAAAAAATAATCTTTACTTAAAGCTCTGACTTAATAGCATTTAATTATGACATTAAATTTCCAAAATGTAGAATGTAGCATTATTATACACCTTTAATTTACCTTTTGATTCTCTGTAAGACTATTAACCTTTAAGACTCATTTCGACGTTCTTTAATTTGTTCCCAAAATGACCTCTTGAGTTTCAGTAACTATAATTTTAAATTAACCAGCAGACAGGCAAAAGGTAAAATTATGCCTTTTGCGACAACATACCATCCAGGTGTATGAAACTTAGCACGAATACTGTCGCCACGATATTATCAAACTTAATTTCAATCGTAGTATACCAAATTTTCCAATCTCTCCTCTGAAGAGTGGTCGGCACTAAAAAGCCTAAGAAAACGCAAAGACATTGTTATCAAAGCGGCCGACAAAGGCGGCGC
>OMLO01005462.1_pt1 | contig 10687 bp, 7 predicted proteins | sample 1674811 | NCBI WGS metagenome assembly OMLO01 (sample SAMN06265003, study PRJEB25207) | coral metagenome | isolation source: Coral host | place: Mexico:La Bocana,Puerto Morelos, Mexico | collected 2008-11-13
TATTTGATTATAATTGCAGAAAGAGTTATAGCCATGTCATTTCCATCATCTGGAAAACACAAGTTGTATCGTAATCCAATTTCAGTAAGTTAACATTATGATTTCTATTTAGGTTTTAATAATATGATTTTGATTTCTATTTAGGTTTCAAGTAATTTGTTAAGTTATTAATTATAATAGGTGATTTAACTGTAAAAATGTCTATAGAGGACCATACCTTCATTTAGTTTTTTAACTATTGTCACCCTCTTTAATAAAGTTTGATTGATTAACATTAATTTATTTTATTTTACTAATTGTATACTGTATAGCAACAGCACAATTAAGCTCCTTCAGTAGGTCATGGGAATGAATTAATGGTTAAAAATCAAACATTGCAGCTATATTTGATAAAAGTAGCTGGCCAATGCATCCATTCATATCAGGCGTTTCTCACTGACTGACTGTTGAAAATAAGGAGAAATATTTATTCTGTGTGCTTGTTAAATGTACAGGAAGTTGTGCGATTCTTGGATACAAAACATCAAGACCATTATAAAGTTTACAACTTATGTAGTAAGTACACTTGAACATACAATGGAACTTATACACAAAGTGATAAATAAATTGATATCGTAATAATACATGTGTGGGAAAGAACAGTCAATGATTTGTGAAAAGACTGTGAAGGACATATTGTTTGTTTAGTTTATACTTGTCTGGACATTTTCTTGCATATTCACAGTGGATACGTACACCTCATTAAAGAAAAACACACTGTAATAAGATGCAAAATATACTTAATAGCAGTTATATCAAATTGTTAATTTTAAATTTATTCACTCAGGTGAGAGAAGCTATGATCCGTCTATGTTCCACAATAGAGTAGAGCGAGTGGTGATTGATGATCATAACGTTCCTAGACTGAGGTTAGAATTTGGTATTAGTTTGAAAATTATCTTGCTTTATGTATGTGTAAATGTCCTAACACCTTGTTGTTTAATGATATTTTATAATTATTTTGAAGGGTATCACTGTTAGTTGTTATTTCAGACAAAAAATAATTGTTGTTAGTATAGCATACAGAAGGTTACAGAAAGTTATATACAGAAGGACTTCTATTTTAAGGTTTTTAATGCCAAGATTTAAGCAGAGGCATATTTATTTAATGGAAGTACATTGGACTAATTACTTAACTAATACAATACTAAACTGGTCTTCTTTTCAGTCAGTTGTTATATTTTACTCACAACGTGAGGGAGTGGCTTGACAGAGATCCAAAGAATATTATTGCTGTACATTGTAAAGGAGGAAAAGGTAGGAATAAGTAAAAGCAAGTGGACTTTCCCTTTGTACTAATGGAGAAAACTGTTTAAATCTTAAAACCATTCATTCCAAAAGGAATGAATGAAAACAAAGAATTTGAAGTTTGGTTGAACCAATTTATATATTGCTACCTCTTGCAAAGTGAATATGTGTAAAAAGTAAATATATTTACCAGCTCTGACAATTTTTTTTCAGGCAGAACAGGGACTGCAGTATGTGCTTGGCTTATTGCTAGTGGGCAGTTTGAGCAAGCTAAGGTGTTTAGTTTTCTACAGTGAAACATTACTTTTATTTTATTTTGTTTTATACTTTTATTTTCAATTGCTGGATTGCTTATCATTTTAAATTGTGAGAAAATCAAAAATACACCTAGTAACATAAAAATGTTTATAATTACAATTAGCATAGGGTTAGTAAAAATCGTGTTTAATATTACCCTCTTCATTTGTTTTAACGTGTGGGTAAATCTAGTCACTTTTGATGTCTTTTTTATTCCTGGTGTTTAGCATAGCCTGGAGTATTTTGGACACAGAAGAACAGATTATTCAGTAGGAAACACATTTCAAGGCGTTGAGACACCCAGCCAGGTCAACACAGAAACAGCTGTATTAATATTATTTAAAGTTAGAAAAAAAATTAAAACTATCAACTTATAGTTAGACTTACCAACAGTGTACCATATAGAAGTAGCCTAATAGGTAACATATTGTTAGTATGTTAGGGAAATGCCAACTGGAACTCTATGGAAATGCATTCTGCTTAGCTTTGTCTGTTAGGTTACTTCTGTTTAGTACTGTATGAACTATACCAGATAGCTTACTTGTTTGCTTTTTTTTTTAGAGTCGTTTTGTAGGTTACCTGGAACAAGTATTCACAAAGTTAAATGGGCGACTTCCAGCGGCTGTCTCTTATCGCATAAAGAACATCAAGATTGATGGAATATCTGGTTAGTCTTGACATCCATTTGTTCTTGACGAAGTTTGACTTTAATGGCTAACTGTACTTCATCCCTTTGTGTCAGGTGTTGGTTTTGGAAATGGCAGTGATCTTTCATTTGAGATCATCATCAATGGCAGTACTGTTTTTAAACTGGATCTCTCAAATTGTCGCCAAGGACAGGTGTGTGAAGTAAATGAAGTCAGGATCTTGTAAAGCCTCCCCCTCCCTCTTCACCGTGATGACCTGATGACCAATGACCAGGCACCCATAATGACCAATAGCACCTTGAACTTTCAGATTCAACCTCTACAGAAAGTCTTTGAATTCTTTTCCTTCCCCACACGCCTCCCCTCCATTTGGGGGACAAGGCCCGCTGTTGTCGTGTATTGCAGTTTTTACACTGTCACTGTTCCTGAAAGGTGTTTACTGCTGAATGCAGGCAAACACTAATGTTTAATTGTTTTGTTTTTGATAGCTACAGCACCTAAAAGAGCTAGACAAATTAGTTATCATTCTCTACGAGGCAGAGTCACCAACACTTACAGGAGATGTAAAAATGAAGTTTTACTCATCACATCAGGTAAGCTTTCCATATATGTCAAATTATAGCATTTGTTTTTAACCTTACAGAAATTACAGTATTTGCTTTATAAAAGTTTATACTTGAAATTCAAAATTTATTCAGTTTTTTTTATATCTAATCATCATCGTAATATTTGATAATTTGTTTTAATCACAGGATTTAGTTTTTGTATACCAAACCATGATCTTGCATTGGTACATTTAGTAATTACAACTTTCTGCTTCTTTCTTCCAGAATGTTCCCAGTTTATACGACCATTGTGCTTTCTTTTTTTGGTTTCACACAAGTTTTGTTGAAAATTCCAGGTAAGGCCGTTTCAGTTTTAATCAAAAATTGAAAAAAAAAAAAATGATTTGAGGTTGAAATTACTGTAAAACAAATCCAAAGGGACCGTAATTATATTGGCTCAAGTTGTTGGTAGGAATACCATTTTTCATTCTCAGAATACTGCATTCTTGTTTAAAAAGAATACCACATTCTTGTTGTTTGCAGGTTGTATCTTCGCCGGGGAGAGCTGGACAATCCTCACAAACCCAAAGCATGGAAAACATACAAAGAGAACTTTGCTGTTGATATAACATTTACAAAACTTTAATTGTGACCAAGTGTGACCTAATTAGCTTTTTGAAGTATTTTTCCTTTCCTTTTAAATACAAATTTTAAGATAAATCTAATTGTAAATCTAATTGTGCTGATTGTAAAATTTTGGAAAATGCATTTTTCAGAAATAGCTTAATTTTTTAGAATTTAATAGGATCTAGCAAAATGTAGTTATTGAAAAGAAAATGTATGTTGTAGTAAAAAATTGAATTCAGGTAATAATAATTTTAACCTAGTTGGATTCTTAATTTCCTTTGTCTTCTAACCCTAATTATTCATAATCAACGAATAAGTAGGGTTAAGAGACAAAGGAATTTAATTTTTACCTGAATTTAATTTTTAACTACAACATGTATATTCATCACAACCAAATGAAAAATACATTTTTCAGCTTAGTACCAATTCATGAAATAATACTCTATAATACTGTTAGTATAGTTCACATCACTTCAGTTATATTGAAGAGTTCCATGTTTTTAAAAAGGTCAATCTAGCAAAATGTCAAATGTAACCTCTGAAGGGCAAGCAAACCATCCACAGGCGATTAATACATGTATGCCTCTTGTTCTTTCATGCTACAGAAGTCAGAGTTAAGTGCTGGCATTGATTGACAACCCTATTATCTAGATTTCATCTGCCACAAGATTTGTCTTATGTACTCTAATTCTATGCTGTGTCTGTAAAAGCCAACAAATGAATAATGGACATTCAATGATAAAATTTACAGCTATTTTGATATAAGAATATATTTTTAAAATGGTTAGTCTCTATTTAGGTTCATGTTTTTGCAGGATAATGGACCAAACAATATAGATACTTTAATTAAGTATAGAAAGTCGTATGAATGCTAGTGCATTTTGTGATATATGGGCACAAGTGATTTTTTTTAAGTTCTCCAAATTGCATGAGCTGCAGGCAAGCGCAATTTGAGAACTTCAAATTGAAATGCACACACGAGCGATCATACAATTTTTTATAATATTATATATTCTCAACAAAATTTTAAAAAGAAGAGAAGAAAAACCAACCATCATGCTTCTATATACATGGAAATCTGTAATGGCTTCCAAACTGCTCACATGCTCTATTAAATTGACAACTGCGACGAAAAATGAGCCTAAAATTGTTTTAAGTTTTGCAAGCAAACACAAGTTTTATTCAAATTGAAAGCTTAGTAAATTGGGAGTGCAAGAGAAAATCTGTATTGTACTCTATAATGTATTTATGCTTTCATCATTGGCCAATCAGAAATGGGATATTTTGTTGAGTATATTATAATAATGAGTAATATTTAATAGGTAGAATTGAGGTATATGTTTATACTATACCAGTCATTTTCCTTTTAAGTACCTTAGGTCAATTTATGAATCAGATGAGGTAAATGCAATCAACAATAAAGAAAACACTTATTTGCACCATTTAGCATTAGGCAATTCAAATACATCTTTTTCATACAAGTTCACAGATGGACAGGAACAATCCCAAGTCTGATTGGCCGGGGCAAGTAAAATTTTGCTCTTGAGCAAGTCAAAATGGATGTTTGGTGGTCCTTAAGGCAAGTGAAATTAGCCTCAGCAGTCCCGTTATTGATTTCCAATTCAAAACAATAATTGCACTGTAAGATAAGTTAAAAGCATGGATTAACTTTAAATCCAAGCACATACTTTGCTCGTGCTTGTTGCCTGCCTATTGGGCAAGGATGTTTTGTAGTGGAAACAACTGAAAACTAAAATGTACTGGCCAACCGGGCAACTGGATTTCAAAATGTTTCCGTGTCCTGGGGTGGACATGATTTTTTTACTGCAAAGCACTTGCAGTCCAAACACTCAAAGCAGTCTCAGTAATCATTGGAAAAACTTGCATAAATCCATTCAATATATGTAACTAACTGCAGACAGTACTGTTTCGGCCTTCTGGGCCTCATCAGTGCAGTGCTGAAAATCTAGGAAGCTCATTATATGGTTCCCAAACTTATCCTTTCGGTCTGGCTAGAATCTGGTGAGGCCATTTCATAGCACAGGTTTTCATTCTTTCCACTACCTTTCACAAACTGCATTACTGTAATTTATGTGCAGATATGTAAAACCTTACATCACAATAAAAGGCTAATTAGATATGTATGTTTTAATTTTTTATTTTATTACATCCAAAAGTAATTCAGCAGATGTCAGAATAACAGCTATAAAACATTTGGAATACATTTTCTGCACAAAATTAAAAGGTTGCAAACCCACTTATTTTATACCTGAGCTGTTCTCACACCGTTCTATTCTAAAATTATACACCTACAATTCCACTCTTACTGTGCACATAAAATTATTTTCTCACTGAAATACAAAAGTAACTTTACAAATCCAAAACTTTGTAATTTGGAAATGGTCTTGTTATATATCAAGGACTCATCAAGTGTTTCCATTGAAATTTTTACATTACTTAAAACAATATTTATTACAATTTCAGACTATTTTCATTTCAGACTAAAGTGTCCCAAAATATTTCCAGAACAGTATAGAACTTTGAAGTGCTTAGTGCTTTGTTTCCTTTTTGCCAGGCTTTATGGAGCAAACTCTACATAGGAAATACCCAAGATATACATAACAGCTTAATAGAATTGTACTGTTTTCTTGCAAGCAAATTAAAAAATTACCTTGAAGCTGCAGTGAAACTATTACCTTTTGAGGTTGTCCCAGCCAGTCTAATTCATTTGGTGTTTTTTAGCCTCAAATTTACTTGAGCTATGTTTCTGTCAGCAGTGTCTGAAATTTCCGTCCGAAATGAGATAAAAAGTGTTTTCAAATTAAGCATCTGAAAGAAAACATCCAAAATGTTTTGGTGTATTTGGATGCAAATATCGCACATATGAGATGTAAGCAGTTCATTCTGAAGACAAGTGTCCATGAACAGCTTACACTATCTATTTACCTAATTATACACTCTCATGGACTAATGTCTCTCCAGAAAAATTTTCTTACAAATAAAAACACTAAACTAAATATCAAGGTTTTCAAATTAGACTGTAAAACATCTAAAATAGCAGGAGTTAAGAAAAATGGCTATGAAACAATCTTATAAGGACCATTCTCTCCATGAAAGCAGGTCAGAAAAGCTATATTTATCATTGGTATATATTCAGATATAGTATTAAATATATCCATTATTATTATATCTCCAGTTCGTATGTGCATTGTGACTGATCAATTTAGTGGTTCATGTTCTCCTGTACAGCCCAGTAAAATTTAAAGATGTTTTTGTTGCAAAAACGTTTTGTGATTTAGTAATTACCTAGTGTTTAAAACTCACTTTTACTTCTAAATTATGCATTAAATTCCTGCTAATGACTTTAAAGTCACTTAACAACAATTTCAAATTGACTTGTTTTCATTTTGACATGTGTCAGAAATTTGAAGATGTTCTGCGTGAATATAAATTGTTTCCAAACTCAGCAGACACAGAATAGAGACAGACAAAAAATATCTAACTAACCTGTAAATTATGAATCCCCATTTTTCCCCTTAGATCTGTGGCCTGCACACTTCACACTTCGGCCATAAATCAATGGGGGAAACCTTGGTCCATAAATTACAGTACAGCCCTCAAACTCGGCTAGTAGGAGGTATATAAGAGTGGTGATTTCAAATATTTTCAATTTGAAATTTATAATATTTATATCGAGTACTGGCCTAAGATCAGCTGAGTTCATATCTTTGCTTAAAAAGAAGCAGTTTCTCACTAATAAAAGGTATTTTCACATCACTGTACATTACATTACACAGCATGGTGTGTTAACAATCAACAGTTACTGTTTACTATGTCTTGTTGGGAAACATAGACAAGTAAAAATAAACGATAATAACGAACAACGTTTCGGAGTCGTCATGACACCATTTTCAAGTTCAAAAATGAAAAGAATAAACTGTCAGAAAAAGTTTGCTTAAGATTAACATAATAAAATATGCAATGTCACGCAAATAGAAACAGTCTGTTAATAACTTAAAATGCCCAGCACCTTTTACAATGCCTTACAAATCTACCATATATTTCCAATGACTCTAAAGAGAGTTTCTATCTACATTGTATTCATATAATTGAACCAAGATCTTGGTGCACTGTTACACACTTTTAAAGTTGTCAAGATCTAATAGTCTGATGCTGGGGTCTATAGTAATAACAACTTGACATAATTTTCACAGTTTTTTTACAATAATAACAAACATAAATTACTATCAAAAATATAAATTACCATGATCATATTAAATAAACATTGATAATTATTACTTAATGCACATACACTTGTTGGTTGATCTCTGAGCTGGTCAGGGACTTGCACCAACAGTGATAAACGCATTCTACTATCCTCTGAGATCATGTTGATAGCATGTTGTCTGGAAACAAAATTGAATAAAACATAAAGCAAATTCTCTGAACCAGTACTTGTTGCATACATATGAAGTCCTGTATGGAGAATTTCTACATTGGCAATTGATGTCCAGTTCTCATCATGCGCTGCGAACTTATATGGAAACAGCCCAGGTATTTTTATGCATTCTCACACAGTGACCATAGATAAACATTTCTCTGTGCCAGTGAAACAGCTAGGAATGTTTGGCTCTCATTTCCACAAACATTTTCTTCTTGTAACACTCCTCATGAAAATGTTTGTTACCATCATCAATCCACTTGCCGCAGAGACCATTTTCAGGGTCAACACGGATCACATCAAAGCAAGCACTACAACGTGGCCCTGCATACTGGATGTAGCATTCTTCATGATACTTGCAGCCATTATAAATACCCCATTTCCCAGACAAGCCTTTCTCAGGGTAAGCAATCAGCGCAAAACAACAATGTTCACATTTTGGCCCCTTGCTTTTCATGTAGCACTCTGAATGGTATGCCTAACACAAAACACAAAAAACATTATTTCAAAATAATCATAAAAGACCCTTTATTTACCCTTGGTAGTGTTTACAGCACAAAAGCTTGTGGGGCCGAGCAAACAACTGAAACAAAATAATATATTCTGATTGAATGAAACATTGATAAGAATCCCAACTGGCTGGAAGAAGACCAGTAAGGAACTTACAAACATGGCCAAGGATTTGAACTCAGGACTACTGTAAGACAAATCCAGTTAGTGGTCAGAGCGGAACTCGAACCTGGGACCACTCGATTGGGAGTCTGAAACTCTGACCACTCAGACAACCTGCGTCCTATAATTACTAAGTAAGTCTCTGAAGAAGTCATGTAAGTTACACTTTTTTGGACCTACAGTGTGACTGCCATGAAAACCAAGCAGAGGTGGCCACATTAAACTCTGTATTACAGAATACCACAAATGTTAGCCAAGGCAGGTATGTTCCACTGCCTAACTTTAGGCTGAAACGTGTTATGATAATGAAATTTGGGACCACAAAACTATAAGACAATTACTTTATTAGCCATAGGGCAGTTACTATCTTCCAAGAATTCTGACTGCATTCATGACTCTATTTGATAACAGGCGTTTAATTTGTGCCTGAACACAAACAGAAGTATCGACAGATAAGAATCTTTAAATATTCATGGCCATAAACTGACGAATGCGTTCCTATTATATATATTGTTCAAATATTTCAACCAGCAATAACAGTTGGGATTCACAAAGTTTGCACAGATTTTAACAACTGCAAATCAGATCTGATCATCATTTCTTCATTATTAGGACATGAATGCATTGAAGAGCTTGATTTAAGCAGCGCAGATAAAACTAGGGTTATAATATAATAAGTGCCACTTTCCAGAAGTGTCTTGAACTAGCAAGTGTTGTAGCGTTAATCGAAGAGGTTAACAAATTACATTTATCAATCACTTCAGCGCCAAATAAAAAAGAATATAAAAGAAATGAAGTAAAACACATCGCACTTTGTAACAGAACAGTATTTAAACTTCTTTACATCTGATAACAATTTGGCTTTATTCGTATACTAAGCTCAATTAAGCTTATTACAAAGCCAAAGATTGTGTACCTGTGAACAGCCGTAAATCGGCTACAATCTAACATAAAAACTAGCCTCGGTACATTTCGCTTGCTACTCGAAGAAAAGCATGAAGCCTAACATACCTTAAGACCATGCCAAATCATTTCACCACTGAATCCTTCACTCTTATCAGGACGAATGGGGTCAAAACATGTACAACATCTCTCGTCGGTATGATCGGGAAATACCGCTTTTAATTCACCTAAAAGAGAATCCTTCTCTTGACTAACGTATGGAGGTGGTAGTGGTGTAGGTAACGCCATGGCTCCTTCGACTGCTTCCGAATAAGGTGGCGGAGCATCAGTGTAAGGGACCGAAGGGGACGTGGACGAAACTTGTCTGTCTTTGGAAGCCATGTTCGAGCCCTGTCCTTGAAGCTTTCGTTTTGCTAGCGCAAAATCGCCATTGCACTCCCGCAGAACTTTCTCGGCTACTTCTTTAGGAGCTCCTGTTTCACTTGCCAACTTTAAAAGTGCACTTTCAAACTCTTTGTTGCCAGGTTTTAAGAATTTTCTCCACATTTTCTGATCAGTGAAAGCGGTGACTACAATGAAAACAGCTGCCTAGGGAGTGAGGCCTGGGTACGAATATGACGTCATTCTCAATCGCAGCGTTGAGCCAGACTTTGCCCAGAATCAGCAAAAAATAAATCTCGGGACATCGCAAGAAAAAAGCGGTTAGCTAATCCTCTCGCTGCTCTAGTTAAAACACGCATTTTTTATTCTCGGTGTTCATGTGACGTCATCATTTTCCAAAATAAAAACTTATCAACCCTTCTGTAGTTTTAGTTTCATCAAATTTAAGACCCTCTAATTAATAACTTGACGTTTTTAAGCGTCGAAGCCCGACAGAGTTCCTCATTTTGTAATAGAGCACATTTGAAGTTCGTGCGTTGTGTAACATTAAAAAGAATTGGACGGTCCCGATGGAACTCTCGTGCTTATGGCTAGCGGTATTGCTCGTGGGCGTGTACACGCGAGGATGACGACGACAACGGCCGGTGACGACGAAGTGACGCAATATGGCGGTCATACTCCAGCCTTCCTTAGCTTGATATTGGACAACTGGAACCTGTCAAAACAAAGTATTCGCTGACCAGTATCAAGTGATCATATTGCTTAATTAAGTTTAGAGTTTTTCTTTGTCAGGTTACTGTTGCAAACAGGGCCAGGTTGCTCCGAAGCGGGTTGACGATTGAACAGCTTTCCCCCCAGTCTAAACTTTCTTCCAAACCCAAGATTAA
>OMLO01005463.1_pt1 | contig 10687 bp, 8 predicted proteins | sample 1674811 | NCBI WGS metagenome assembly OMLO01 (sample SAMN06265003, study PRJEB25207) | coral metagenome | isolation source: Coral host | place: Mexico:La Bocana,Puerto Morelos, Mexico | collected 2008-11-13
ACGTTATCAATGAAACAAAGATTTTGGTCATTGCATGTTGTTTGCGCGGGACGATTTACTTATTAATTGAGAGTGAAAATTTCAAACCTAGACCTTGCCATATTGAGGGAGCGATAGCGAGGTCAACACGGCAAGGTCGAGGTTTGAGAATTTCCCCAACGTTTTAATTTAATATATATATATTTTATTATATGGCTTTTTGCAGGCCAGCAATCGGTCGCTGGGCATCACGGAAGACTAATGCCAATCAGAACGCGCGTTATATTGGCCACAGACAAAAGCCATTATATGTAATGCTAATACGAATTGTACGTAAGGGTGTCGGCAACTCTTGTCTCACCTAACTTTCCTCTTGAACTCCACGTTGTCGCTCTGAACGTTTCGGATATTGGACGCTGAGGGACTGGACCCTAGGCGGGTCCGAAGGTCGACATACGATAAACCAGATCTGCTGAGATGAACAGCTAACTGTCGGATGACAGACCTCAGAAACTTGATTCCAACCATCAAAGCAACATCCTTGGCGGCTGGAGGGATGTTTATCTCACTAATCCTTTGAACAGCGTCCAGTGTGAGGAGGTGGGGATACTTGTTCATTTCAGTGACAATGGTCTCCACAAAGCTCACCAAGACAGCTTCATCAGCATGAGAAAGCAATTCGAAGACAAACGCATCCAGAGAGCACGATTCCATTTGACCAGAGTGTGGTGAGTCCTTCTGAAATGAGCCACCAAAACCCTTGGGCTCCTCGGGCATGCCGACGTCTGAGCCTCCAGCAGAAGTGCCCAAAGGGTGGTACCCCAGAACAGTTGATGCGACAGAAGGCCAGCTCTGTGTAAGTTGTATCAATACAGGTAAACTCTCACTGGATAGATCATCAGGAACACTTGCTACAGTAGAAGGGAAATTGATCAAATCAGGCGTGGGATTGTCCGTGGCTGCTGCTGCGGTTAGGTCATTCCCACTGGGGGAAGCTTTGTCCTCTACAGGCTTTGCTGTCTCATCAGAATCTGCTTGCACGCTCTGCTGCTGTTCATCTTCTGGTGAGCATCTCTTCTCCAGAGCTGTCAGTGTGTCTACAATGCTTCGAAAGCTGCTTGAAATGTCGTCGAGCTGGGCTAGAAGATTGCTCTCCAGCATGGAGGCATCTGCCACTCCTGTTATATTGATCTCGGCCAGTATTTCACCATTTTCGGCAGGTCTGGAGGCAGCTGGCTCAAGTCCAAGCTCACGTTTCACGGTAAATGTGGCGTCTTGTCCAAACAAAAGATTGCCGTACTTGGTAAGTCGCAGCTTTTGGCTGGCAGTCAGTTTAATCCATCGAGAATTATTGACTAGGAATGCCAAACAGGTGTCACCTTCTTTGTTCCTGGCGGTTGCAATCTGAAAAACACGATCGACATCTGATATCTCTACACAATATTGATATTTAGCCAAGCTGACAGTTAGTGAGAATAAAGGAAATCATCAGATAAGGTACAAATTTAGTGAGGGTTAGCATAAGTGCATCTTTACTTTTCGTTAATAAATATTGCCCAATTTCCTGTTCCAGGAAATAAAACTCCACTCACTTACCTCTGGATAGGACAAAAGACGGGAAAACAGTTGGCCAATAAGCTTATCTGCCGCATCCTAAAGAACAGATAATTACATCGGTTAGGACTCACTCGCATCTACATGTATTACAAAACATCTCCCACTGGCATGGTAAAGCAGCTACCTAACGCTTTCCCTTATTTTTTCAAGTTCGTTGTTTGTAATCCGTGTTAATCTTCTCCATCCTTAACCATCCTTGTTCCTTTATGGTTTACTATTATCTCTTTAGTGTTTTTCTGTTTTAGTAAACTACTATTTTCAGGTTTCTTTAAATTTGAAAGTTATTCAAAATAACTCAAAATGCTGCGATTGAACTCCTTTCATCAAGAACAAGTACTTTCATAAACGGCGCCGCTTTTCATCAATGTGCTTCGATTCTAATGTCATTTTAAGAAGGCATTGTTTGAACTCACCGCCATTTTGTCTTGTGCAGGATGATCAGTAAACGACAAAGTCTTAGGTGTTATCTTAGCCATTCCTTCAACATTACAGACATTGTACACACCACCACGAACACCCACCTCCATTTCTGTTCTCTCTGCCTCGTCATTTTCCACCTACATAATTAACAACATCATCTTTAATGTAATAAGTTATAACACTCACAAATGCATTCCGCAGGCCTTCTAAAGCAAGCCTGTCTACTTGTATTTATGACGTATCTCAAGACATTTTCAAACATAAAATGTGATGTATGTATTCACGGATACTATGAGTGGTTTGCATTTAATGAAAAAATTAATTCTGGTTTGAATTTCCCGAAATTTCCAGTGACGAATGGAACAGCATTTACCGGAATTTCCGAAAAACAAGACAACCCGCTCGCGAGGTACACCCAAATTTTGGAACTTTCTTACCGGGAATTTGCGTTTCAATTGATTTTCCTCCCGGAGTTTCCAGTTGAATGGTTCGTTTTTCAAAAATTCAACAATTTCCGGATTATCTAAAAACTCTCCCAGGAAATTTCCGTGCCAGTTGTCGCCGTTTCGAAATTTCAGAATTTATAGTTGAATGGAAAGCGTGTTTGTCAAGTCCAGAATTTACACTTGATAATGACGACATACATTGTACGGTCGTCGAGAGGTTGCCATTTTTAAAAATGTCATTGTTAAAATTGTTCAAGCCATTAAGTGGTAAATGCTAATATTCCAATGCTCTAACCTCAGTGAGATGAACATGCAGGACATGCTGCACCAGACTGGCAAGCCCTCCTTCTGGCGCTGTCATCTCGCTGGACACCATGTGATGATCCATCTCAATCAGAGCTTGCCGCAGTTCTTTGGGATCAGAAAATGTCACCATACCTTGAGGACATAACGTAATACACAGTGCTTTAGTTGAGGAGCTCATAAGTTCAGCTGGGTGAAGACTTCCTCCAAGTACTATGCCTACCCTCTCTGACATACACTGTAGCCACGTTTTCATGATTACACGGGAGAAATCACTCTGAAAACACCAGCTCACCTGTTTGTGATTCTCGTCGGCTGCCCACTACAGGAATTCGTCCTCCTCCTTCAACATAACGCCTTGCCCACGGGTTGTTATTGCCGCCTGATGTCGTTGGTGTTAACAGTGTTCCTCTCTTGGACTCAGCTGGTTTCTTAGGCATCTTCTTAGCCTTACCTTTCTGAAGTTTCTCCAATAGTCTTTGCTTTGGTGTCTTGTTGCGACGGTACTAATAACAGACAATGACGTGCAAGGATGATATTAAATCAGCCACGTCGTGCATAGCGAATCTTGGAGAAATCAGCCGGTTTTCTTTCTTTCAAGTTCACTATCCGTCTTTTTCATTTCACATAAAGGTAAGATTACTTCTTTCAATCAGTGTTTCTCTATCCTTGAAAACTACTAGGTTAAGCTAAGTTCTTTTGATGGTAAGAAAAATGGCTTAAAATATTGAGACATAGCCCCCTTAAAGACTGCTCTTTGCAATAACTATTTATATAAAGCCACAAGCAAATGAATATAACAAACAGATATTGACCTTTCTGCCCTCCATGGTAGCAGGAGGTATTGTAGCTCGGTAAGCTGATGGATATCTCCCTTGGAAAAGCTTCAACAGAATCCTTGGAGTGTAACTGGATGGAAGGTTGGTCACTGTCAGACTGTGTCCCAGCCCACTAGGAGGAAGGTTCTCCGTGCAAGCAACAGCCACAGCATGAAGTGGTGTCATGCCGTTGAACGACTCAGGATAGATCATGTCCCTCATCGAGCACTGCAAGTTTGGAGAGATGTTGTCTACAAACAAATAAGCTGTCAGAATAACTACCAATCTCTACGTTTTTTTTAAATGAAGTCTTACATTTGTATAAAAAATACAACTTGGCATGTGTACAATACCTTTGTTTCTCTCTACAAAATCCAGAATATATATTGCAGCCTTGAAGTTGTGACACTGAACTGCTGTCATGAAGGGAGTGTTGCCATGAGCATCACGTTCTTTAAGCTGTAAATAACACATGCATATTTTACCAATAAGTGTTTTAACGAAGTTTGAAAAAGGTACAACATATCTAATGTTCGGTTCATTCATACCAAGGACTTAAATGTACCGTGCAATTTTTCACAGTCACAGCAAATGCTTACAGCCCTTGCTTGTTTAATGCTGCTTTTTCCCTTTAACACAACAATCCCAATATGTTACAGTACTTAGTATTGCATACACTGTGTAGGTCTTACCATTGGCACAATCTCGTTTGTAAACACGTCATCATTAAGGAGCATGTGTAAGCCTGCTACTTCTATTGGGAGCCCATTTGTACTCACAGGATTCACAGCTGTTGATGGACCTGCAGCTGAAAAACACAGCACACTGTAAATGCAATGAATCTTCCCAAGGGGGGGGGGGGACTCCCTTGTGAAAGAACAGGGATGCTTGTTGTCTTACTTTGTGGTATAAATTAAGGATTCAGGCTTCACTGAACGTGTTTATGACCAAAAGTCACTATGTTCAGCAGAGGCATTGAAACAAAAAATTAAGTAGAAACTGTTCCTATTTCCATTTCCTGGCTCAATTTCTGCTAGTTTCTCGAGTCTGGGCTCCTTTCTAAACAGTGGCTGGTAATCTGTCATATTCTGTTACAAGTGGTATCTTTTAGCAGTCAAATAAACCTGAGCCATACTCAGATTAATCTCCCCTAGGTGTTCAATTCAAATTTCTGATGAGCACTCCAGACCTTTGACATGGGAGTCCTCTGTGGGAGCATTACCCAAAACTGATTTACAATATCAATTAAAACTTTATTAACACAACATCATGCAAACTGGCTACAAGAAAGAGAAAAATTACATGAAAATAGCTTCATAAATTTCTGGTTAACATGTGTTTGAAACTTTGAGAATAGTTTCTGGAAGGTAGGCCTTGCCATTCTGTTTGAAATCTTTGAGAATTTTGAGCAAACTAGTGTGTATTTCACACTTCATTTGAAAAATAAACATTTTGCCTGCTGTTAAGAATGTACATTTATACAATGTGTATGTAGTAGTCACTAAAAGCCAGAGGAATAACAAGAAAACTGCAAGGTTCGTTTATCCCCCTGGCTTGACTTTAAAAATTTGTATTTCCTTAGATATTGTAGTTTTTGTAATTTTCTGCAAAATGTGTTTTAAGTGTTTAGAGGAAATAATTATAAAGCATTGTCGTTGTTTTTGCTGTCTATTAATTGATTTAAAGGAACCACCCATTCTGACATTTCCTTACCATGACCCTGCAGAGCACTCTGGATTCCATCTGGCTCTTCAACAAATGTTGGATTTCGGCAGCAAATGTGCAACACATTCTGGTTAGAGGTGGATTGTTGATGAAGCAGCTGTAGCACTCTCTTGCTGATAACAGTGACATGTCCTGTTGGTTCTTCACAAATCTGACCATGACTGTCTGTGACACCTATCTTTTTGGAACCCTTAATGATACTCTTGTTTCCTTTACCAATATCTTTACTGTTGTTCAGCTGTTTAAGCCAGTTTAGTGCTTCCTTGATCTTTTGTACTATCCCAGATTGCACAGCTTGCAGAAGATGCTGTTCCTGAAAGGCTGAAGAAAAAGGTAAAATGGAAAAATCATCATTTTCCAAACTTCTCAAACTCATTGAGAATTCATCAAGTTTTGACAAAGAAAATTGTGACTGTGTCTGGATATCTGATCTTAATTTTCATACAATTGCATACAATTTCACTCCTGTTTTCTCCTTAGTTTTAGTCTAAATTGAGATGATATATCAATCAGTCAAAAGCGACAACTTAAAGTTTGTCAAAAATACTCTGCTACTTGTACATTTGTATGCATCATATTTTGGACTCTCTTCTCAACGCTTGGAAATTATGTCAAGCGCGGTCTTTTGTGTTTGATATGTTACATCAAACATTTATTTACTGGCAGAAGTTGCTGACTTTCTATGACAAATTGTGCTTTATTGTGTACTTCCGGCTTTGCAGGCTTGTTTATTTGACAATTTTTAACATGAAGAGACTGGTACATTCGAAAGTACAGTAATGAGGCAGTGATTAAGAAAAAAAGTATACTGTTTCCAAGTTGTTGGAAAGCTAGTTTATTACTTACACTGTACCTGAAAATAATGAGGTGTAAATTACATATTGAAATCATATAAATCAAAGTGTGTTTCATAACTAACACATTGAGGTGTTGTACACTAGTCTAACTGAAAGTCAAAACTGAAAAATCATTATACAACAAAAAGAAAACCTCACTGCATTGATTAACAGCAAATTCAATCCTGAATTAGCTTAGTTGTGCTTTGAACAATAAGATCCACTTACTTATAAATGCTAGCAATACTCGTTCAGGTATAGAGCTCCCTTCAGAACTTCGAGCTAATCTTGTTCCAATGCCAAAACTATGCAGTGGAGGGATTTCCCCAACAGTTGGGTTTGACAACTTTGTGCCATATGGCCTCGGATACAGGCAGCTATTGACGTCAGTCAGCAATACAATGTCATATTCACTGGTGGAGTGAAGTAATGGAAATCTGTAACTGGAGGAATGGAAGTTACATGGAAGAAGGCCATCAGGTGTTGATGATTTATTATCATCATCATCATCAACACTGTTTCGTCTTCTCTTTGATCCTGTGACTGGCTTCTCATGTGTCATTGAATGCATCAAAGATGTTGGTGTGAGAGCTCCTTCTTGGCTATTGATTGCCTCAGCATCCACGGTGCATGAACTGTCATCATTGCTTGAGGAAACATTTAAGTCACTACTGCAGGTGTAAACTTTACTGCTGTCGATAACCTGGTCCATTGCGGGTCCCAAGAAAAATGCCTTTCTGTCAGACAAGCGTTGGGCAATGAGAGAAATTCCTGCTGATGTGGTTGTCATGGCGACAGGCTTAAGACCAGCATGAATTTCTTTATTTCCCGATTTAGAGCCAACAATACACTTTGGAGAATGTTGAATACACCCTCTGTATAAGGAACTGGTTGGTAACTGCTGAGTCACAGTACCTCCCTCCGGATTGTCACTTATTACTGACTCCAGCTCAGAAACTTTAAACACGCGCAATGACGACTCTGATGGTGACACTGAACTGGCAATTTTAACGATAACATGAGGACCATCAATGGCGGCAACTGTACCTAACAGTTTGTTCTCACTTTCAAGAAAAACAACATCCTTGACTTCCCAGATTTCACAGACATTACTTGGAACAGTTGTGCTCTGGGCTTTTCTTCTTATGCTAGTATGTGGGCTGGCAGATCTTACAGCATCCTTGTGACTGTAAATTAATTCCTCTTCAATAGTCTTTCCTCGTGGGGTGTTCTCTACTGGTAAATCTGTATTCAGTTTTTCAGCCTCACCGAGAGATTTCTCACCACTGTCAGTTTTCTTATTCAGCAGTTCAACCCTGATTTTCGTAACAGTAGTGCTCATCCCTTCTGGTGACTCATGGCCAATGAGACGTCCTACAACTGGTCCCCTGATCTCACAACACTTGTACACTAATGCGCCAGGAAATCCAGGAAAGTGCTGACGCAGCTGGACTTTTTCATTTACACCAATATTACTAGCCTCATTGGTTGCTTTGTTCAATTTCTGTCTGAAGTTTTGGCGTTCTTCTGCTGGTAACAGTCCCCTATAATCAAAAATTAAAAGAAGCATAACTATTGAGTAAGTGACAAGAACCTTGCAGAGAAAAGAATCAGTATGATGAGATGGCAAGGGGATTAATTAGATTAGTACACAGTGTTACAGAAGACTTCAGTTGAAATTCTGTAAGAATGTTCTTAATATCTGTACAATTATATTTGCAATGCCACTGAAGGGCATAAAACTGCTAGAAAGCCTTGCAAGCTTAAAATGAGACAAAAAAAGTAATGTTACACTTTTTGAATATTGTACCTGAGTTTCTAGATCATCTTGAAATTTTTATACGTCTAATATATGGATTTGATACCAAATTTAATTCAATTTAATTATAGTCAATTTTATATTTAAAGACCACAGAGTCTGAAATTTTATTTTTCCAAATTGTATTAGTTAATTGCAGCTCGACATCAGCCTCACTGGCTGCCAATAATATTTGTAACCTGCATTACTAAATAAAGTGATGATGATGATGATGACAATGCTCAAGTCAGTGCTACATGTATGAGATGGCTGTCACACAATCACACAACCACGCAGACAAAGCATTGACAACTGGATGCTACGAGATTAGCTGATACATGTAACTACTTCAACTGTAAACTTGCTTATTTATATTAACATTTACATGAACCAGCATAATTGTAACTTTAACTAAGAAAGTGTAATGACTGAAACAGTTTTTGTTGCCTGAAAGTGGGGTGCTCGCTTTTGTGTGCACAGATGTTCTGTGTATCACCCAAAGCAAGGTGTAAGAGTCATGCACACGCTTGGGTTGACATCAACGCAATTAACTATGCTACCAAGTACATTACTAAAATGAGTCCAAAATTTTGCTACGGTGATAACTGGGACCTACTTTAAGTAAGTTTAATGAACCAGTGCTTAAACCCATGAACACCAGAATAGTATCGCTAATCACTAAATGTTAACATCTTCCAGCTGAAAAACTAGCTGTTATTTGTTGAAAATATTGTACTGAAATCTGACTGTTAAACAAGTCAAGTACCTGAGTGTGTGCGTGCAAAACAAGTGCAAGACAAATGTTTTACTTACTGGGGAGGTGAAATGGAGGTGGCAAGTGATTAGTTTCTGGTTGCAATGATTTTGTTATTAAAAACACACCAAAAATGTTCTTATGTTACCATTTAGCATGCAGATTTAAGATCTTTATAAATGTGTCTGCTTTTCTGTACGTAAAGGTGAATTCTAAGGAAATCTGCAAAGAAGTATCCTTTCCTAATTGGGCTAATTATCTTGAAAAAAAGGTGTAGCTACCCCAGTTTTCCTTTGTGGATTCAGCCAGCACTTTAAATTAACTTTTTCTGCATGCACCTAATCTGGTGTAAAAACCTTTGGATTTAGTAGACACTCCCCTTAATGCTAACTAGTAACAGATAGCACACCCACAAAACTCACCACCAGAATATTTTACCAGACTGTGTCATTAAGCTGGAAAAGAATTCGCTACAGCTGATTGATAGAATTTTCTCTCCCTGAAGTTCTGAGAATGACATTGCAGGATGAGAGAGTTCCTGGATGAGGGCTGGAGGATCTCCAAAGTTAGATTCTACGTAAAAGAAAATAAAAGAAAAAATGTCTCACTAAATGGACTTTTCAGTATACTTGTTGTGTGTTATTACAAAGTACATTTTTGCATATACAAATTCTACAGCTGCAAAACCAAAAACCAGACCAAGATCATCCTTATGTCTGAACTTGAATCTATGTACAATTTATGGCAGTCTGGGGTGGATCAAAAAGGGGGGGGGGGGTTGGGAGGTTCAGTGGAATCCCATAAACTAAAAAAAATGAGACATTACAACATGTTAACTTGAACAGAAATCTCTTTTCTCAGTATATAAATTTGAAAACATTTATAGGGAGGATACACTCAGATGCCCCTACAGGGGACTGCCTAAGTCCATAACTTGAACTCCCCTTATCATATATGTATATTCAATCCTCCTTTACAACCTAGGTTGAAAACAGCACATCTCACCCACCTCTAAGAAGCTTGTCATAAAATGTACAAATCTTTCCACTTGTTGTAACAAGTGAGCAACGAACATTAGAGGACACTAGAAGACAAACGTCTTCACAGTCCAGACCTAGAGCCTCTCCTAATGGATGGGGTTTTGCTAATGGAAGGTACTTAGGTTCTTCTGAAGATGAGATCTCCATGGCAATGTCACATGCCACATCACTTTCATATGGCCAATGATAAAGGATTCCAGTTCCTTTCTCAACGAGTAAAAATTCTGAATGCATTGCTGCGATGTGTGAGAAAGCAACTTCGTTACCCTGTTAACAAAATCAAAAATATCCCAAAGGCAACTATCATGTTAGTTATCATTATACAGAGTTCCTTTAAAGAATATTTCATACTGTCACGATATAACTAACTTTTACTGACCACTTAATTTAAAGCAACGCCAAAAAAAAAAAAGAAGAAAAAAACAAACAAGCAAACAAAAACGGGCTAAGTTCAACAAACAAAGCAAGGCAGCCTAAGTGTTATACAAAATTTAAGTCCAAAAAATCACCATCGTGCATTTTCTTTTAATCATTTTTTTTAGATTTTGTGTTTTAAGTATCATTGTATTATTGTTTCATTGTTTTGTTTGTTTGTTATAAATTTTTAATGTAATCCACAATATCCATACCTCCCACAGAAGATTTTTAGTTTGAGTCCTCCCACCCATCTGGAAATTCCAGTTAAGCACCATACTTTCCTTTAAAAAATTGTGCTTTTGGAACCCTCAATCATGGACAAAAGTCGTTGAGACATATGGAAATTACCATCATATTTTCCCTACAGTGTAGATGTGAATTCTCCTCTCTCCCGTCGTGAAAGGTAGCCTCCCCTTCTCCCTTTTTCAATGTTGGAAACAAATAAACATCATGAAGTGTTTTGCAACATTGTTTGGGGGGGAGGGGGTTGACTATAGAGGAAAAATGTGTTTTCATTCAAAAGAAAAGTATTAT
>OMLO01005464.1_pt1 | contig 10687 bp, 12 predicted proteins | sample 1674811 | NCBI WGS metagenome assembly OMLO01 (sample SAMN06265003, study PRJEB25207) | coral metagenome | isolation source: Coral host | place: Mexico:La Bocana,Puerto Morelos, Mexico | collected 2008-11-13
CTGTTTGGCCCACCTCTTAGTATAGAATCCGATTGAATTTGACAACAACTGTTTAATATCTTTTTGACAACTTGGTGTGTTTCACTCCACTGCTACTGCGCTGCTTGAAGCCACAGATAACTGGGCTTTACAGTACCGCTCAAAAGTAAGTTACCACCGTCTCGCGAGACGCGATTCTCGTCTCGCGAGACGAGAGTCTCGCTTCGCGAGACGCGATTCTCGTCTCGCGAGACGAGAGTCTCGCCTCGCGAGACGAGACTCTCGTCTCGCGAGACGAGAGTCTCGTCTCGCGAGAGCTTAAAAAAACTGTAAGTAACACGGCTTGGATGTCTCGCGAGACTTAAAGAAAGACTATTGTAATGCGAACTTCGCGCGCTCCAACAAAGCGTTTGACGAACTCTGTTGTTTGTTTACCTCGTTCATTAGAGCTTTGGACTCGTGCACTTTTAACATCTACATGGCTCATATCAAAGAATTTACTACAAAGCTTTCTATTTTCAGTCGAATCTTGTAGGAAAAGTGCCGAGAGCCTGGCAACTACATGCACTTTACATGAAAAGGGAACGGCCATTGATATTGAAATTATAAAGTTCACTTTTACTAGTTCTATACAAAATATAGAATAGCTTGCAGACCTGTAGAAGAAAGTATTGTTGAAAATATTTAACAGGTTCATGTCAAAAAGGAAATACGCTGTGCAGATGGTTCTTGGCTTTCGTGCCATTCGCGGTTTTCAAGGTCGACGATCGATCAACGGGCGTTTTGAACTTTACTGCGTAACGCATTCAGAAACACAGCTAATCTTTAAGGAACTAAACTGTAGTTTTTTTTTTCTGGGTAAACCTTTGTTTATGAAGCTCTTTCAAATCTCTGTCATTATTAAAAGCGTCAATTGTTTCCATAGTTTTTAACCGATCAATGAACAGAATTGTTTCTTGCCAAGGGTCGACGTTCGACTAGCGATTTTTTTTCAAGGAATAACAACTACTCTAAAAGCTGTAACTAAAACTTCTATAAAGCCACTCCATATTTTGAAAGGCTTCTCTTTCGTCCTAGCTTTCTCCGAAAGCGTTCCATCGATCGATTGACAGACTTTGTTTACCTGTTTGTATTTATTCGCTTTTCAGCCGAGACCCTAAACTTTTGGCTATCAGAACCTGTTAGAAAATTATGAAAAGGAAACCCAAAACATCTTGCTATAAGCCGAGATCGAATATTTTTTCTATGTGCGCTGTTACATCGTAACTGAAAAACTATACCGACAGACCGTAAAACAAAAGAAGCTTCCCTCTCGGGAAACACGCAACTATAAAATGAATACATGTATTCCTTTATTCATATTCATTATAACACATTTAATGCTATTGGTCGCTTAATTGAAAAAAAAATACTAGTTACAGGTACATGTAAGATGAATTTATTGTGATCCGAGTTCACATTTCAGACGTGTTAAAATAAAACCGCGTGCATGACAAAACATCACCCGAGTCTCAAGCTGTCACACGCTCTTTCAAAGTTATCCGTAATTTAGTTGCTAGGCGCTTCCAGCATCAACAAAACTAATCTAAAATTTCATAAAATAATAAGAGTCTGCTGAAACTTGTAAAGAATCTATACCTTGTATGCGTCCCATTCTTTCCTGTTTCATCGATTGCTTAACTGACTTAAACTTGGCGCATTAAACAACTCTAGTGAATTTAGAATCATCAGGCTAACATGTGTCACGTATACTGTATATTTGACTAGGTTACCCTTTCATAATAAGAAATGATTCCTTTAAGTTAGTTTTCGGGGGTTTTCGAAAGGAAACATATTGGATTGCATTGATCATGACTTTTATTGAATGTGGTGGCTCCTAAAGGAGCCGTTGTGGTTCTCAAAAAGAACCGTTATGTTTTCAATGCCCTGAGGCACGGCCTTCGCGCTGTATCACCAACGGGATAACCTTCTTCAAGTGATTGATGTACGTCTTACACTTATCTGCTGTCACCCTCTCCCTCCAGAACCTCGTAATTCCTGCGAGTAGGTCCTCTTTTGTTGTGGGCTTCACTATAGTTCGTAGAAAATGTTTCAGCTCATGCCACAACATTTCTATGGGGTTGAGGTCAGGGCTCTCGGGAGGCGTCTTCCACCAGTGAATCCCACTTGATTCCATGAACTCTTTAGCCAGTCTACTGGTGTGTTTCGGGTCGTTGTCCTGTTGGAATCTGTGGCCGTCAGGAAATGTCGCTCGTATAAACGGTAAAAGGGTTCTGCCAAGAATTTCTTCAACGTAAAACTTGGCGTCCATGTTTCCAGTAAAGACGAGGATCTTCGTTGCACCGCGCTTTGAAATCCCGGCCCAAACATGAACTTTGTATGGATGCTTCGCACGACCCTTGAATTTGGGCTGTTCCCACTTGCGTCTGAAACTTAACTTGGCATGTTTCTCCATGTGCACGGAGCATTCGTCTGAAAAGATGACGTCGTCGAACGTTTCACCGTCTTCCTCGCACTGCTGGCAGAACTCCAGGCGTTTTGCCCTATTTGGTTCTCTTATAAGTTGACAATACTTCGTGCCAGTCTGCACCCAGCCAAGTTTTTTCCTTAGCCGCTTAACTTTGCTTTCGGAGAACTTGACCTCGAACTCTTCGAAGATCTTCTTCCGGAGGTTGGGAGCTGTCAGCTCGTCGTTCTGCTCCATCTGCTCATCGATGAAAGTCATCAGCTCTGGGGTCACATCTTCCGCAGGCCGGCCGGGTAGTGGGGCATTTTCGAATGATCGCCTCTCTTGAAAACGTTTCAAGAAACGCCTTACGCTGAGGCGACTGATTTTACAATCATCATCTGCTAGTGTTTTGGCTATTTTACTGATGTTCATACCCCGTTCTCGAAGTCTCACAATTTTCGCTTTTTGCTCGTGTGTCAAACGGCCCATGATTATATCATTGATCTTAGAGTTAAGAAAAGAAGTGTTAAAACTGACTAAGGATAAATGATTATTTGCAACCAATGAGTGAACAGAAATGTAAATTAGTTATATTCCATTGAAACCTGAAAAAAATTAGCATTTAAAACAACCAATGGATAACAAGGATTTTCGATCCGTTTTTAACAATAGAGACCTAAGCGTACCCTATATAAACAGCCCTGTCCTTATCAGTAGCCCATAGCCAGTCTTAACTTGCTGCAATACAAATTAAATCGAGTACTCACGTGAATCGCAAGATGACTTTAAGACAGTTGTGCCGAAACACACAAGTGCCATCCATGGCTCTTTATCATTTCTTTGAAGAAGGGAAAACTGGCATTGCTCCGACCAGACTCGTAGTAGAGAAGGACAAAGTTGCCATTGGTAATGAAGTTACCGTGAACTGGGAAGGAGAAATTGTCCCAGCCACAATCGTGGCACTAAGTGGTAAGTAAATGTTACGTCCTCTTTGTTTCTTGACACTTTATCACATGTAAATCATACACCTCTGTCTATTTATCCGTTCCTTACCGTCTCCATGTTCTTCTTTTACTACAGACAATTCCAAGGAGCTACGGGAAAAAGATCTCGCCTGGTCGAAAGAAAACTTGGAACTCGACAAAAGCGAAGAGCCCTTGAAGAAAACGACTCGCTCCGTATGTAAAGATCTCTGTTTGTTGTTGCTTGAACTATAAGTAATCCTGCTTCGAGCATTTTTTCATTACTTTAATTCTTACTCTAGTATAACTTAATTCAAATCAAATTGAGCGTCTTAAAGCGAAAACAACAAAACAAAACATGTCGCGTGGATGTGGTACTAGTAGTCAGAGTTAATTTTGCTACTTTGTTTGTTGCATCAAATTGAGCGTCTTCAAACGAAAACAACAAAACAAAACATGTCGCGTGAATGTGATACTAGTTGTATGAATTTATTTTGCTACTTTGTTTATTGCATCAAATTGAGTGTCTTAAAATGAAAACAACAAAACAAAACAACAAGACATGTCGTGGATGTAATACCGATATTCACTTAGCGCGTTTCGCTTTGTTAACATAGAAATCGATTAACTTGGTTTTAGGAGGAAAAGACCACAGAGGCGGGGAAAAGGAAAAGAAAGTCTAAAGAAGGCAAGAAAAAGCAGGTAACTATTTTCTTATTGACTTTTAAAATCTCTACAAAGACGCATTCGAATTTGTTGACAAGGTGGCGGCCCGCCTTTACTTAAAAGTTACACGTATTGACGCATTCTAATTGAAAAGATGGCGGCCCGCCTTTAATTAAAAGCTTTTGTTTCTCACCTTGCGTTTAATTGACACGTCCGCCTCATTAAGGAATATTTTCGAACTTTAATACTTGTAATAGATCAAATAAGTGAAAAAAAAGTTGAAATAGATAAAATAGTGAAAGATAAAGGTTCTCGAAGGCGAAAGAGTCTAGGGAAAGATAATACTTGATTATTATTATAATCCAAACACTTTGAAATCTCGAGCTCGGAAAAAAATACGTTGAGGTCTCGCGTTCTATTTACCATTAACCACCCATAAGTATGAACAGTAGCTCCTTCATGTAATAACCTTAAAGTAAAGCCCATTCACCCTTTATACCTTAAAGTATGTTAACCTCGAATTTCCGCTCTTTTGGTTTTCAGGAAAAAAAACAAAACCAAAACGAATGCCGCATATTACTTGCCATTCAGCCACCGTCCCCCGAAGTCATTTCCGATATGGACGAAATTGAGGAGGTAACTTACCAGTCTCTTGATTTGTTTTCTCATGACTGTTCCGTAAAACAAATTGGTCTTGAATGTGAAGAACGTTTACTGATTGCTCATCTTGCACTGAAGAGTGTAATTCAATGAAATATTTTTTTAGGAAAAGGCGAAGAACGTGTATAATTAATTCCCCTTAAACTATACACTGCTCTGTTGTTCTATATATAATATGTTGTTCTCTTGTTAAACTTTATAATTCGATCTATTTATCATGCGTTTTTTTCGCCGGTAGGATGAAGAACAGTTCCTTCCAGGATTTACTTCCACTCCTCCTCCTCCTCCTCCTCCTCCTCCTCCAGCATCAACCTCATCAGCCTCATCAGCGGGAACGGCAAACCTTCCTGAAAAAACTTTTTTAGCTGAACTTTTGGACGACGACCTGCTAGGATTCACTGCAGATGAAAACCGTCTTTTTAAACAACGGCTACTACATAATCAACAAGTCACTTTTAATTTAATCGCAAATTTTATGAGGGAAACAAGGGAATCAATTAAAATTTTTATGAGGGAAAACAGGGAAAGGAAATGCTGCGGGTGTCATTGCGCCATAGGGGATTTAAGGAATAATGCAGCTGGGGACTTAAGGGAGGGCGTCGGGGATGGTATGTTTGAGAACATCGGTGATGACGCAGTCGGGGACTTTGGGGATGGTATGGTTGAGGAGTTTGGGGATGGTATGGTTGGGGACATGGATGGTGCATTTGTATCTGGTACTTCTAATTTGGCAGGGAATAGTGGGAATATGGAACAGTTAGGGGAGGAAGGGGATGGTTTTTTGCAGGAGGCGCTTCGCATCAAAAGTGGGAGCTCTAGTGTGGGGAATTTTGCTAAGAACTTAGTAGAATCTGTTTTTCAACCTAGGGAACTGGAGGGCAGAAATTGTTCAGGGACAAGGGGGAAAGGGTTACTAGATCAAGGGAAGCTGGGTATAGTTAAAAAGTATGTATTTAAGTTGTATCCTTGCGGACAAGCACAGGAAGATGCGCAATGGCGCAAGTGCATTGTCGCGATAGATGAGTTTTTACGTAGGGCAAAGGGAAAAATTACTAGACAACAATAATTTTCGGGAAATGAAGGGCGAATAAAAGATATAGGTTAATGTTAGAAATTACTTTTGTCGAACTATAAGATTTTTTTTTGGTTTGAAATGCATGAATATATAACTTTTACGTCTCATTATCACTTTGTAGTATGCATGTTAGGACTTTATGTTTTGAAAGTATTACACTTAGTATTAACCAGTGGTAGTAGGTAAATAGTATAACAATAAACATTATTGCAATACTGCAGAAACGTTTGTCGAACTGTAGCTTGGTTTGGTTTGAAATGCATGAATATGTCGTTCGAACTCCAGGGAAGTAACTTCTTTGTGTCATTGTCACACGCGTATTTGCATTTTCGAACTACACTATATTTCTCGGTAATCCCTCTAAATGAAGAGCCTGAAACGTGAAATCTCCAGTCGCTTGCCGCCTATGGCCTTGCTACTGCTCTGGTCGAACATATGCATATACTTTTCCACTCGTCTTTCTCAATCACGTGCGCTTGTTAGGACGTGCAGCTAGTCACGTTTTCGATTTGTTATGCAATCAAAAGATCGCACACAATAATAAACTTGTTCGAAAGTTTCACGAAGTGTTCTAAGCAATGTTTTTTCGATTATTAACAGAACTTTATACGAGTAGATTGTATAATTCGCTTGTAATTTCAACATTTAATTTTTTTTTTATCTTTGATAGAAACAAAGAGTTTCGATTCTAAAGCAAAAGTTAAATTAGGATTCGCGAGAGCACGAAAAGCGAATTCAATGCGTCGTGAATAAATAAAGTAATCAGGAAAAATACTAAACCTTAACCACGCGCTCTCTTTAACACATCAATTTCCTCATTCCAACAACAATAATGGTTTTGCGAAGCAAGATTAATTTCAATTTGCTCGCACGGACGTACATGTAACATGGAAATTCAGCACGGTAAAATATGACTATCCGTGGAAGTTCGTTGACCTCTTGGCGTTCGTTTTTTCATGACTTCCAACCGAAGTTTTTCTAACGAAGCAAGTTCCCAATTGACACCTCTTCACGCTGCACTAGCTGGAACTTCACTAGGCACAACAACCACGTCGCGAGGAATTAATCATTCTCTCGCAAGCGAAATGCTTGTAATTTATTCCAGAATATACGCTTCATTGGTTCTCGCGAGACGAGAGTCTCGTCTCGCGAGACGAGATTCTCGTCTCGCGAGACGAGAATCGCGTCTCGCGAGACGAGAGTCTCGTCTCGCGAGACGAGACTCTCGTCTCGCGAGACGAGAGACGCGAGGTGGTAACTTACTTTTGAGCGGTACTGTAAATATCGACAAGGACAACGTTAATGTTGTTGTTTTTCTAGATTTGAAGAAGGCCTTTGACACCGTCGATCACACAATCTTGATAATCAAAAATGGTGTCACAGGCGTCACGTATAACTGGTTTAATTCCTATTTGGATGATCGAAAACAAAAGTGTTGTCTCTCGGACAGTAAACAGCTATTGTGCGGCATCCCACAGGGTACAATCCTAGGTCTACTTCTCTTTTTACTCTATATAAATGACTTGCCCAAGTGTCTCTCTATTTCACAACCTAGGATGTACGCAGATGACACGCACTTAACCTTTGCCAGTAACGATGTTACCCTATTAGAAGAAAACATGAATAATGAGTTAACTAAAGTTTCTGAATGGTTAATTGCAAAAAAACTCGCTCTTAATAGGTCTAAGACTGAGTTTACATGTATGTTGCTATAGTCAAGGCAAAGGTTAAGTACTTTGAGTGAACTTTTGTCCTTTTTAATAAATGGTGACTCTATAAAGCAAGTTGAATTTACGAAATCCCTTTGTGTATACATAGATAAAAACCTAACTTGGAATCTACACAAATATTTCTAAAAAGATTGTATTTGGCATTGGCATCCTAAAGCGTAGCAGGTCTTTTGTTCCATTTAAGACATTGCTATGTATCTATAACTCTTAAGTACAACCCCATTTTGATTATTGTAGTGTCGTTTGGGGTAATTGCAATAAAACTCTGGCAAGTAAACTATAAAAACTGCAAAAACTTGCTGTGCGTATCTTGACCTCTTCTTCCTACAATGCCAATGCTGATGATCTTATTGCAAGACTTGGTTGGAATAAACTTGATGTCCAACTAACATTTAAAACAGCTGTCATGGTTTATAAATCACTCAATGGTCTTGCACCTGACTACCTTAGGACAATGTTTTGTAATAGAAGCAATGCATGTACCTATTCACTGAGAGGGTCCGCGGGTAAACTAACTGTTCCGCTCCCCTGTACTAATTTTCTTAAAAACAGTTTTAGCTATAGAGGTTCGGTGCTGTGGAACAGTTTACCTGTCGACTAGGGCAAGCACAAACTCGCACTAGCTTTACTGTAAATCCGGCTGCAGCGGTTTCGTGTTTGGCTAGAATCAATCTAAATATTAACAACACACGGCATTCATGGAAAGCAGGCATTTCTTTTGTTATAATTAATTATCGCATTCTTTCTTAATATTATTGTAGACTACTAATGTAATTTAAATTTACTATGTAAAATAGATATTATTATAAGTAATTTTAAATAAGTATTATGTATTTTAAGTCCTGATGATTTAGCTGTGTTGAAATAAAGTTACATCATCATTTAAATTCATCTACTAAGCTAATCAAATTGCAATAACTGTGGAGATAGACGCTCACTACGGAAGAGCTGATTATAGGGCTTAACAACTAAACTTCTAATATTTGACTGTACTACAATGGTAATTGTGAACCAAAAGTGATCACACTTGTCTTATCACAACAAACTGATTTTCCATTACTCCTGTTAAATAGTACATTGAACCTAACATGTGTTGCACAGCACACTTTTTCTGCCATGTTATCTGTATAAACACTTTGTGATTGTTCTTTTCTAAGGAATGTTTGGTCGCTACCATGGAATGTATGACTCCGACAACAGTTACTGTAGTGATGACGATGATGAGGACGACGACGATGATGATGATGAACTGGATGACGAAATTCTTCAAAGTATAGCACGCAGTTTTAGGAAAAAATATGAGAGAAAACCTACAGAAAAAGGTATCATAGCTGACATAAGTCCAGTTCCTACAAATGTAAATATTTAGGTTTCAAGGCAGATCTGGTTGCATGTAGAGTCTTATCCACTACTATGATTAATCAACATTTGATGTACAATAGTTTTTCTTTCTTTTAATTGGCCAAGGGTGCACCAAGTGACCTGCAAATGACTGCCTACAAATAATGGTCTGCTTGTGCGTAGCACTGTCTAAATGTGTTTTGATGCAAATAATGTTCTGCTTCATATGGCTTTTAGTGTAAAATAGCAGATTGCTTCCCTAAATTTGAAAGAAAACTTGGTGGTCAAGTGATAATTAAATATATGTTATTTGCCAGCTGGGAGGTCCATATAGTGAAATGGTGCCCTTGGCCTGCGGCCTCGGGCAGCATTTTCAAGACCTTAGTCACAGTTTTTCACCATACGGACCGACCTTAAGCCGGTAAATAACTTATTCATTTTTTTCCAAGCTCTCAAATGAAAAAAAACTCACGGAAAAAAAAACTCAGGCAAGCGTTACTGTGACTGTGGTGAGAAATATGGCAAATCTGGACCATGCTAAGAACCAATCAGATTGTAGGATTCTAAAAACAGTTATTGAACTTGGTTATCAAAAAATATTGACTTGTCAGTGTTGCAAATCACAATTATACTTTGCTCAACCTCGTCCAACAATTATTGTTATTTAATTATCTTTGTTTGCTTTCAGTGTTCATACAATGTATACATGTATCTGTTAAGTTCTACATTGAGATCATGTTTAAAAAAGGTGTGCATTGAGTGTCGATCAATACCCTTGATTGACATCCCGATCAATACTTGGTCTACAATCAGGCGACACTAGAACAACAGTCAGTGAATAGTCAGCCGATTGTCAACTGACTTGTATACATTGATGGGAAAATAGTTGACTCTCAAACGACTTTCAACTGAAAGGTTGATCAAGTGATTGAATATTGATTGAGGGTACTTGAAGGTATCAATCAACGCTCAGCTGCAGACGCCTTTGATACACATGATCCCTGCATTGCCGTTTTCAACTTTGTTACCAGGGGTACATTGTTACAGGGCTCTGGGCTTCCTTTGTCATCTAATGGGATTTGATTTGCTTGAAGTTGTAATCCAAAATTTACATCAGTGGGTCAGCTTTCAACATTAACATTCTTTCAGTTATGTGATCTAACTCTGCTTGATTATATTGTTAATGTTATTTGTCTTCAGTTGGCCGACCAGTACATAACTTATCAGAGGCGGTAAGTTTATTATGGCAGTCACTGTCTCTTTGCTTTGACTCTACTTCATCCCTGGGTAGGGGTACTTCCAGAAAGACAGGGCGGGGGTGTGCAGCCTGCTTCATAAAACCCTTACCCTGTTTAAGACCAAAATCTGTGACTTTCCCTACCTTATTTAAGACCTGACCCTGAAACCAACACCCTTTTTTGGACCTGTCTCATAACTATTAGTTGTCTAGTTCAGACCGATGTTAAAGGCACTGTGAAGGGCTTTTGTTAATAGTCTTCTCAATAATGAAAAAGCAGGTTGTTTTAAAAAAATATGAATTCAAGAGTGCAAAAACCATCTTTGAGACCAAAATGACCAAAATACCCTTTTTATTACCAAAGTAGGTAAGAAGACCATTGTGGCCATGACTACCTATATAGCCCATATAAGACTGGGAGTAGTAGTAGTAGTAGTAGTAGTAATAATAATAATAATAATAATAATAATAATAATAATAATAATAATAATGCAGTTAAATGCAATTTAATGGAGTTAACAACAAAGAGCGCCAGTGTTGTCTGGAGTCAGCGGCGTTTCATACATGGGCATGCGCCAGATCCCATGT
>OMLO01005465.1_pt1:0-7500 | contig 10687 bp, 10 predicted proteins | sample 1674811 | NCBI WGS metagenome assembly OMLO01 (sample SAMN06265003, study PRJEB25207) | coral metagenome | isolation source: Coral host | place: Mexico:La Bocana,Puerto Morelos, Mexico | collected 2008-11-13
TGGGGGGGGCTTGAAGTTTTTCCCCAAAAGGCGCAAAGAATCAAGCAAGGATGGCAAACACAAACCAAGAAGTGTAGGTTCCAAACCCTAGTTTTTTTGCAGCAGTCAAGTGTATAGGATTGGCATGTTTCACGTTGTGCCTGAAAAGGCAAGACAGGTAAGCGTGTGGAGGCTTTTTGTTGCTCAAGAAGTGAAAACAAGCGGTGTGCTTGGCGAGATTATGATATTGAAAAAACACAACATCTCGTCCTAACAAATGGAAAACCATGCTCATTCTTCAGAGCAACTTCCTTCTGCAAAATGGTCTCTCCTGTCTTTCCCTTGGCTCTTGGTCCACCAATTGCCATTCTGGATCTCTCTTCGCCCGGAATGCCCTTACTGCAATGGTCCCTCCCCACTTGCTGGTCCTCCTGAATTTCAGATCCGCCTGGCGGTCCATACGGCCCGGGCCCCTTTGACTCCGATCTTCTTCCTTGCCATTATCCTTCTTCCCTTTCCAATTCCTCTCTTGCTATTTCCTCCGGCTCTCTTCCATTCGATGATGCTTTGTCTCTTCCATGAAGGTAGCGCTCTCCACTCAGCCTCTGTATGTTGTCTTCTAGCTTCTATCTCGACTGCTTCTCGGCCCTTCTCCGCATCCTCCAAGTAGACCAAGCTCATCGACCCTGCTTCATCTGGAGGTAGCGTTCCATAGGGAACCGCCAAGGCGCATGTGGATTCGGAAGTGCAAACGGCTGATCCAGTCTCACTCTCTGTGCCGATTTCCCTTTTCCGCCTTCCACATCTTCACGCAACTGGTCTTCCTCCGCTATTTCTTCTTCTTTTTCCTCTGCTACTCCATCTGGATTATTCTCCTCAGCTTCAACCTCTTCCGGAGTAGTTGGACCATAGCCGCACTCTTCATGTTGGATCACTTCCTTCACCGCACGGACCTCATGCGTCTCCTCTTCTTCTTCGAACAAGCCTTTTCCGACCTGAACATCTTCATCTTCCACTGATAGCCCCAACTCTTTCATCATCTCTTTACAATCTCTCTTGTTTCTCTTGTAAAAAAAACTTGAAAACTTCCATTGGTATTGGCTAACATTGCTTCTTTTGTCAACCTAATTCTCCTTTCCTCCTCTGTCTCAGGGCCCTTTGCTTCCTCAGGCTTGGCGAACAACTTCTCCCTTCCAGGTCTCTTGTCCTCTTCCTCTTGAAACTCCGGGTCCCATGAAACACTCGAAGGTGCTACTGATGGAGGGGTCGGATCGTCCAGCGCTTGTTCTCCTTCAGGTGGGGGCACTTCTATGCCCATTCTCCTCATTGTCGTCCTCAACGGAAGATCTCTCACCGAGACTGATCCTCCCATCCTGTAGTCAAAGCCCTGTCCATTGGTGTCTTCCCTTGTAGACAAGAAGACGTAAAATGGGAGATGGATGAAACTTGGCTTGACTACGTCAAGGCTACGTTTTTTATTTTTTAGATTTTTTTGTCATATTGAAATATCATTTTTTATTTTGAGATTTAAAATTTACTTTCTTCCAAAATACTCTGGAAAATTCCTTTTTGTTATCATTAGAGCACATTTTATTATATAAAAAATCATTTCACAAATTCCTCATGAGGTACGTCAATTAAACTCTCCTCGCCTCAGGCCTCAATTTCCACGCGCCATTTCATACCTCTTTCCGGATCCCTAATGACCAAGAAGGCTTGAGGACTTCCTTCATTGTTTGCCACTTGATCCAATAGTTGGTTTCTGGAGTCCATTCCTCTTCTCCTTCTTCTCCCACTGGTTCATCATGCTCTGGATCAGTGTCCACTATACTTCCTCCATAGATCCTTCCGCGTCTGCATACTGGCCTGTCATCGGCCTCCTTGCTACCCCTATCCTTCTGAGTCTCCTGACTCCTTCTCTCGCCGTTACTCTGCCTTGCTCGGCCAACCTCCTTGCATTTTCTTCCGGTGGTCTTTCTTGTTGAAGCATCTCCTCAATGTCATCTTCTGCTAATGTCATCTACTTCAGTTTCCTCACCATGTTCGTTGCCTTCTTCTTCATGGGTCGCTGCAAGATTGAGCTCACTCGCCAGCTCTGCAACCTCTTGATTTCTTCTACTCCTTTCCTCATTTGTCAATCCTCCAGTCCCTGGGGCTGCTGCGCTGCTGCTTGCATCACCTCCTTCCTCTCGTCTAGGATGTTGCAGTCCGTTCACATAGCACTTGTAGTCGTGGCCTTTCTTGTACACACAGATCCCGGAGCTGTCCCTGAATTTCGAAATCAAAAGTGATACCCACCTTTGCCGCATCCTTTCCCCCGAAGTTGCTAGCGACTTAGACTGGACGGCATAGCGTTGTCTACCCTGGCAACACCGCAAAGCTTTCCACCTCTCCATCAGCGGTTGCAATCTCGCCACACCCGTCTGTAGCAACGTTTGCCCAGTTTTTCCATCCACAACCTCATTGTTTTGCTGCATTGTGGATAGCCAAGATTGATTTCTGTAGCATCGCAGTCTCTCTCATCTAGGTGGTCTCGCTTTCAGGCCCAAGTTCTCGATGTACCTTGCATGCGCTTGCCCGTGAAGCAAGCGGCTTTGTGAGTCCATCTGCCAACAAATAGATTCCTTTTTGATGCCTGACCCTCCGTCCTTGATGTGCCTGTGCATCTCTCAAAAACAGAGGATCGAGTCCGCGAATGCCTTGTTCTCCAACTGGAAGCTGTTGCCTGGGACAATGCCAAAGCTGCCGCGTTGTCATTGTAGAGCACTTTGTTCACATTGCCCAAACCCAATTCGGTGACCAAAGCTGCCGTTGCTTCTCCATTGCCTACTCCTTCACAAAGTCCTACCAACTCCGCCTTTGCTGTACTCGCTTACTGCAAACGGCTGTCTCGTAGTTGACCACAAGATCGGAGCACCAGCATACAGCGCAATCACTCCCTGTGTGCTTCGATGTCCGTAGGAAATGTCCGTATGAACTTCAACCAAATTCTTGGTCCTTTCCACTGCTAGTTGCTGCCATCGACCCCATTCTGGTCCCGCATCAACTCCATAGTACAATCCTAACACTCCTCCTGCTAGGTATTGCAAGAACAACTGTCCGATCTGAAGTGATAGATCTGGCCTTCCGGTCGTCAACCGTGACATAGCCGCGACTCCATGCGCTAAGTCCGGTGTGGTCCTCGCACTCAGCCACAACAACGCACCTGTCCATGCTTGAGCCTTCTGCGCTTCTCCTGCCAGTAGCTCTGCTTCTCCTTCTTCTATCTCCTCCACCTTGGGCACCTTGTAGTTTGGCGCATCAGTTGCTTGGCCCCATGTGACCTCGTACTTCTCCAGTAGTTCTTTGGTGTACGCTTCTGAACCACATGATAGCCTCCTTCTTGACCTTGAAAAGTTTCCATCCCACAAAAGCGCGCCGCTTCTGTCGTGGTTGCAATCTCCAATGGTGAACGTTTCCAGCGCTCATCAGCTGCCTTTATTGCTGCCGACTGAAGTACTGAAGGTTCTGCTGCATATAGGACATCATCCACATAGATATATCAGACCTTTTTGTTGTGGTTGCTCCCCCACGATTGTTTCCATGAGCCTCCACAAACTCTCTTCCTTTGTCTGCTCAAACCATCCTTGTAGTTGATGTCCTCGTTCTTGGCGCTGCCATTTGATCCCAAGCAACACTGTGTCGGGATAGGTACACCAATCACGCAGAGATGTCACAAGGCCATACATTGCCTTCCTCACCACAAGAACCTCTCCTTTTTCCATCAAGTTCATCTTGGTGAAGACAGATGGAGCTTCCATGACAACCAGCTTCTTCAGATCTCGAATCGGCGCATTGAGAAAGCCTGTACGGACATCTGTCCCGCCAATCATCCAACCTTGCAAGCCAGCTGTCCTTATCATGGCTCTCACCAAACATCCGTCTGCTATACACCTCCTCGCCCTTGATGGTGCTGTAGTTCCCGCAGATGCATGCTCTTGCCTTCCCACTGGTGGTTTCCGGGTGAAAACCATTTTTGATGATAGGCATTCTACTTCAAGTCCTTTTGCTGAAGCTTCTCCCAGCACCTCCGTCCATGAAGCCACCTCCAATGCCTTCTTCTCCTGACAACTCACGACTCAAACTCGGCCTGAATGATTCTTCCTCCTCTTGAATCTGGTCGTTCTCAAGCTGCATTAAATCTTCATCAATCTTGTGTTTCAAACCCACCATAGCTGCCACCATCGGTAGGTCCGTTGTTGCCTCAACTACGTCCAACGCTTGGAGCTCCTTGTTGATGTAGTCGGTCACTTCTGCATGAATGTTCCTCCATGCTTTTGCTTCGATTTGCCTTGAAGCTTGTCGTCGTTGATATTGCTCTTGTGATCTGAACCATCTGGTTATCTGCCCCTCTGCCTGGATCCTCCTCAGGTGAGTCTGGGCCAGCCCATGGTTCCTGCACAGATGAGTCTGGGCCATTCCCCGCCAGATCGTTCGTTCACACAAGATCCTGGTACTAGTGAAGGTCGCTCTTGTCCAAAATGAGGTCCGTTTGGTTGTAATTCTATGCCACCCTCCACAAGTCCTGCCACCTCATCACCACCTTCTCCCCCTTCCATGAGCACCATGGAGACCAGTGGCGGCAGCGTTTTCTGCCTCAATCCTCTTCGACGTGCGGTTGGTCCTGCTAGTTGATGTGGCCGCTGCCAGTTCCACTTCCGGCGCCACGTCCGCCAAAGCTGCTTGGAAATACTACTTTGATGATCATCCCATCCATGGTGACCTACTAATTGGGATTGTTGGTGAAGAATGCGAGTTTCCAACTTCTTTTTCAAAGTTTGAAAAGAGGCACTAAACTAGAAAGCCATCATGACTTTCCTCTGGAATTCTGCCTGGCTGCCACTTTACGTGAAGTTGAAATTTCGCCAAAAAAAAAGTGATTCAAGCGTGTGTGTTTCAAGTTGGGAGAAAATGGGGCCGTAAATTCATCTACGAAGCTGAAAGATGAAAATTCGTTCTTGGGGCACGGCCTAATTTTCAGGGGCGAACTGTTAGTTTCACGGAGATTTACTCATGTTTGGACCTGAGTATTAGGAACGCACCTGGGCAGACGTCGTCAGAGGGTCGCTCGGCGAGGGCAGACGGCAGGCAAAAAGAACATGCAGAATGAAGTTGTATATTTTGAATCCCCAGCTGTGCCATTTAATTTTAGGCGAGAAATCAACACACCTCTTTTGAGGTTGGTGTCAAGGAAAGAAGCTAGAATCAAGCCGACCAAACTGTATGCAAATTGGTAGTTGGGAATCATCTACATGGGTTATCCTAGAGGCCACTCTTTGTTTGGTTTTGGACTTCCCAGGGCTTAAGTTTCAGGACAGTTTCATTGAAATATCGAGACCCACTTTCCACTGGAACACTGTTGAACCTGAACTGTTTTTGTCCGAACGCACCCAACCAGCATTTTTCCACTTGAGAATGTCCTCCAAATTTCTCATCAAACCCAAAACCCCATCCCACCACTTGGATTTGAAAAGGAAAATCATCTTCCAAAACCATCATTTTGGGGGTCCAACCATTAATTCTCATGGGTGTGATCCAATCAAGGCTAAGAACACCCCAACCACTGGCTTTCCGGTTTTCCCGACGCAGACAAGGGAAGCAAAGGATGGCAATCGATCTTTGTATGTTGAAATATCCTTTCCTGGAGCCGCCGCAAGTCTACAATTGTCGAGTCTTGAGTATTGAGGGAACAAATGAACATGATTTTTGTATATATTTTTTTAGTGATAGTCATTGTTTGTTGAAAATGGATTTTAAGGACAATTATGTGTACAATTAATTTGTTTATATACACACAATTTGGTGTATCATTGTACTTATACTCCGTAAATACACCAGTTTTCTCTTCTTTTTTTGAAAGGGCAACTTTTCTCCTCCTTGCGGCGCCGAGGTGCCGCAAAGCATATTGACGAAAGTGGCAGAGGTGACACCTGACCTGTGGCAGTTGGAAAATCTCACGACTGGCGTCTAACAAAAACAAGCGGGGAAATCAAAGAAATCATTGTTTTTTTCTGCAAAAAAAGCCAAAAAAAAAACAAACATGGTGGGAACGGGGGATTTGATGGATTTGATAGTGGGTTGAGAAAATCTACTCTAATTTCTGGTGGGGAAGATCTGATTTTGATGGGGAGGTGGAGGGATTCTCTTAACTGAATGATATCAAAACTGGTGGAGAGATGGTATGGGCCTTGGATGATTGCCAAGAATTCTGTTTCTTGTAGGATTCTAGGTGGTGGATTTGCTAGTCATGTATTGATCAATGTTCATTCGCCATATGTGTTTTGAAAGCACCTGTTCTTATCTCAAATCTGTTGAGATGTGGCATACTCTTGGTGTTGTCCAGTTATGTCGGAAAATTGAATAATATGGTCCTTCAAAACATAAAATCAAGCAATAAGATTGGCGGGACACACAAAAACATGCACTGCTTTGGTGGTAGAGCCGAAACGTTCATTACATTACCGCCACATAAAGATATGCGGGTATTGATATTCATCAACGATCAGACGATGCATGAATTGTGTATGTCATGTACCATGTATTACTGTGGCACAGTCTTTCTTACATTTGTAACCATATCGAACTGGGCCAACTCTGCCTTATTAACACCCCTGTGTAACCTTAAAGACTGATTGTTCCAATTTGTGTAGTTCACAAAACTCTTCAGGGTTTTGTTGCTTTTTTTTGGTGTTGTTGAGGTGCATGTCTTTGCAGGTGTTTTTCGGGGTGGTATTTGTATTATTGTGACACACGTCATGTTGTTATGATTGGTAATCGCCATGTCTAGGCAAAGACCATCAATGATGTCAAGCGCCAGATGATCCCATCGGAGCCTGGCAACTCAGATTTTTAGAGAAGCTGGGTTGCCAGAACTGGAACTACAGTCAAGGAAGCTCAATCATGCAAAAAACCATGGTTGTGTGATTTACAACTAGTATTATCTATATATATATATATATATCTTATAAATATTAAATTCAATATTTCCTATTTTTGATTATATCATTTCATCAGTCCAAAAATTCCAGAGTTTTCCCCCATGAGCTGCATGGTTTCTGGCAGCATATTAACTCTGAAACAGATGTTTCAGAGGCTTGCCAAAAAAGTTTCACATCGGACATGCAGTTGGCACTATTCGCTCCTGTTTGGTATTCAAATATCCGGGCCCATATCATGCTGTTTCGAATGTTTGACGTGTTTGGTTGAGACGTGTTTGGACTCCTTGTGTCTCCTCGTGTTGTTTTTTCAGAATACTGATTTCACTACAGTTGTACCGACACCAAGAGAAAGTCTAATGTAAGATTCATATCAATGCATGAGATGTACATATGGTAGTCTTTGTATTGGCTTACATTCATTCTATTTTGCATTTCATCGATGATTGTACGTACTATTCAATCTTGATATCATTCATACATTTAAATATATTATGTATTGTTGTTTATTTTATTATGTGCTGTTTGTATAGGATTTTTTCTGTAT
>OMLO01005466.1_pt1 | contig 10686 bp, 3 predicted proteins | sample 1674811 | NCBI WGS metagenome assembly OMLO01 (sample SAMN06265003, study PRJEB25207) | coral metagenome | isolation source: Coral host | place: Mexico:La Bocana,Puerto Morelos, Mexico | collected 2008-11-13
CTGGAACGTAGTGCGTGAGAAACTAAAGGACTGCACAGTTATCACTATAGCTCATCGTTTAAGCACCATCAAAGACTATGACATGATTTTGGTTTTAAAGAATGGCGAGGTCAAAGAATTTGACAAATTTGATACTTTAGTGAATAAGAAAGGGGGTGCTCTGAGTGAAATGGCTCGAGTTGCAGATACCTAGATAGGCTGGTGCCCCCTTTGATGACAAAACAGTCTAATGTAATTGAATCAATTTATGAATTGTTGGCGGTTGTTTAGTTCTTGATTATCGAAAACAAGATGTCAGTGACATAAATCATATACGGTATACCTATTGTAGCTTGAGTGGTTTGGTCTTTACCATTACAGTACAGACCACGTGATGATCTATGATTGAATTGTTCTTTGACCCATCTGGAAATTATTCAGTCAGATACGCGCAACCATTTAAAAGGTTGAAAGTAAGAATTCTCAAGAGTGTCATTAGATGGTCTGAAATGGGGCAACAAACTGGTTAAAACATCTTCTAGGATTCAATTCAATCAGTTTCTTTTTTTTTCACTATATAGGAAATTTAGAAACATTTTATAGGTGAAGCAATGAAGAGAGTTTCGAGCTCATAATCTAATTTGCTGCTAATTGTTAAATAGAAAAACAAGTGGAAGTTTGGAAGATTGAGAAATGCTGTGGGAACAGCAGCAGACAGGCCAGTGTATCTATAGCATTTTTGAGTTCTCTCAAACTTTTACGGGTGTTTCTATTACTCATTATGGTTCACCACTAAATTTTCTGCGATTCTCATTGGTTTAAATTGATCATGTGACGTGACGCGGAGTACCACTATTTTTAAACAATACAGTGCCCTCCGAGAGAAATACCCGAATGGATAGTGCTCGTCTGTGAGAATTATTCTGTAAAGAAGCGAACTTGTGGCAAATAAACAATTGAAACTGTATTAAATGGGTTTTTTCTGTTTTTGTTTTTTTTGGTTTTCACGTGTTTCATCATTGTTATCACATCCCCAAAATCTTTGCCACTCGGAAATAAAGGATCGTCACAAAATATTGTAAAATATTGAATTGAAGTATGTTATGGGTTTTAGAAATACAGGTTTTAATTGATTAATTCAATAATTTATTTTTTACTTATTTATTTTTCATGCGTTCCGGGTTTTGGTAATTTTGTGTTTCAGGTTTTAGTATTCCGGCCGTCCGGCATTCCGGCATTCCAGCGTTCTTTCTTTTAGTAATGCCCGTGTGTCAAAAGACAAGCAGAGGAGAGAGACCCTGGGGCGCTGGCTGTTTGACCAGGAGACACATTAGGATTTGAATCTAGACTCTCAGATAATTCCGTCCCAGATACAAGAGATTGCATTTCGTAGTGAGGTTCCCTGAGGTGAGTGCAACGTAGTAAGTTTAAATTCGCCAAAATATCCTCATGTCTAGATCTTAAATTGACTGACATTTCACAGATTTTCTACGGAAAGCGTTGAGAAAGCTGCTGAAATCTCTGTCTCTTTGGAAATGCCAAGCGCTTCTCAACAACTTTGTCTTCTAGCTGACGAATTTCCCGAACTTGAGCATACTATAATTTCGCCTTGTTCTCCACACACATTAAAAATGTGCTAAACAATGAGGGCGTACTCACACGGAAAGACTTGTTCAAACTGAGTCCTGTCAAAACGAGAAATGTTTGGCCATCAAACGTGACATTGCCATCGAAATTATTTATATTGCACTTCATTTACATATGTCGGTGTGCTTTGAAGAACGAGGTATAGAACAATAGTTCCTTTCTTATGCAATGACATGTAAATGAAGTGGCCGGGTATTCCATGCTTGACTGTAAGTTGTGTTCCACTAAGAATTTCTGCGCATTCAGGCAATTAGAAGCAAAATATGCAGTGTCCGGAAGCTCTTGTAAGCGGACACCTTCCCTGTGCCAGCTCATGGATGAATAGGCCAATTCCAAGTTGACTTTTGCCTCTGTTAGAAAAAGAGTCTTGGTGCAAAACTAAATGTAGGTCACCTGTTCATTCATTCTCATGATAATCAAGTCATTTTCATGTGAAACGTTTTGCAAGAGGACACAATATAAAAAAGAGGCAAAAATCTACACCGACGTGGAAGTATGAGCCAAAGGGCCCATCAGGGCAGCACTTATCCCGGTTTCTGTAGTAATAAGCGACTAGGAATATTTCTACTACCCCCTGAATAGGATGTTAGTCTATCACAGGATCAATTGGAATATTAAGAATAAATATTCAGACTGCTCGGAATAGAAAAGAAATACAAAAATCTAATGACAGGTTGCTTACACAGACTGCTTATCAACATTATTTTAAAATGATTAATTAATTTAATTTTTATATTGGAGCTGGAACATTGTTATATTATAAACTTGTATATGAGGTAGTGTCAAAGAATAACAACAGTCTGTTGCACAATGAAATCATAAATCAGAGTTCATCATATTCACCAGCAGTCAGTCCAAAATTGACACCTGGTCACTACTGTTGGTTATAACTGTATAGTTGCATTCGACTAAGGAGAATGCAATCCTAATTTTGTGCTGTGAGTTAGATGTCTTGTGGCCGCTATACAGAACACTTTGACATTTTGACATTAAGTGGGAACTGGAAATTGGCAAATTCTTGTTTACTTCAAGCTTTATCAAACATGACCAATTTGGTTTTAACTTGCTGGTGAATGGGAAATCTATATAAGAATCTTTTCAGACGGTTTTGTTTTCATTCTGATTCCAAAGTAAAAGGGATGTTTTTATTTACAATATATAAGTTTTGTTTTTCATGTAACTATGTCCATGGGTATGGGGAAGGGAAGTAACAAATTGTTTTGTAAGGAGGCTCTGGCCCAAGTCAAACTATCGTACATACTAGTGTTTTTGTCAGGAAAGGTTTCCCTTTCGCATAGATGTAGCTTAGAGCTTGAAACCCTTTCACGAACCTTATGTGGACCCACTAGATTTCATTTTTTGGATAAAATTAATAATCAATCAAGGTTTGAAATCCCTGTCCTGTTTAGTCTTATAATACCTCTAGTCTGAAAAAAAGTGTACCTTGAGTCAATTATAGGGAGATCCCTCTAGCTTGGTGCAATACAATAATAAGGTTACTACATAATGTGGAGTATGCAAGTAAGATAAAATAATTGTTATAATCAAGTTTAATTTAAAGGAAATGAAAGTATATAGTATTTAAATAAATAAACAGAATTGTTTGTGCTAATCTTGCAAGCATTGCAGTAATTTTCAAAAGGTATACAGATGTGTCTTTGCTAAAAGATTTTTGCATTGATTGCAGAACATACTTATGTTGACAAGTATCAAGCATTATCATTTCAAGTTTTGATCTCAATTTGTTTAAACAATCACTCATTTCTAGAAGAAAAAACAAACAAACTCTGCATCACCAGCCACAATGTGTCGAGCTTAGGTTGGCACAATTGTACAGTATGTCTCTCTTACAAAAAGTAGATCTTTGCAGTCTCTTTGATCTTGGACTTAATTTTTCTATCAGTCTCTAAAATATTTTCTGAAATATTTTAAAGTTACTGGTACTTGATCATGCATGTAGGTTGACTTGCATACCATCTGTGAAGAAATTTTCACTCTGGTCGAAATGCATGGAATACAAAAGAAAAGTACTGTGAACGACAACAAAACTAAAAGATAAGGCAATTTGAATTTGTTACTTGAAGTTCATGTATTATAAAATAAGCTTACAAATTAAATCATGGCATTCCTATTATTTAGTACTCAACAGAGCAAGAATTTCATTTTCTTGCAGTCTATCAGGTATCACCCAGGGTCTAGAGAAGTTACAGAATATTTCTGTCCATGTTGTGGTTGACATTGAGGTCCAATCCTAACCAAAAGAGCATCTTACAGCATCTTAATAATTCTTCTAGGATACAGAAAGTTAAAGTGAAAGTAGGTAGAAATATTCAAGTGGCAAAGAATGTTTAGACATTTATTACCAGTAATTGTATTTATAGAACAATTAGATTGACTTATAGTAACACCTGGGCATTGTGAGACTTAAGTTGTATTTATTTTTTCCTTTTTTGTTTATTACTTTTTTTATTGTGCATTCAACTTGGGAATGCAGCTCATTGACGAGTGCAACTTTTACACATTGTCAAGTAATGTTGGCTGCACTTGCAAATGTTCAAAGGTACTTAACAAGGTCTGGATTCCCCCCCTTTTTTTTCTTGGTACAACAAGGAGTAGATATGAACTATAAGGTAACACTGGGTTATACTTTTGTCTTATTTAGTTGAACATGATTAGACAGTTTGAATGACATTGCTAAAACCTCTAGTTGTTAAAAAATATCCAACCACATAACTTTATTGCGTGCTCAAGAAGAGGCCAAGAAGAGGCTATTTTGGATGCCATATCTCAATTTTGGAGCAAAATTGTTCTGCCAAAATCAATCGATAAATTAAACAAACGTGCTAAACACAACTTCTATAACTATTCAAAATTCCTCAACTCAAAAGTGTTCTAGCCCACTCTTCCTAACCGTTGGTTATTTCGAGTTTTAGTGTATACTTGATCAAGCTTCATTTGAGATTTGATGCAAACCGACAGTGGAACGGAAGAAGATAACATCTGCCATGTTCTTTTCACGTGACTACCCGACAAACATGGCAAACATCTTCATGTGACTAAAAAACATGCTAAACACAACTTCTATAACTATTCAAAATTCCTCAACTCAAAAGTGTTCTAGCCCACACTTCCTAACCGTTGGTTATTTCTAGTTTTAGTTAATCAGAGAGTGGAAGAACAAAGAGTGTATGAAAGGGCTTTAAGATATGGATTTGTTTTCATATCCATCCTTTAGAGCCTTTTCATAAGCTCTTAAATGTTTACTGCAATCATTTATTACTAATTGCCCAGGAAAGTGCTAGAAAAAAAACAGTCTAAAGAAGAGCCTCTTGGGCCTTCCATTTGACTTTAAAGAACAGATTAAAATTGATTAATTTAAAGTAGAGGCATTAAAACATGTTTTGGTTTGAATTTTTTTTCTAATTTTAGCTGTCATGTGGTCAGTCTTGTAAAAGTTTTTGTAGGATGTAAACTAGACTTGACTGAACTATAATATCCAGTGCTTTGTGACATACAGCTATTACTGTACACTGAGTTACAGTATCTGATCTGAGTTTGCACTTCTGACAACACTAACAACTAATAGTTACGTTGGACTCTAACTTGTAATTAAATGCTAAAATTAGCACTATGTGAGAGCATCAAGAAGTTCAAATCCTGTTCCTAAAAATACATCTGTTTGTTATCTTGTTCAGATTTTCATACCCTCCAATCCAAAAAGGGATGAAAATAATAGTGGGATATTTAAACAAAATATCTCCAAGGAAAAAGATTAGGTGCCTTGGTCTGCTATTAGTGAAGCCTTTTTCAAGTCTGCTCTAGCAAACAAAAGATGCACTTTGAGCAACACAGATTCTAGGAGACAGCCAAAATGGAATTGGGTCATTATGTTGTTTTTTGGGTGTGACACTTCAATTTCACAGTGCCCTTCTTCATCCAGTAAGGTAAATAAGTACAGGTAGACTGTCCGGGCAACATGACATAGTGCACGATGCCAGGGAGTAAACTGTGAAAGACTACACAGTGTAGACCTTACTTGAAGTAGGAAACTGTTTACGTTCATTGAAGCACCACCCTTTCATAGTAATATTACTTTGTCAATGACATCACTGATAATATTTTGTGCAGTCAAGCTGGTACAGGTTCTGACTCTGTTTTAAAAGAATCATTTCTGAATCAATCAATTCCTGCTCTCATCTGGAGATAAAGTAAAATTCTCTGGTTTAAGAATTAATAAACAATATTGATCCCTTGCTAACCTTTTAACTGCAAGCGAAAATGTGCACTCCTATTAGACAAGTGAACTTTTCTTGCATTGTCATTCCTGTCCATTCAGGTACATCTCAAAAACGATGTCAAGGTCTTGCCTGAGTTAGAAAAGTGGCACTGGTGCCACTTATGCATGACATGCATGTAGAAGTAACAATACCACAAGACTGTGCGCTGATGAAAAGCAGAATGTACTTCCAAAGGGTAGTGGTTTAAATGAGTACAAAGGTACATGGTGACAAGTAGCAAAAATAAGACTTCGATAATTAGAAGCTAGTTTTGTTTAAGCACCTCTCAAAAAACTTTTAATTTCTCATTTTACCATGTTAAAGCTGTTGAGCCTGTCTCCACTGTTGCTTTTTGTCTCACCAGGGAGAGCTTGAAGCCTTCAGATAAAATGTATATTATTCAATGCGAGGCCATTGGTGCATTCCTCCAATATAAAAGGACTTCACAGACCAGACACTGTTGTTAACAACTATTTGTTGCCAACATCTAAAAACATAGTGTTTGATATGAGTTGTTGACAACTTAATGCTAAATTTTAGTTGTAGACAACTACCTTTTGACCATTTTTTCCATGTGTGGGAATCATTGATTGGTTTAGTGGTCAACTGCTATCGAAACATGACTTACATTTGTGTGTTCTGTGGAATGCTCCCAATGGACCAATGGATGACAATTTCTTGTTGATAACAAATAGTTGTGGACAAGTAAGTGCATGTCTAGTCTGTGGAGGCCCTAGGTAACCTGTGTACTAAAACTTAAAGTAATAATTAAGTTAAAAGGTCTGGTAGTAATACAATTATGTTACTCTTCCTATTATAACAGGTTCTTTTGGAGAGAGAAACAAAACCCAGCCAGCCAGGAGTCCATGACAAAGTCCACCACCACCTACTGCTGCCACGACCCACAGTGAGAGAAATATCACCACCTATCTTGTGTACCAGTGTGGGTCACATCATCATGGGCTTTAGTCCAGGCACATTTTAAATACGGAAATTTGACTGATTATTTTTTGATTTTGTAAATAAACTGATTATTTTTTTGATCTTTTACATACTGAATATTTTTTCCCATGGATTATAAATTTAAAGATTATATACTTCGTACTCAAATGGTGCTAATTTGTGAATTATTGAAGTTATTGAAATTGACAATGATCTGCCACCTTATTTGGCTTGAAATACTGCTTTTTTCGAATTCGCAAAAAGGTGCCTGCAGTGGACTCAAAGAGAGTCCCAGCACCCCCTGTCTAGAAGATTGGCCCGTCACGCATGCACATCGCACTGACCACTTCAGCAGAGTGCCATGTCACTACAGAACCCTCCAACCAGGTTCAACAACTGAGTAAAATACCCAGCAACACAGTCAATAACCAGGTTATTAAACACTGAAAACTCGTAGTATTACTAAGTAGAGGTGTCGGTACAAAAGAGCCTCCCCCCCTGCTTCTTGTAAATTGACGCGACGTTCTATTTTTAAAGCGGGTAATGCAGCTTATTGCGTTGCTCGATATCAAAATTGGAATATTCTGGCACAAGCGGCTCTGAACTCTATTCGGCTCAGAATTTCTGCTGGCCATAATTTTTCCTTTCTTTATATCACAGTTGGATAACATAGCAATGCAAACCTATTAATGTAAGCCAATAAGTATTTTTTCCAACCGGTGGCTACCTAGTCTACCTAGTCTTCACAGCCGTTTTTTGGGATGTCACGCAACGCTGCCTCAGAGAAAGTTTCTTTGTGGGGAGCGTTGCGTGACATCCCAAAAAACAGCTGCGAAGGAGACTAGTGGGTACCAGGAATACTTGAGTATCTGGAGCAACTAGCCAGTTAACAGTGGGGGAGGTTAAGGCCTGTTTTTACGAGTATACGTTCGAAGGTGATCCATTTTCCATCACACGTCTAAAGAACAAGCGAATTCAGTAAGAGAAATTTGTAACTGAAGAATGAAGAACATTTTGTGCTTTACATCAGCAAATTGCGAATGTATGGAAAGCGTTAACGATACTAAACAGCCGATTACAAGCTTACACCTTTGCAAATGGTATTTCTTTATAGCGATGATGGATCGCGTTTAATGACACAGTAAAACACCCCCAAAAATGGAAAAAAGTTTCCGTTTAAGGGTGGCCACTTATACAGGTAAAAATAACAAAATGGCTTCAGGCCAACATTTCTACTTTGGAAGGCTAATCAAAAACTATTTGTTTTGTGATGCAATAAACAAAGAAAATCGTATACTTTTCAATTCTGTCAAGTAACACAAGGCGATTTGTCCAGTGGGTGTGGTACAAAATTAAGTTATTTCCAAACAGACCCTGTAAAAGGTTTAGAAAAAGAGTTAATTGCAGTAACTTACGGTCATAGAACAGAAGAAAACATAAAACACCCACGATATGCCTGTTTGAAGTCCAATCTTATTTTATTTTTTGAAAAGCAGAATGTTGGCGTAAATTATAAAACCACTGCCTAAAAAGTTGTTTGGCAGGCTGGCAAAGAAATCATTTTGAGTGAAACCTTCACGTTGCATTTTCTCCCCATGAGTATACATGAGTGAAATCGCAAACAATTGATATTTATTCAACATAGATAAACAAGCATTTTGGTCCCTTTTAGGGTATGAGACCACCTTAAGTGAATTTTTCGGAAGTCTTGTGAGGGATTTAAAGATGGAAACGGGAAGTTGTTGAAAACTAGTTAAAAAGTTGAAGGACCCCGAAAGGGCACCCCAGGTTGGCGGGTAACTGTTTGGTGGACGTGAACACCTTTTTAACTTCAAATTCTCATTTTGTAGCGAGTAGATGAATAGTTTTGTTATACTGCCGTCAAACTTTTCATGATAAAACTATTGTGTTTTCAGTGTGTTGTGGTTAACTATATCGAGGTTTTCCCTGTAGTGGTTCACTGTGATCGTTTTTCTGTGACCGTTTTTCCGCAATGCAATCTACGTTTTGTTTTTCCAATACAGAAATTCTGGCAACCTTATACACAAATTTTGGCAGTTGAGAACGGTTGATCCTATTTTGTAGGGAAATAAAGACTTAATGCGATAAGCGCTTTAGAAAATAACCCTAAGATTAACGCAGCCATACACTAGCTTTATAAATGCAGGTCATCAGTTGTTAGGCAACAATTTTGCTTTGTCCACCTAAATGAGGAAGAACTAAGACTTTTTGGGGACTGTGGCTCACTTTGTTGTGGTTACCATACAGTGGGCGAGCGTCCAAACTCTTCTTCCATGTACTCCTTTAGCAATTTTGCGTTCGTCTTGTAGTGATCATGAGCACTCGCCTCTGACCCTAAGAGAAAGGACTCTCTGCAGGCCGACATATTTACCAAAAGAAGAGGCTATGGCCTCAATTTATTTCAATTTATCTTTCTTTTGTCAGTTTGCTGTTCGCCAGAAAGGCATAATCGATTCGTTGGATGGTCCGCTTTAATCTAAAACAGCACGTGTGGAAACAGCCAATCGCGTGACACTGTTTACTGTCCATTGACAGGTCGCCCAAACATTCTGTTAGGGAAAGTGACAAAAATAGTCGTAAGAAGTCTATCATATTATGCCTATTTTCGGGTAACATTATTTTCGGGTAACACTGAATTGTTCCATGTATTTTCTAGTCCCCAGAGGCCGCGCTCCTTTTGGTCAGCACCAAGAATCGCAAGGCCGTTAATAAAATCAGAAACATGTAACATTCCGGAACTTCTTATAACCTATTTCAATTTCTCATAATAACCTATTTCAAAAGATCGCATTCGGCTAGCTTTTTTGACTATCTTCGCATAACCATTCTCCGATTTGAAGAAAGGTTGGTATGGCTGTTGCAATGACTTGATGTCACATCCGGTTGAGTGTGGTATCCCATCATACACTAAAAGCACAATCTAATATCACGTGTCCAGAAGCAGCTTCGAAAATATAGCGTGGGGAGTATTTTACGGTAAGGTGAGGCATTTTGGCATTTTTCTGTTTTTGTTTGCAATTCTGTGGCTTGTTCTTGCATTATCATGAGTAAGACTTATTCCTTCAAATTTAAAAGTAACTTTCAGAAGTTAATGCAAGTGAAAGGATGCTTAGTTACTGCATATATTATTAAAGCTAGATAGTGTGCAGGAGCAAATAGCTTCAACCCAGTAGGAAGTTAAATTTTATGGCTTTCATCGACGTTTTCAGCAGGGGGGTGCAACTGGTTTCCATTGGTGGGCAAAAGTGAACTTCTTTAGACTCCCTGATGATCAAACCAGGCAGGAACAAGAAGATATTTTAGATCTTATAACTGCGCCCTTTTAACTCCTCTGTATTCATGAAATCTGACCACTTCTGTGTAAAATAAGTGATATTCCAGAGAAGTCACTGACGAATTACTTTGTGCTATCATAAACTTGCTTTAATAAAACAGCCAAAGACTACACTTCAGTTGCCAAGACCCACAAAAAATATGTACAGAAAAAATAAACCAAGGGTAGAGCAAGAACCGTGCTCGGCCCATGGCTGGGCGGTTAAAAATCATTCTCACGATCAGTGGATTTGCCAGTGCCTGACTCTCAAAACAACGTCCAGTTAATTGTAGATGTTATCCTTGAAATCAAATTACCATTAAAGTCTGTGAAAAAGCTGTATAAGCCACACCATTTTTCTAAAAATTCAAGTCAAAAATCGGGGGTGCAGTTTATCTACAGAAACATCTGAGATTGGAGTAGTCTAAGGCCTAGTTAATATTCATACACAACTTCTTAAGGTGGCTCTATGTAGTATTTCGCAAAGCTTTGGATATTACATGTGCA
>OMLO01005467.1_pt1 | contig 10684 bp, 5 predicted proteins | sample 1674811 | NCBI WGS metagenome assembly OMLO01 (sample SAMN06265003, study PRJEB25207) | coral metagenome | isolation source: Coral host | place: Mexico:La Bocana,Puerto Morelos, Mexico | collected 2008-11-13
CAAAAGTGTAACGTTCAAAAAGTAAACATACGTGCAAAATTCGTCACGCTTCACGGTTGAACGCAAAGGGTAGTATTTCTCAGCCTGACCCAACTGGCCCCAGAAACTGACAAAGTTATAGATAGTTATCTCCTTCGGTTAGCAAATATGGTAAGCGTAGGCATGGTGAAGTTTGAAAATAAATGAAGGTAGTTTCTAAACGTGTTCTTCAGGAAATATATCAGCGATTCTCAACATTTCCATGCATTTACTCTAGTAAATCCTAGTCAGCAGTATTACAGTGAGCAACATATACTGTATGCAGGAGACTATTTTAAAATTTGCTGAAATTGGGAATAATTAGTTTGACATGTTTCTATTTTCGTTTGTTAAAGGTTTGTGAGGATACAAGATTTTCAAGAAAGAACTCAAACACACAAAGCTTTTCACACAATGAAGAGCAGGAAAGTAAAGGCGCATGTGATTTTATCACTGCAAAACAAAAATATGTGAGTAGACGTTTGGTAAAACTAAATTTCACATAAAAATTGATCTTTTAATTGTAAAAGTAAATCAGTAATCTTGTGAGTAAGTAATACTAACTGGACTGAGGGGCATGTAATTCAGGGAGTAATCAGGTAAGTACAGAGATCTGTGCAAGTCAATCCAGCCTTCCTGTACTTGCAACAGTGCACTTGTCCGTCATGCATGGCAGTGGATGACTGCCTCAGGTCCTGGGTGTAGTGTGGTTGTCACAGAGTTTGACAATTTCTTGTCTTATTTGCATTTCCAGCAAAAATTTGGGTGCTATGACATTTTTCCAAACTAGTAGTAAATTGTGGGCATGGATAACAGTCTGCTTGATGCAACATTGCCTATGTGTGGGGAGTGTCGTGATCTGGCTTTTTTCCTAGTAAACAACCACCATCTCAATGCCTTAAATGAGCCTTGGGGAGAAAAAGCTGACAGACAAGCTTTTCTACCACTTCCAGGGTCTCATTACTCGGAAGGTCGCTGCACAGGTCGCTATGAACTTTTTGAATGGGCAAACATCGTTATTGTTTGAAGGCATGATTGATCATCGCAGTTATACACACAAATTAGTTTTCTGCAAATGAAATAGTACAATGCTTTAGCTAAATATTACGTAGACTGAATATCAAAAGACTGAATCATCAGTTGTAAATTGAGTTTAGCTATAGTATTTTGTTTTTCAGGTTATTGAATCTAAAAAGAAAAACTCCCATCATGAGGGTGACTCTGGGTTTACGAGGCAGCAGGGTGCAATTAATAATACAAATTATGGAAGTACAAGAAAAACATTGGGAACCAGGTTTGTTTGGCTTTATACTCTCAATGACTCTACACGGCTTCTCGGTGGAAAAACTAGGCCTCTAATAAATGCCAGGGCTACCGGGTGATAAACATCTAAATACATTGCCATTGCTGGCATCCATCAACATGCGTTCACTATGACACTGACATTTCTGAGTGATTTCGACTATTTTTTTCCTCAAAAACAAGTTTGACTCTGGATTGAGCAATCAGTTCAAGTGGTTGTGTCGTAAATAGTCGTCTAAATAATTATCAGAAAAGAAGGGAGTTAAAGTGGTACTATGATCACTTTTTTACCTCTTGATTTTTTAGGTGTATCATATAGAATTCCATGAAAGAATAAAGACACTGCTCACAGTTTGGAAATAAGTACATTACTTCCCTCGAATAACTATCATTAGTTCCAGAGATATCTGTGTTCAAAATCAAAGGCCTCTTTGAGGCTACGACTACTTTGCATGATGAAGTACACGCATCAAAATAAAAATATTCTGGCTTTGTTGCAAAAATAAATTTCTTTCTTCTGTCTTTTTTTAAAACCTCTTAAATCACTGCCCTGACTCCGCAATACAATAATGCATAACACTCTAGACACATACACGCTTTGCGGACCTATGTGTTAGCTCAATGCATTGGAAATGTATTGGAAAGCATGAAGGGCGAGAGTTCAAGACTCGGGCGGGCAAACGCACGATTTTTTTTTCCTTTTCTTTTTCCCTCCGACGTGTTTCGTCTTTCTTTTTCTCCAAAAAGCTAATAAGTGCTTCCCATTTATAATAATTTATCATTTTCCTCGATATTCATGCATGCATCATGTTATTAAAACCCATGCCAGGAGCCCGCACTCATTTCGTAACAAATGTTTTCTAGGTTTTTTATTAAAACAATTCAAGTAAGAAAATGCTCGCATCACATGCTGTTGACATAGCAGTAATTATCTCAACTCTCATTGATTCACTATGTTTCACATTTGCCGAACCATTCGACGACATTTTTCTCTTCGTTGTGCATGGGTCAGCGGAAATACAAACAAAAGTTTACGACCCAAGGAAGGAAGGAAGGAAGGATGGAGGGACCGACCGATTGACCAAGCGAGTGAATTCGCGCTCGCTCACTAAACTCCTATTTCGCATTCTGCAAAATAGTCGTGAAAAGGTGTGAAATATGCAAATGAGATTACTGATGACGTCATACGCTCAACCAAATTTTATACAAAGTATGTCGATAGGCTATGTTGGCCAATTTGCATTAAACTTGATAGGGTAATAGTTCTAAAGGAAACACACCTATGACTGTAAAATTACGTTCCCATGACAACTCACTCTTTTCCAGTTCTTACCCACTTTATTTTAATGTGTTGGTGATTTTCAGCTTAAAAAACATTAAATGATGCTACGAACTCGAGCTAACATATTCATATGCTTGCTGGATCATGCCTACTGGGCATCATTAGTAAATATCAAAGTGGCCAGAAAAAGCCTTTAAACATTGGGGAGGTCCGCAACCCAGTATGATGCCAGGGTAACAAAACTGTTGAGATCGTATTGCGGAGCACGTTCAGTACAATCTTACTGCAACTAATCACACATTTCTGATACGAATTGGCTCAGAGATCTTTCTTCATCATATTTAATCAAAACTTGGTTGAGTTTATGACGTCATCAATTGGCTAATTTGCATATTTCAAAAACTTGAATATCTCTGGAACGAGAAGAGATATCTGAAAATAGTAAAAAGCATTTTTCTCTTATACTGACTATTTTTATATGTTTTAAATGGCTCAGATACGAAAGATGCGGTTTTCGTCATAGTACCACTTTAAATGGTGCATTTTCATCGCCTGCTTGGCTAACTTTACTTAAGTATTGTAGTTTTCTTCTTTTTTGCTGGATTATGTGCTGTGTGTACATGGAATGAAATTAGTATACATTTACATGACACAATGTTTATTTGTAGACGAGGTACAAGCCGTCAGTTTATTCCTCCTGTTTTAAATCGTAGTGAGGAGGCTGATGGATTGCAAAGGTAAGTTACTTCACAGGACGTAAATGTGACAATTCTGTGATGCAACAATTGAATTTAATACTCATCCAGTAAAAAGAAATGTTCATTCTCATATTTTTAAAACCTCAGACTTTGGATAAATAATAAAGATTAACAATTGGCGATAATAATTTTGAATGACATTTCGATGACTTATTTATCATTTTCAAATTCGTAACACTCGTCCCATGCCTCTCTGAGAAAACACAGTTAGTCCGTAGTCGTAAAATCTTAAATCAGTGTTAGAAATTAGCGCGTCTACTCACACATGCCAGTGTTGGCAGTGTCGGGCATGTACAGGTCATTGGCGAGTTCGTTTTTCAGCTCCAAGTAATACATTGTTCAAATTACACTCCTTTTGAGGGTTTCTGACGCCATCTTGCTTGGGGGCAAACACAGCAAAAATTACAGTAACTGTATGGAAAAAATGGAGAACCTAACGTTTAACAACTCAAAGAATTTAAATTCGCATGAGTTAGTAAATTAAAAACTAAGCTGCTGGATAAGAAAATTTACAGATCACAATTGCCATCACGTGACCTAATTTTCTAATTATGGGTTATAACTCAACGAATGCCAGAAATGGAAAAAGCCTGTTGAAAATATAAAGATGGCCAAGTTTGAGGCCCCCTGGCGTTAAAGAATGGGATTTTATGTCGGTCTAAATTTTTTAAAAATAAGATTTGTATGAAAAAGAGCAATCCAGCAGCATTTTACATAGAAATCCTCTAAATTTTCGGAAAGTTCAAACTGTGTTATAAACTTACTCTTTAAAGCTAGGAGCCTCAAACTTTATGTTGTATCCATGATATAGGTTTTGTTTAGGACCATTTTGGTCACGTTGCCCCAGTTGCAAAGGCTCTATTAAGGTTTTCATTTTCAATACATTTGTCAGTAATACCGAGTCGCAATTCACGTATTAAAAGTGCAATTCCAAGTCTATCCTGTTAACGAAACCTTATCTTGGGTATCATTCTGTTCCTTTCAACGCATTAGATAATCAGAACCTCACTGACTTTTAAGTTTAACTTTTTAACTTGTCCCATGCATTTTTGTGTTGATGTGTTTGCCCCCAAGCAAGATGACGTCGAAAGCCGCGTGTTGAGAGCATACGTATACCGGTGTATGCTTTGGGCAAGTGAAAACTAATCTAGGCAACTACATCCTTAGAATCATTCCCTAGAATGGGAAGTGCTTGCAAATTTAATCTGGATCTCAAACCTGTCTGCCATTTAATTTCAGTTATTTAGAGCTTTTGGGCTCTTTTCGGGACCAGGCATAACCATCTTGTTTCGTCTTTATCAGGAGTGCTGTTAGCTCTGGCTTTCCAAATTACAGTGGGAAGAATCAAAATGTTAAAGCTGTTAGCAATGACTCGGAAGTTGATGAGAGACTAAAAAACATTGAACCAAAGATGGTAGAACTTATAACTAATGAGGTAAGGAAAAAGCATGAATTGACGGCATTTACGTATTTGTAATTTCCTAGAAATTGTAGGGTTATCAGAATGCTTCCAAATGATAAGACTGTAAGTAAATTAAATAACATGAGCAAGTCAGTGGACAAATCCCTTATTCAACCAATCGCAGTGCTTTATATTTGCCAGCTCAACGTTTTGTGAGCTTTGAAGTGACTTAGGATTTTTACATTTTTACATCGTTCACGCATATCGTATTCAGCTAAAAGGTGTTTATTTTCTATGTATTTTTGGAACATTCAGTTATTATTGGTTTTAGACCAGGTATCTACCTCTGAAAAGTGAAGTCAACTCAGTCTAATGCAAAGAATTAAATTCAACACCATTCGCCAGTACTCTAAGAGAATCGTCTGAGCCTCCTGACTTGTTAATGGGAAAGGTTGTTCGATAGAATACTCCTCATCACTGACAAGCAATAGTTATTTCAGTCTAGGGATGGAGTAAGGGTCTTAATCTTTCGATGCAATTTTTCTTCCTTTTCGTTAATATCCCACCGCGTGACCTGCAAAAAACTGTTAACAAATTATGGTCTGCTCATGCATGGTACCCATCTAAACGCGTGCTGCTCATGTGCAATTGCAACCGATCGTTCTGGTGAAAAATGGCAGATGGCTTCATGACTGTCAGAAAGCGATTTAGATATGAATTAAGTATGTGACTGAATGATAAAACACTATTGAATTTGTAAATCGCAAAATATGGTGATTTCGGCTTTGGCAAATAATTGAGCTGCTCGCCTCTCACAAATCACGATATTTTGCTCAACCTCGTCCGATGCAGTAATTGTTTATTTATTTGTTATTAGTGAGATAATTTCAGTCCTCATTGACTCTGCTTCAGTATCTTGTTTCTTGTTATGTCTACCACAGAGTCGGGAAACAATATCTTTACTCCACAAATTACTTGTGTACAATTAATTGTAAATTCAGTGGGACGCTTTAAATCCGAATGAGTTCTATTACATATCTGAGAGACAGGAAGAAACTGCACCATATAAGACAATGCAGCGATTCAATTTTGACACAATTAAAGGAGGCTTGTCATTTCACAAAGCAACAGGGTTTTGGCAAAGTAATAACTGTCGCAGCGTTGAACACAATGTGTAACGAGATAGAAATTTTCACCTCTTTACCGCAGTGAATGTAATTATGCATTTTGCTTTTTCTCAGATTATGGATCATGGTCCCCTGTTATCGTGGGATGATATTGCAGGACTTGAATTTGCCAAGAATGTTATCAAAGAGATTGTCGTGTGGCCAATGTTAAGACCGTAAGTAAATTGTTATTCAATTGTGTCTTGTCACTATTTTAAGGAAGCATGTAAAACTAAGTCAACTCGTGTCAATGTGACATCAAAATTGTCATAAAAAAAATAGCTATCGCGTGCATCATTGCCAGACTAATCTAAAAAAATTCACAACTCTTTCCCAAGGTCCAAAGATCTGGAATTCCCTTCCTGTTACAATCACTTCATTGTCAAAGTTTCCCAATTTTAAGAGAAAACTGCTAGAGTTCTCAGTAAAATAATTACTGAAGTGGCAAAGCCGCACACTGTTGCACTATTTATGTACCGTATTGTTCCATACAGGGGTCACTGAGAAACGTGACACCCAAAAACAAAGAAAGTGCTAGTCGCTACAGAATAAATAAATGAATGATATGAAATTGAAATATAAAACAATCTAGAATGCAAAATGTGGATATCTTTTTTGCCCCAATTATAGAGTGATAATTATTTTAAGAAATGGCCATGTTATGTTTATGACTTGTTCTGGAGGAATGTTAACGACTTGTACTGGAGAAATTTAGGAAAGTACCAGGACGCCATAATGTAATGATGATTGCAGGTTGATATACCAACTGTGTTGTGGCCTTAATGTTGTGTTATGGACAGTCAGAGTTTGCTATAGGAACCAATCTACGCTAAGTATGGGCATGTATGGTCATTTTTCAGGAGTCCATGCTTGAGATTCAGCATTTGCCAATTTTACACTACCTGAAAATAACAGTTGACGAACTCGTCAGTTCTAAAAAAATCACCCACTATTACCCAACAGCTAATCCTGATAGTCTTTTTTTACTATTTATAAGCCTTGAAGGTCGCTTAGTCATCCTTTATCGCTCCTGAATTGTCTCGTACAGAAAGAACTCCATGAACACATGCCATCCATCGGCCATTTCAAGTGTTACTTTTTACATAACTTCTGTGACATAAGGACATATTACGTAAGCAGTTGCGTCTCATTTCAAGTGGTACTTTTTGCATCACTTCTTTGACATAAGGACATACCACGTAAGCAGTTGCGTCTCATTTCAAGTGGTACTTTTTGCATCACTTCTTTGACATAAGGACATACTACGTAAGCAGTTGCGTCTCACTTCAAGTAGTACTTTTTGCATAACTTCTTTGACATAACGACATACTACGTTGCGTCTCATTTTGCAGTTTAACGAAGGGGTGTAGGTTCTTTTTTCCGACAGAGACATTTTCAAGGGTTTGCGTGGTCCTCCTAAGGGAATCTTATTATTTGGACCTCCAGGAACTGGAAAAACATTAATTGGTAAATATGAATTGTTCTTGTCTTTGTATGGATCGACGTCTTACAACAATTTAATACACTCTAACTGACACAAATAATTTCATATTTCACCCTTGTTCACCCGACAGTCTCCAGTAGCTCAGTGGTTAGAACCTCCGGCTAGACCACAGAGGGTCGTGGGTTAAAATCCCATCTGGAACTCGGATTTTATTCTGGGTTAATAGCATTTCTACACTTATAATTCGTTATATTACTCACTTTGAAGGGTGGTTGGTTGCATTTCTAATATGCCTTAATGCAACTGTACGATGCACTTAGTGACTTCATATGTGCCAAGTCTTTGTGACTGTGTGACTGCCCGACGCGGTTCCAGACAAACGCCCACGTTTCACCCTCACCCACCATAGAGTCCCAGTAGCACAGTGGTTAGAGTGTCCGGTTAGATCGCGGAGGGTCTTAGGTTCAAATCCCATCTGGAAAAAACGTTTTTCTGAGTTAATGTGATTTTCTTGAACTTATTAAATTCCGTTATAGTATATCCAAATTTGGTGACTGAATCACAAAAGGATGCAAAATCCTGTGATTTCAGAGAGGAAAAAGTCACAAACGTTGGGTTGTGTGCGAACTGTATAACGTTACATGTTTGGGGATATTTTGTCAAGAACTTGACAAGGAAGAACAAGAAAGACAACTTATTTGGCCTCGGAAATGCGATACTGCATTGTTCTTCAGACACCCATCTTCATTAAACTGTTCATGCCGCAGTATCGATCTCTCACCTGTTTTGCAGATATTGTCAACCAAGAACTTTAGACACTGCTCTTTGCATCTCTCGGAATGTTGGCAGACCTGTTTCTGGGAACGATGTCCTCCACACATCGACTCTAGTGTAACACTTCGATGTCGATTACAAATGTAACTCTTTTTCTCGTAAATCACATGATTTTCCACATTTTTGTTATTCAGTTGGCAAATTTGGATATGCTGTCGCAGGAGTCTTGATCCATATGGAATTAACTTTTTATGTGTAATGTTCAAGGGGGAGCCATATAACCACTAGAAACTGTAGGAGGATTATGAGCAGGGAAGATATTTGGTGTGTGCTAAATGACCAAGTTAGCCATTGAGTCGTTACGTGAATATATGAAACATAAAATGCTTAACTCTAAACCTCCACATCTTTCCCATCATCAGATTGTTTCAAAGCTTAAACAATGCACAGTGGACTGAAATAATAGAATTATTTCAAATGGATTGTACCTTACGTTAAAACTATAAGAGATCAGAAAGAGAGCACAGTTTATCTAAAATATTTTTATTTCAGCATTCCACTGTTGATCCTCTAGATCTGGCTATTTGTGGGAAGTAAGAGATAATCATTTAAATGCCAAAAAGAGCATTTTAGTACTGATTGTAAGAAGATTTCATTGCTCACATGTAAATGTAAGACCATGTACTCTATTTCGCCTGCAGGGAAGTGTATAGCCAGCCAGTCAAAGGCCACTTTTTTCAGTATTAGTGCGTCATCTCTAACGTCAAAATGGGTAAGTTATTACATGAGTCAGGCAAATAAAAAGAGGTGTAAGTGACAATACATTTAGGTTATTGACCAAGCTAGTTTAGTCTTGATGTCAGGATATTAGCCAAATACTTATTTTGTGTGTTTGTGGACCAGGACAAAGTCGAGGTCCATAAACACGCTAAAAAAGAACAAGGCAAATATCCGGCCATCTTGAACCGAACGAGCTTGGTTAATAAAGGGTTTATTATATGCAAAAAGAACACTATTTTCCTGTGGGATACAGAGCGGGAAAGAGAGCGCAAGCTTGCTTGCTCGGGTTGCAAATCACGGCATACAATTCAGGTCATCTTAACCACTCACGGAGCTAGTCATATAGTAATGCGTGTTTTTTTCTGGGTGTACGTACTGATGTGTAAGGAATCGAGAGAAACACCATCACGGGGAGAAAAGAAGCCGTATTTTCCTTTCGTCCTGTCACCTTATTGTAACTGCTGAAGTGCATGATTACCACTGCACGCAGGATCTGAAGAATGGAGGGCAAAGTACTCTAACTCTAGGGTTTTATGCATAAGCAAGTTAAAAACGGTAAGATAAACAACTTTTGAAGAACTTGTGCTAAACAAGATAAAGCCTACCCCAAAATGGAATGATGTTCATTTATCAGTTACCTCCTTGATTTAGTTTTCTCTCTCACATATCATGATCATTTTAAGCTATAAACAAAAAGTGATTGAAAATTTTATCAAGGGTTTTTCTGTTGTTTTCTGTCAGTTTTCATGACAGAATGTTTCAAGCAAAGCTACAGAATGCATGGGTGTCATTAGCCATTCACCAGACTATGTCGCTGTTTGGTCCACTGCCTATCCAAACCACAGACACGGGCTTCGACATATAATTAAACGTTCTAGACATGAACTGCTTACCCAAGGAAGTCATCGATACCAAATTGCTTTTGTTTGTTGGTTTTGTAGGTTGGTGAAGGTGAAAAGATGGTTCGTGCATTGTTTGCTGTTGCAAGATGTCACCTGCCTGCTGTGGTTTTTATCGATGAGATCGACTCACTTCTGTCTCAAAGAACTGACGGGGAACACGATGCCTCACGAAGAATTAAAACTGAATTTCTTGTGCAATTGGCAAGTCATGGTTTTCTTTCAGAAACATATTGCCGACCTTGAGCTCTTTTAATTGTAAACTCACTGGGCTTAGATGAATACCTTTCATCTTTTTAAGGCAGCAAGAATGCGGCAAGGGAAGTTTATATACGCATCGGGATAGATACATATGAATTCTGGCCGGGAGAGATTTATACTGTAACAACAAACTACCTTAAAAATTGATCAACACACTGTAATTTAACAAATAGTAAACAGTGCAGGTTTTACTATTGTATTCTGGATGAACGCGGGAGGTTCCTCAGCACCAAAGGGGCCCAAGAGTCACTCGAGTCGTTTATAACATATAAACCTCGGCAAACTCCTTAGCATTCCTTAAAACTAAGGCACCTAAGGCACCGTATGTAAGGCACATGTATGTTGTCGGGATTGAGAGTGCGCTCAAGCTTTCCCAAACATTTCTACCAAAACTTCTTTGGGCGCAATCAGTTGTTTTCTTTTACAAATAGGGTTGTCTCTTCGTGATTGACATCTGTACATTTTTTACGAAATAATATTCGCCTCAACACCTTGGAAAAATACTTCAGTTGTAAATCCCTAATAGTTAACAATTATTCACCGAAGTGGAGGTGAATAGTGGTGGATATTTACCAAGCCGCGAAGCGGCGAGGTAAAT
>OMLO01005468.1_pt1 | contig 10684 bp, 8 predicted proteins | sample 1674811 | NCBI WGS metagenome assembly OMLO01 (sample SAMN06265003, study PRJEB25207) | coral metagenome | isolation source: Coral host | place: Mexico:La Bocana,Puerto Morelos, Mexico | collected 2008-11-13
GAAGGAATCCCTCTGTTTAATAGGGTATTAAACGGGGTATTAAACGAAGGTGCTTTCGGCAATGTTTAATAGCCTTTTTGAAAATTCGTAGATACCCATATGTCTGCTGGTGATAAGACTGTGGAACCTCTCCCGAACATCAAGGAAAAAATACCTTCTGAGCACCCTCACATGGATTTCTCCCACCCATGCGCCTTCCGGCCTTTGAAATGCAACAGAAATCTTTCAAATTGAAATTCTTTCAAATTGCAATTCTTGCAGACTGCAATTCTTGCAGACTGTCAGGTTCGTTTTTGTGTACCACCGCTATCCACCGTTTAACTTTCGTTTCACTTTGTCGCATTCTGATGGACTCCCTGCTCTCAAAGCTTCACTGTCTCAGCTTCCCACGGCCCAGAATCAAAAAACTGAACCTGCCATACAGGGAAAAATCAACAAAATCATCGACTAACCATTCCCAGCGAACCATCCTTAGCGGTCCAAATCATGCCAACTTGGACCCAGTAGGGTTTGGGATCCGCCAAACTGGAGAAGTCAATGCGCAGCACTCTGGCCTCATTAGGCGTAGTGCAAGCTCTTTGTTTACGTGAAAATATATTGTCTGCCATACGTCTCCGTAGATTCATCCTGGGTATGACCATTCCCTATTTTCTGCAAGAGTTCAGTCTCCAGGGCTGTAAATGCCAATATCCCACAGTCAGAATTGCCCAGTTTTTTGCTGCTATGCCAAGATTACAGGAGGGATGTTGTACCAAAAAGTGCTGCCTTGCCATTAAGCTCGCGACTGGCCAGGACATCGTCTCACCCGTGGCTTGGACCCAACAAAAATCTTCCACCTGTCAAAAGGCACTCGGTGGTCGCCCAGGTCACTGAAGTCAACGTGTCAAAAGAACGGAGCATTGCACAAAACATGAACATCACAAAGCCATTTTGCAAAGCTGCAAGTTGCAATTGGTTTCTCCTACACAGGTCTAAAAATACCTCGGTACCAGGAGACAGGGAGAGGTGTCGCGGCTCCTCGCCATCCCTGTCTGTGTGATGCTTTAAAAAGTTTCGCAAACGTCCCTCGCAGGAGACGATTGGATGCATCGACTTCATCTTAACACGCTCTGTTTCGTCTTTTCCGACTACTGTAAATCAAAACTTTCTGAAAATCTTCTACTACACTAGCAAAGCCTCTGGCACAGCTAGGATAGCAGCTCGAACCAATCCACTCTCACCTTTCTCAAGCAAAGAAGATGCAAAAGAGCCTCTTGAGACTCTTGAGCCTCTTAAGCCTGCAGCTCCACATTCGAAAAAGAGGCAGCAGCTACCTTTGGAAGGGCCAGTGGTCAAAGAAGATGAAGCCCCAGCAACACATGTGATGAAGCGGTGCAGATTCAAACAATCCACAGCAGATGAAGCCCCAGCAACACATGTGATGAAGCGGTGCAGATTCAAACAATCGCAGAATGCACATTTAACAGCTCTTCCTCCATCAGCCCCTCCACAAGAAATCCTGTCAAGGTTGAGATCCTTTGCTGACTCCGATGATGGCCACAAGCGTGGCCGCGGCAGACCCAAGGGGACAAAGAACAAGCGTAGTCAGCCTGATGATGGCTTTGATGACGTGGCAGAGCCTTCAGTCAAAGCAGCCAGGCCTGGGAAGCGCACCACTGTCTCCATTTGGGCGAAAGTGCAACTCTTGAAGGAGCCTTTTTTCCTGTTTACTTTTTCTGGGATAGATAGCAGATATATATCTATCTAGATATCTATCTATCTAGATAGACAAGGTATATAGATATATAGATATCTATCTAAATAGATAGATGGACAGATAGATAGATAGATAGATAGATAGATAGATATCTATCTATATAGACAGATATCAAGATAGATAGATAGGTCGAGATGTTTGGTTGGTGTCTCAATACATCCCAGGAACTCGGAGAATACATTTGTTAGGACATGTTGGGAAAACAGTTGTCGGGAGAATATTCTAAGTGCAAAGATTTTGCAGGATCAATTTTGGAGGATATTCAAAGTGTAAAGGTTTTTTGAGTTGGGTAAAAATCACAAACTTGGCCAAAGTACGAAAATCTGTTGGCATTTTTCTTACACAGTCCCTTTCTTCGATCTTTGGATTTTCTTCGCACTTAGAATATTCAGGGGACCGGAGCTCCAAAATGTTGAAAATGGAGCACTTGAAATCATTTCATCTATCTACAGTTCATGACAAACACTGCCCTTTTTGCTTTTGCCTTGATGCCTTTCTGTTTGTTTATCTTTAGACAGCTTTTTGTTACACGATCAGATCAATGCATCACTCTCTCTCTCTCTCTGGATATCATGATGTTGAGATTGATTCTTGCAGTCTGTTTTCTAGAAAGATTCATGCCACTCTATCTAGATATCTAGATCGCTTTAATCTTTCATTGAATAGATAGGTAGATACATGAACGCATTCCTCAAGTCTTGGTTCTGTAAGTTTCACTGTCGCCCAGGAGTTCGACGAGCTGAAACTTTCTGGACACCCAAAGCCAGAAGCCTACATGCTGCAAAACTACCGCAAATGCGGCCAGTACCAGGGTTGCTTTGCCAAATGGCAACCGCAACGGGAGAAGAATAGGTGGGACCTGGTGGTAGAAGTGGCTCCAAACCTCAGCAAGAGGATGTCTGAGGTTCCAAACAAAATCAGAGAAGTTTTGGGCATTGAAGTGCCCTGGCTGTTCCCGTGAAATTTCACAGATAGATCGCTACACGCAGGTAATTATAGTTACAGATACTAGATAGATAGGTAGATAGATAGATAGATAGATAAATAGATGGGTACATCGATAAATAACATCTGCGAAGCATTTCCATCCATTAGATATCTAGATAGATAGATTTTAATAAACAACCATTTGTCAAGGAGAATCCTTACAATTCAATCTTTGGTTTTCTTCGCACTTATCTGGATAGATAGATATCTAGCGACTTGTCTGAATCAATTATCGAGGTGCGGAAACACAGCTGTTCGAATTGGAAAAGCGACGCTGAGCTACATTCATTCCCACCTGCCATCGACTATATGGCAGAAACCCTGGTTCTGGAAAGGATGGCAGTTGGAGAAGAGTGCACCATAGATATCATGGAGAGTGCCATCCTATGTGCTCTCAAAGCATGGAACGAGAAAGTGGACAAATTCCGGGAACTCTTGGCCAAAGAGTCAATCACACAAGCTGACCAGGCCCTTGAAATGAGTGCCGGTGATGCTGCAGCCGTTCAGAGCAAGATGCAAGCAAGGATCAGTCACATCTCATCAGCTTTGAGGAAGTATGACGTTGTCAAGACTGGCGGCGCACTGAAGACGCTAGGACTCTATCTATAGGTATCTATCTGTCTAATGATGGAATATCCTCATGGTCAATATATCTAGGAAAGAAATTTTCAAAGGGCCCATATTCCATTTGCTATTTCGGTTTACCGGAGTGTCGATAGATTGAATATTTCTATCTATCTATCTAGTTTGATCGCACAAGAAGGGTAGCCAAAGTGAAACCAACATAGATATCTAGATATCTAAAAACGTTCTCATTGCGCAACAACTCTTGGTCAGGGGAAGCCAAAGTTGTCCAAGGGCTTTGACAGTCGCACACGTTTTTATATTTCTGTCTTTCTAGATCTCTAAGGTATCATTCCTTTCTCTGTGTCGGTCTAGATTGATTTTTTTTTGGATCTTCTGGAATTATGTGCCTTTGTCTAGATAGATAGATTTATCTTGATCTGTATCGGCCTAGATACATTGCTAGATAGATACATTTTTTTAGATAGATATATATCTATCTATCTACATTTACATACTTCACACATCGTTTGGTTTCGAAACAGGATTTGATGGATGGCTAGATAGTGATTGACAGGCAGATAGATAGATAGAAGTCTTTCTAGATGGATATCTTAGAAAGGTACACTTGATTCATTGATTGATGGGTTGATTTGTATCTATCTATCAATCTATCTCGGTAGCAACAGATGGACTTGCGCGTTGCATTGTTCAACGGACAGTCTAGATTGGCTTCGTCTGTTTCCAATTCCAAGGAGGTCTGCATACAGACTGTGCGCTCGGACTGGCATCAAGATGCAGGCCCTCACCAAGCCTTCTCGCCACCTCGAATACGACCATCCAGACATGGAGCAGGTGCGGATCTGGGTCAGATCCTGTGAACAGGATCACGGTGTGCATCCCAGGCTGATTTGCAATTTTGATCAGGTCTGTTCCATGCACTTCCAGCACAGCAAATCGGCGCTGCACAAAAGCCAGTCCCAACAAGGACAACATCCTGCTCCGTTTTGCAAGCCCACGATGAAGAAGATGTTGGATACCTTGAGGGCTGCCTTAGACCTTGCTCCACCCAACGCCACTAGTGTAGAGGAGGATGCCTACGAGGCAGCCCACCCGCTCACCAACGCGGACGCCAGCACGGTGTCTGTCGACTACGCCCGGCAATGCCGGACAACCACGACGTTGTCATGGTGCGATGGCGACGTGGGTTGTGCCTATGTTACAGCCACAACAACAAGCATGCCGGCGCAGACAGTGGAGAAGCTAAACAAGGAACTCCAAGGCGAATCTTGGTTGATATTTTTATCTGGATATCTAGATATCTAGAAAAGGTAGATAGATAGATAGATAGATAGGTAGATAGATAGATAGATAAATAGATAGATAAATAGATAGATAGATAGATAGAAAGAATAGGTAGGTAGGTAGGTAGATAAATAGATAGATAGATAGATAGACAGGTTGTGTCGCTCTAAATAAATTCACTGTAGATAGATGGAGATGGATAAATACACCGAAATAGCTATCTGATTGACTGTTGTATTTCTGTTCCTATGTGGAACGCGGTTTGGGGTTTGGGGATGACTAGTGGGTGAATATTCTATCTATCTCACTGCGAAGTATTTCCAGTATCTAGATACTATCTAATAAACAACCATTTGTCGAGGAAAATCACTGCGAATGATCAAAATATACAAATTTGTTGGCATTTTTTCTTGTACAATCACTTTCTTCAATCTTTGGATTTTCTTCGCACTTAGAATATTCTGGGGACCGGAGCTCCAAAACTGTGAACATGGAAGTGTATTGCACTTAGATAGTTAGATAGTTAGATAGTTAGCTTCTTGGCACAGGGTATGTTTGAAAGTTTGAAGAAAGAACATCATGAGGTCCTGCACATTGCGCCACATGATTCTCGTACGCACATGTGGAGTGCAGCCACCATGCTCTTATACCTGGACTTTTTGGCGGACCAGATCAGAGCAAAGCGCCTCTCTCTGGGCTTAAGTGCCTCTGAAGGCAGATGCCTTGTCATCTGTGATAAGGCCTCGCAGCACCACTCTCCTGACTACGCTGCAGCAAGAGAGCGGTGGGAGAGGTCGAACAATTGCATTCTGGTGCACGGCCAGAGCAAGCAACATGGCATCACAATCCCCGGCGGTTGGGGGGCCGCAGGAGGACCAAACGATGGCTGGCATCAACACTGGCATGCCCTCCGTCGAAGCCTTCAAAAGGTCAAAGCTGACCTGGGTGGCAGCTTGGCCTTGCGAAAAGCTTTGGCAGATTTGGACATGGCCGTTGATGGTGGTGCAAGATTCTCGCACCTTGCTCGCCAAATCGAACCTATAGAGAGGTAAATCTACTTGAATCCTCAGATATCTAGGTAGATATCTAGATAGATAGATAGATAGATAGACAGATAGATAGATAGATAGATAGATAGATGGTGTTGAATTTTGGGCGTTTGATTTTTGAATCTTTGGAAATGATTCATCCAGATGCTTCCCAGACGATCCGTAGATAAATGCAACTTTCTTCTTTACGTAGAAAGAGGTTGTCATGTTTTGTTTTTGGACACTGTATCTGTTTCAATTTTCGATTGCTTCATGAGCTGAGACCTTGTTTCTCAGAAAGGCTTTTGTGAGTCCTCAAGAAGCTTTCCTCTCAACTTACGAATCCAGAGGCCACTCGTCAAAGGACTACTCTATCTGGATATCTAATCTATCTAGATAATAACTTTATAAGTTATCCATTTTGCATGCCCAAAGGCTCAAATAAATAGATTATCTCGATCACCGTATCTGGAAATCTTAGATATCTAATTATTTCAAGGCAAGTTGTTAAAACAACCCATCTTCCATGAAGTCCTTCTTCAAGGTAGGTCCAGTACTAAGAGAGTGGTCCTTCAACGAGTGGTTTTGGGGCTATCTATCTATATCATACAGGTGCCTTTGGAAAGCCTCTTGAGGACTCAGTGGCAGAATCCACAAGTTTGTTTGGAGATAGACCTTGTTCCCTAATGAGACATGCCACAGTTATCTTTCTATCCAGTGGGATTATCTAGATGATGCAGCAGTACTTCAGAAAGAACATCGATACCTCACAAAGATACAATTTCGTATCTACAATACTACTGAAAACTAAATTGCACAGTGGTTTTCAAAAAAGAAATGCTAGGGTTTGCAATTTTTAGATGGTTAATAGATGTCATCTATCTATCTATCTAGATAGATAATTAGATAATATCTCACAATAGAAGATGTTAGATAGATAGATGTTATCTAGATAATACAAAGATTCAAACAACCACACAAAAAGTATCTTGGTTTGAGGCTTAGCCTGGAAGATAGCCTGCGTGCTGACGCATGGGCAATGAGCCGGTTGCGACAGTACGAACACGGAAAGCTTATTATGCATGCCTGGATGAGCAGAGGGCTCATCACTGCCCAGCAACTGGCCGACTGGCACTTCGCAGGCAACATGGATCAGTTGAAAGATAGCGTGAAACGGACCCTTGGAGGCATGAAAACAATCCTCAGGCTGGAGGACCTGTGCGATAAAGCCCTGGACGGTGTGGATCCTGAGCGCAAGGCGCTCGCACAGGCCTCGGAATCAACTATCCTCCCGGGGGAGAAAAAGATTGTATGGGCAATCCGCAAGCCTGACGACCCACCAGATGGTCCTCACACACCGCTTCCAGACTGGTTCAAAAACCCCATTACCAGAACCATTGTCAATTGGCAAAAGGAAGCTGCCAAGTGGCAAACGAGGATCAACAATCGGAGGGACAGAAACCTCAAAGGCTTGACTCCAAAGCAGCAATCTGATTTTGAAAAGTGGCAGGAGTCCACTTGTCGGCGCATTGTTCTGAACAAGCAGCGAAAAGCTCAAGTGATGAACGTCCGTTCGGACAATTTAAAGCAGATCAAGTCAAACTGCATTCTCCTCGAGGTGCAGATGAGCGATTGCGCAGAGAACCTAAGAATCCGGTCTGGAGATGGATCATGGTTTAGGCTGGTCATGCTGGAAGGGATTGTCCCTGCATCAGATGTGCCGGCGGCTTTGGATGTTGCACCAGGAGTTGAACTGAAAATTTGGACTATTTACACGGATATACGATATCTATCTAGATAGATATCATGGATGGATGGGTGGATAGGTGGATAGATGGTTAGATAGATTAGATAGATAGCTTTCTATATGCATGGATAGATTGGCCGGGAAAGGGAGCAATTATCTATCTAAATGGATCGGACAGGTAGTTAGTGCAAACGGGTATCTAGATAGATCATCCCATCAGCGGTTGAAAGTCTTTTCAAAGCGGTAGCTGTCATTATTTTTGAAAAACAATGGAAAAGGTGTTTTTCAAAGACCATTATCTAGATATCTACAAATAGTCAAAATACAAAAAATCTTTGGCATTTTTTCTTGCACAATCCCTTTCTTCAATCTTTGGATTTTCGTCGCACTTAGAATATTCCGGGGATGACCAGGCTCCAAGACCATTTCTCGAGGAACATCACACTATACGCGATCAAATCACGAGAATATGTTTGTTGGTATTTGTTTCTTGTACAATCCCTTTCTTCTGTCTTTGGAAATCATTCGCACTTAGAATATTTCCGCACTCCAGTCAGGTTCAAAGAGATAGTTTTGCATGTCATGAAGGCATCGTTTCCATATAGGAGCTGGGCTCGAAGAGATGACTGCGGAAGACCATGTAGATGACGGAGAAGCAGACATCGAAGTGGACCTTGATATGGAGGGTCCCGACTCTGAATTTCCTGCCCTGGACGGGTGGGAATTCATAAATTCGGATTCTGATGCCGAAAACGACTTGGAGGGCGCTGCCGGCGAAACTGCCAAGCAGCGCCCGGAGTTCCAAGAACTCCAGTCGCTAGGCCTGACCGAAAAACCCGTCGGGGGATCCATTGGGGTCCACACGCACGCAAACATGTGGAGATCTCGGGCCGGAACAGGCCCCATGTACGGCAGGTCATGGGGCGTTCAATCCGAAAGATCTCCAAAACAAGCGCTGGTGCGCTGCTTGCTCCTCATGTGGGGGACGCATTGCGACTGCAACCCCGACGACAAGCTGGCCCATAAGTACATGGTTCGGCTGAAGAAAATCTGGGATGCTGATCCTGGCAAGCCTTAGTCTGGAATGGCCAATAGATAGGTAGATAGATATCTAGATAGATCTAGATAGATACGTGATCCGGAGCTGTGGTGAGTGCTCCAGTTTGAAAAGTGATAGATAGATCGATAGATAGATAGATAGATAGACAGATAGATAGATAGATAGATAGATAGATATAGATAGCTAGATACAAGAATTGATAGATATGGGCCATGGAGCTTTTCTATTTTAGGTTCAAAGGATTCATAAGCCTTCATTCCATTGGCTTGCAGAAGATGGCGTTTTGTTGGGGCTGCATGGACACCATGCTCTGAGACGCGAAAAAATGTTTGCTGCACTGTGCTGCTGGTGGAGGTACAAAAGTCCACGGGCTTTTTCAAAGCAACGTGGAAAGTCCTTGTCACACGATCTATCTATCTATCATATTATCTAGTGGACTTCCTGACTACTGCAATCATTTCGACTTTCGGGGTATCTCTATCTAAAATCATCCAAATTTAGATATAGATATCTATATCCAGGTAAATCTCCAGCATGTCTTTTGTTGAATATTCTATCTAAGTGCGAACGTTTTTTCCCTCAAGTGGGGCTAAAAACACTGGGTTTTCTGCATTTCCAGAAGCATAATAATTACTAGATAGATATGTATATCTAAATATTTTTCAATATTCTAAGTGCGAGCGTTTTTCCTCAATTGGGGCCAAAAATGCAGGGTTTTTTGCATTTTTCAAAGAAATATTCTAAGTACGAGTGGTTTTGTGATGGTGGGAATATTCTAACTGCGAGCGATTTCGATATTCTAAGTGTATCACTACTCCGAACTATCTTTTTCGAATATTCTAAGTGCGAGTCCGTCGCTCTAGAATCAATTTGGAATGGACAGATTTGAGATTTTTTTGTTGGGACATGCCATTTCCCAAATGTAACAACTCACAAAAAGGGATACAAATCGCAGGGAGATTCTAGGGTTTAATTATATCCAATAAGCTAATAGGCTCCCTAACTCACCATCTCTATTCACGGGCTAAGGCCACAAGGAAATCTCATGAACTTGCACATGGAAATCCGCAAGCGGAATAGAAATATGAAGCCATCGACCTCCATATCTTCAAACATTTCAACAGCTTGAGCTAATTGAAGGTAGCAAAACGAAAACAGAATCTTTGAAGTTGGGTTGGAAGGTCCAAAGAATATCAAGTTTGACGGCATTCAAAGCCCCAATGATGAAAAATCTATTCACTTGCGACCGTCTATAGTTGATATCAATATATGGCGTGTATCCATTACCATTTAGCGTGTTCAATCTGATACTAATATGAATCAACTATAGAATCTCAAAACCCCTAAAAGTACTATATATATATACATCAGTCATCAGAATCTGAAACATAAACCACCTTCTTGATTTTTAGTTGTTCCGGATATTAAGCCGCTGCTTTTCAATTGTACAAGTTTGTACCTTTAAGGAACTACCCAACCTTCCCCTGAGGCGATCCCACATTCACATCTTGTAAGGCTCGAAGCAAAATCTGTGCCTCACTCTGATCCTGAGGTGAGGCCAACATGTTTTCATGGCCAGTCAACCGGGGCCCCCCATGTAAGGTAACCCCCATGAGAAATAAAGCCTTAATAAGGCCTTTAAGTTGTCATAAAGGTACCTTACATGGGAATAGGTTGACTGGCCATTATGATTGAATCCAATGGGGGGTTCACATGGGAACGACATGGCGATCCCCTCCGGGGAACCTTTCCCCAGCTTGGGATATAGTGATATGTTAGTTCCCTGGGAGGCTATAGTGGCACCTGTTGGTTCTATGAAGTGGCACAAATGGCAAAACCTTTGAACATGAATCTGATCAATTTTGTTGTTTGTTTCAGAAACCTGAATCGAGGTCATTCATCTTGGTTGGATGAACCCTTGCAGAATCACAACATTTGAGGTTGAGGCCAGAAAAGGTGGGGGGAACAACAATGATGGACGCAAATCATGGCGCAAATGTCGTGGCGAAACCAGTGTTGTTTTCAAGTGCTTTATGGACCTTGGCGGGATACTGTATCTGAAGTGTTAAGAGCCTACCATCTTTACTCATCAAATCTCTCAAACGTCACCTATTATCGTTACCATCATCATCACCATGGTCATCCATTTCGTTCCTAAACAAGCTACAATATCAAAATATCTATATGTTGGGGCCTGCCTAAACACTCTAGCAGTGGATAGTGCGGGAAAATAGGCT
>OMLO01005469.1_pt1 | contig 10683 bp, 12 predicted proteins | sample 1674811 | NCBI WGS metagenome assembly OMLO01 (sample SAMN06265003, study PRJEB25207) | coral metagenome | isolation source: Coral host | place: Mexico:La Bocana,Puerto Morelos, Mexico | collected 2008-11-13
GAGAGACGATGAAGGCACAACAACACCAGACTGCAAACTGTAAATTGATACATGTGATACAGTACCTGTTGTTCATTGACTATGACTATCGCTTCGATTTGGACTGAACTCTTTTGATATCTTGCCGCTTTTGGTTCTTGGCATGGATAAGTCTTCAGCATCATGTGCAGGTTTTGTACGACAAAGTTTGCGGTCATTCACCTATGCCTCTGGACAAAGTGCTCTGGGACCCTATAATCTCAGCAGTACCAAAAGTACTTGGAAATAATGAAGGCCAAGGCCAGGGGGTGTATTCTGAACCATAAGATTTGAAGGGCAGGGCCAGGGGGCGCATTCTCCACCATAAGATTTTCATAACAAAACCAGGGGCTTAGCAGGAGGGTCCAACAACCATTATTTTCAGGAAATTTCCATAAGATTTTCTTAAGATTTTCACAACCTTCAAAGGGTTTGTCTAGATTTTTGAAAGAAGATGTTGAGAATTCATGGTTTTGGTGAAAAAAAAGACTGGATTTTCTTATGATTTTTGATGGTTTTCCTGAAATGTCCTGAGTTTTGCGCACCCAATGTCATTTTTCTGGTGGAAAAAATTGATTTCCATAAGATTTCCATAAGATTTACATATTTTTGATGATTTTCTTATGATTTTCTTATGATTTTTGATGGTTTTCCTGAAATGTCTTCAGTGTTCCGCACCCAATGCCCTTTCTCTACCATAAATAGTTTTAAAAAGCTGCCCACACCGCCCCCACCCTCCAGAATTGAGGGTTTTGGTGGAAAAAATTGATTTCCATAAGATTTCCATATTATTTATGATTTTCTTATGATTTTTGATGGTTTTCCTGAAATGTCCTAAGTTTTCCGCACCCAATGTCCTTTTTCTACCATAAATAGATTTAAAAAGTAGCCCACACCGCCCCCGCCCTCCAGAATTGAAGGTTTTGGTGGAAAAAATGGATTTCCATAAGATTTCCATATTATTTATGATTTTCTTATGATTTTCTTGTGATTTTCTTATGATTTTTGATGGTTTTCCTGAAATGTCCTGAGTTTTCCACACCCAATGTCCTTTTTCTACCATAAATAGCTTTGAAAAGTAGCCCACACCGCCCCCACCCTCCAGAATTGAAGGTTTTGGTGGAAAAAAATGGATTTCCATAAGATTTACATATGTTTTATGTTTTTTTGATTTTCTCATGTTTTTGGTTGGCACACTGTACGCCACCCTCAGCACCACACTTTTGCTGTCTGGTCCTACCTTATCCTCCATGAATTTCTTATGGAAAATTTATGGAGTTCATATGAAAATGCTAGATGCAAAACATGTGAAACCATAAAAAAAATCATAAGTCTATCCTTTCCGTCCCCTCCCATCGTACAGGCAGCAGAGAAGTCAGAAAAAGTTTCCAAGACCAAGGGCAAAGGCATGGGCTTGCCACAGTGGGAACAGCAGGCCAATCTTTGGAGAAGTGAATTGGGCATTTCCAAAACTCGAGCAATGTGGGATGCCTTAGACCAAGAACCAGTTGGACTCACGTTGACACCCCGCATTCAGACATTGTTGAACTTGGTTGTCGCTGAAAGGACTAAGTCTGTCAAGATCAAATCCCGCAAGAATGTGATGAAGGCCTTGAAAAACACTGTTGTTGATGTCTCTCAAAATCCTGTGAGAAAGAGCTTCACAAAGGACAATGGAAACATAGGGACACTGTGCACAAGTACCCAGCTGTTTCATATTGGTCGTGGTGCTCGTATTCTCCCACCAGAAATGCTTTGGCTTCAGGCCCACAATCCCAAGAGAACAGTGATCCTGAAGGACATCTCACCTCACCAGCTGCAGCATTTGGCTGGTGAGGGCATGCCTCACCCATGTTTGGGCCTTTGTGTTTGGGCTTTGTGTGTCACCAAAGGCTTTCCAGATCCAGACACTAAGTGAGCGAGGTCCATTGAGTTTTTGCAACTAGCTAGTAGCAGCTGGCAGCTAGCAGCTGCAGCTACCTAGCACCATGAACAGTTTGACAGGGAGGGTCAATGATCACTGGTACTGGCACTTGGTGTGATAGTTTCATTCATCCATGATTTATACAATTACGTATGGTTGCTTCGAGCATGGCCAAACACAGTGACACCTGCCTTCCTAGCCAATTCGCAGCTAGACTCGACCACTGCCAGACCAGCAGCTCAGATTTTCAACACTTTTGTTTTGCTGGCAATGATACCATGCATGAACATATATGACACATGATTCTTTGATCTTCACTTCACATAGAAAGATGCAAGCTGATATGTTTGATCACTATGCAATGCGCCAGCCATAACTGTGCTGCAGATGGCAGACTATGACTGCGACTATGACTGCCTGTGGCCTATGACCTACCTATGGCTATGGCATGCCATGCTCAATATTTCTTTTGCCCAAACTCATTGCAGAGATGGTCAGTGTCCATTGACAGTGACATTTTGATATCAATGGAGGTATACAATTAGTACTAGTATACTGTAAAGATACATATATTTCTTTTCTTTAGTACAGTGAATGCGGTAATTATTGAATGGGCATGTAAAAGAATGTGTCACTAAGTGAGGCTTCGTGAGACTTAAACTGTAGCTAAGAGAACACGCAGTTTTTGTGGCCAACTCATGCAGATACCAACAGATATCAAATAACTGAGAACCTCTCTTAGTGATAGGCAAGCTCGATCCAAGTACAGGATTTCCGGATGAGTGCTGAATATGTCGTCAAAAGGATTGCTGAACAAAGCTTCACTCAGACATTCAAATTGGTTTTGCATCCTGTCGATGTGGCAATCATGTGTTGAAAAGCAATCTAAGAAGTGATCTCAGATTTTTGAGAGACTCTTCAATACATTGCATTCCATCAAGAATCAAGAATCAAGTGTTTGCTCCTCCTTGCTTTGTCAGACGTTCTGTTGTCTTTTGCAAGTGTTTTGGGCTTATCTCTGTCAGGGTCAGTCGGTTAGGCAGTTAGTCAGCTTGTCCCATTGCAAGGGAAATCGTTCCAGATGGGAAAGGTGGGAAAGGGCACCAAGGCAAAGACTGCACAACCAGATGAGGACTGGCGTGCGCTTTTCAAATGAAATTTGATGAATGTCATGCGTCCAGTCTGCTCAAGTCAAGCCTAGTCTAGCTTTTCAAGAATGTAATGTAGCCTGACTTTGGCCCAGCTTGCTCAATCCACCTGCCACGATGAACCCGCAGCAGCATTGACAGTTGCAAAGCTTTCTAAGCCGAAGGCTGGCAAGACGCCTTCTCTTTCTTCTACGACTGCTCCAGCATCATCTGCGCTTGTCAAGGCCCCCAAGAAGACGAAAGCGGCTACTGCTAAGGCAAAGTCAACCTCCACCGCTCTGGCACTTCGCAAGCCAGCGTTGAAAGATGCCAAGAAGGCATCTGCAACACGCAGATGGTTGCCTTGCAAGGTTTGCTTGAAAACCCCAGAGGACAATGGGTGGGATGCAGTCAGACTTTGATTGGTTGTAGTTGTAGCGAGATCTTTGACATTCGAATATGGTCTTTCGTCGTACTATATTTATTTACAGCATTGTATTTTTTTATTTGTATTGATATAAGTATAAAATCAAATTATTGTATGTATATATATATATACACATGTTTACTGAATAAATACCAAATACTAAAATATTTGTTGTTTGAGCTAGCAGCTAGCAGCTAGCACTTTGCAGCATGGCACTGTAGGCAAACCAGGATAACCAGTTTTTGGTGGAGGAGAACCTTATTTTGGAACAAGATCTGGCAAAACATGACGATTAGCTGTTTAGATGATTAGCTGTTTGCACATTGCAGGACGTTCAGTGGGCCGAGTATGATGCCAAGAATGAGCCAGTGGGCCACAAGTCTTTGCTAGACTTGCAGACTGTTTGCGAGGGCTTCCCAGAACTCAGTTTTGATGAAGTTGCATCCAAATTTCACAACAAGGAAGAGAAAGTGCTCAAGGCCGCCTATGCAGCTGCTCGAGGTGTCAAGGAGCAGTTGCTGAATGGAAACCCAGCTCCCGAATGGTTGCCCCCAAGCAACGTGACTCATGTGAAGAAGCGTCGAGTGACAACATTCTTTGAAGTTGGCTTTGTCACTGAAAGCGAAGTACAGAATCTGACAGGTCACAGCAGCAAAGATCTGAAGTTGGGGAAACCTTCCCAACTGGAGTTGGAAGATGGGACTGGAAGTCTTAGTGGCTGGTTTATCAGATTGACAGGGCTGAGTGCTTCTGAGATCGCAGCAATGAGACGAGTTCGCATCGAATCCACTGTTGGAGTGGATTTGCATGAACTTCTGCTGATGCACTCAAAACAAATTCACCAAGAAGAAGGGACAAAGATGTTCAGTTTCCTCTCGAACGTCCAGACAGATGCTCGTCCATCAGCATTCAAGTCACAGGGCCGTCACCACACCCCATGCTTGGAAGTTCTGGCGAAACAAGCGTCTGCGACACAACAGGACTGCCTTGTTGTTCATTCCGTCTTCAGTTGCATTGATGATTTACTCTGGAATAGGCTCAATTTTGAAAGATGGATGACAATGACAAGACTGATGTTTGTAACTGATAACGCCGACTTTTACTAACTTACTAACGACTTTTTTCCAGCAAGCACATAGCTGACCAGCCAGGAGCATGAGAAGCAAGAGCACGATGAGGAGATTGCAGCAGAACAAGCTTTGCAGGAGGGCGAGGGTGAAGGGGAGGAAGAGGCAGAAGGTGAGGATGACCCTATTGTTGACGTCAAATCCACTAGATCTGGTCGGTCTGGCTATTTGTGCTTCTCAAAGGGTGGTGGTATGCCAGCAATCACTGGCCCTGTTTTGGGAAGCTTGGCTGTTGACCCTGTTGCCAAGAAAAAGGCAAAACCAGCGGCTAAGAAGAAGGATACCGAGGATGATTCCGAAGTCCAGCAGTTAGCGCCAGATTCCGACGTACGTGATCTGATCTTGCGGGATCCTGTGCTCAAAATCCTTGTTGAGGCACTCGGCAACGTTCCAAATTGCATGGTTGGACTGCTGCCACGCCAGTGCTTGGAGACTGGTGGCAAAGTTGGGAAGCAACTGAGGGGTGCAACTTGCTAGCAGCTAGCAGCAGCCAACAGTTTTCAGACCAACTAGTTAAGTCTCTTCATGATAGGTTTTGGGGTTTAGGACTCAAAGGTTAGGAGTTTGCTCACTATCAATTTCTCGAATTTCGACCACTGGGAACTGTTAATTTCTCTGAGGCAAGGACACTGCTCGAGACTCTGCAGAAGAAGGGCTGGAGGGAAGCATCGTCACTCGAGAACCGAATTGTCTTGATCGAGCATTGTAATGCATTGTCGTCCGGAAAAATCAAAGATATCCCAAAACAGGAGTTTGTGGGCCACAGAGCGGCACTGAAGAACTCAGGTGTTTCTCTTCCAGTCAGAATTTTGCTCCTAGCTTTTGAAAGGCAAATGGATGACGTAGCGGATGAGTTTGTGGAAGAGAAGGGCCGTGAGAAAGCAGAAGAGCTTGCCAACAAATTTGCTCATCATCTTCTTGATGTGTCTTTGCAGACTCAGATGGCATGATGATCAGTCTGTCTCAAATTCTGGCCCAGATCCATGATGAGGCAAATGGCGCTGTGCTAGCATCAACGATTTCTCCTGATGAGGCTACAGTGCAGAAAGCAGGGCAGTACAAGGACCCTTAGTAAGTACTGTAGAATGTTGTGTAGTTGCAGTAGGTCAGCAGGTTTTGGTTTCTTGCTTGCCTCAGGGCCCATCGAGCCCATTGAACATAATGTCATAGTGTGGCGTTATGGCTGAGCTGAGGGTGGGAAACAATGTCTCTTATGTTCCATTTTTGCAATCCTGTGCACACTGCTGAAGGCAACGCAATATAGATGATATAGCAGTTTTGGCACGGCATGGATATTGATAGATAGATTAGATACACACCAAAATCTCAGAAATGAAATCAACAGCCTCCAACAGTGACATTTGTGTTTAGCAGCATAGCAGTGTAGTGTAGTAACCGTAGTTTCAAAGACCAGCTGCAGGATCTGGTGGCGACTCTGGTCTCGAGCTTTGGATGCAACAGTCTGTTCAGCCTGCTGCGGGACCCAAAAGCATTGAAGCCAAAGATTGTCATGATCATTGAAAAGTGTTTCACGACATTGAGGGCGACACCGTCTACGGCAATCAAGGATGTTCCCACAGAGGTGATTGACGCCGTGTTTGAGATTGAGGACTTGTGCTTGGCCGTTCTTTGCCTCGCATCACCGCCATATGTTGAACATGTTGCCAAAGTCCACTCGATGATGAAGTACACTGGCAAGAATCCGACATGCTGCTTGCTTCGAGATGTTTTAAAGCAGGAGACTTGGGCAAAAATGTTGTCAGAGGTCCTGTCAAAGGGAGCTGCTTCAGTTTCAGCACTTCCAGAGATCCAAAAGCTGGAAAAAGCCGTAGCGAACATATCTGACGAAGAAGTGTTCGTTGAAGCTGTGTCAAAGTTGGCGAACTTCAGGAAGTCAACAAGGACTGGCTTGGTTGATCATTTAGAGAAAGCCATTGTGGATGCTGGCTTGCTGATTGCTGAGAAGCTTTTGGTTGCAGATTCAGTCTCATGTTCCATGTCTTATGTGGATGCTGTCGTTGAAGTCATGTCATTGATTCCAGATCGCCCAACTTCACTGCAATTGATCAACAAACTGAACAAGGTGAAGGTGAAGGCTTCTTCAACCCTTGCAATGAATGAGCTTTTCCGGGTTCTTTCTTGTGTGGATGCCATCGAGTCTGAGAGCCATGGCGAATGGAAAGAGAAGGTGGTCCCATTCCTCGCTTCCTTCCTGCAGTCCATCAAGATTTGCAAGGATTCTCCTTTCCCGAATGAGACCGTGACGAACCTGTTGCATGGCTTTGTGGGCAGTGCGTACCAGTGCATATTTTCCTTGTACCGTGCACCTAGGATCTTAAGTCTTAAGAGCTTCAGTTTTGATGATTTGGATGTGTCTGCTAATGTGTGTCACCCCATAAGACATAGGACCAACTGACCAGCAGCAAGTACTTACCTGACGTACCTATTCTTGCTCTTACCCAAGTATATACTTAGGACTTAGGACTTAGACTTAGACTTAGCTAGCAGTGAGCATCCATCGTTTGGTTCAGAAAGACCAGTCTTCTTTCGCAACTAGTTAGCAGCAGCTGGTGAAGGGCCAAAGAATGTAGATTCGTAGATAGTTGAAGATTCCAAGAGGTGAAGATTCATATAATGATGAGACTTTGATCTTCTTTGAGCAAGTGTTCCACTTGACTCTGGGCAACTAAGGCAGGCAGTGTTGATGCAAAGTTTGAGGATTTCTTCAAGAAGATCGAACTCATTATTCAAGAAATTCCAGAGTCCAAGCTGCCACACAAAGCATGGTTGGAGCAACAGCTGGCGGCTGCTTCGGCTGGGATGTCACTCATGCCTGTCTTGGACCAGTATCAACAGCTTGGTGGTGATGCAGAAGCCCGCATGGAGAGAGATCAGCAACACACTATGTTGAATCAGTTGATCACATCTGCGAGAAAGGTGAGCCAAGCTTTACTCAAAATACCTGACCCGCCTTCCAGCGATGTTGATGCAGCTCTCTGGAAACAGGTGACAGAGCATGATTTCATTCCAGTTTTGACAAAACAGGGACGTGACGAGGTATTCGTTGACAGTGTGAGCCTACTCTTTGCTAAAGCCCAAGAACAAGTACAAGAGCATTGCACAAACCTTGACAACCTGTGTGACCAGTTCCACCTGCCTGAAACCTCTTGGAAAAAGGGCATTGAAGATTGTGCTTCTGTCGAAACACTTCTGGAAGTAGCTCAGAAGACCATCGTCAACATCTCTGGTGATGCTGTTAATTCTGCGTGTGGAGAACTCCAGAAAGTGCATTGGCTTGTTCATTTTGTTTTTTTTTGCTTGCTTTAGACTTTAGACTCTAGACTTTAGACCACTCTAAACTCTGGACTTTACGACATTGGGGAATGTGGCCTCTATCTTCGACCCTCAAGTATGATTGTGGTGATTTTTGTCAGGGGAATTGGACCTATCCATATTGATAGTGATAGTGGCCCAAGCCAGTGTGCGGCTGCAGGCCATTGACCTTGCGGTCGCAGCCATCAACAAGATCTCTGGTCTCAAGTTTGATGCAGGGACAGTGGGTGTTTCTTTGTCTTCGGTCAGGAAGTCAGTCTCCAAGGGGAATCAAAGGATCAAACAAGCCAAAGCCCTTCTTGTCGAGGGCATGATGGTGATCGGTTTGACCAGTAGGGTACGCCTTACGAGCATGAACATCTTGAACACTTGCTTGCTGGAGTGTGCCCCAGGATCCAAAGGGGTGATCAGTGAGGAGGATGTGCATGCAACACTGCTAGAAGCAGCTAAGCAGAAAGTGGCATAGTTGCTCAAGAGTAGAGGCATGTTGCAATGTAGACTGTGAATCTGCATTGGCCGTGTTAGTCATTTCTTTAGGTTAGGGGGCCAGCCTTGCCGACGAGCACTTGTTTCAGGTAACGGACTATCTTTGAAACTACTATCTGAAAAGGGCTGTTTCTAGAATATAGTGAAAAAGGTATATATGAAAACATATGTAGGTATGTATATATGACACATAGATATACATATATGCATAGAACCATTGCTTTTACGTCTCATTTTTGCATAGTTGGCCCCCAGACCATTCTTTTTTTGCCACCATCAAGCACCGAGTACGCGCAGATGGTTTTGCCAGCCCATGTTGCACAGGAATAGTGGAAGGCCGCAACTTTACTGGACAATCAGCTCGGGTATGCACAGTCCGCTGTGCAGGTATTTAATGTTTCCCTTGTTGTGTCTCCAAGTTCATTACTTAATGCCTTGGTACCAGTAGCAAATTAAATCCCCCAACCTTTCAAAGAAAATCATTGACGATGGAGAGTGCAATGAGTATGAGTATGATTGATTGCGTGGGACATTTGAAGCCTGCGCATTCATACACTGTGCTGTTGATGATTGGCGATGTTGCGCTTAAACACTGGTATAGACAGAACTGGGACTGTGCCAAAAGAAATGCGCTGTGAGAATAGTTGCGCTTTTGAAGCAGAGTGCACCTGCATCAATAGAGAGCATGCCACTGTGTAAATCTGTATATATATATATGTAAATACATATATGTAATATTTGATACATTCATTAAACACAGCACTCATTGTGGCGAATTCTAGATTCTAGAGCTGTAGAGAAGTCATCATAAAGACCCGACAAAACATGAGCATCCCTGCTACCTCTTTGAACACCTGGGAATTGCAAAACAGCAGCAACAGCAACAGCAACAATAAAACATCCAAAAAACAGAATAACATAGATAAAAAATAGAATAAATTGCCCAGAACAAGTGAAATTCAGGAAGTAAACAGTAAACACAAGACTTCAGAAAACACAGTGAAAAAACAAGAAAAACATCAACAAAAACATGAGAAGAATAAAAACACACAAAGGAAACATATTTAAAAAAAATCAGAGGAAAAAAAAAGCACACACACACACACACACACGCCCAAAGGCATAATAAAATCAAATCAAAATCAAAAGAAAAACAAAAACACACACATCCAAAGGCATATCAAAATCATATCAAAATCAAATCAAAATCATAAGCAAATTCAGCAGGCATAAGTTTTTCATAAGTTCAATCCATCAAAAATCCATATCAAAACCAAAAAATAAATATTTTACAATTTCCTTGATTATAAGGACTTTGGCAGTCATAAACATAGTCTGCAAATCTGAAAAGTCAAAGTCTGAAAACACTTTATCTGACAAGATAGTCTGAAAAGACATTATCTGAAAAGACAGTGTCTGAAAAGACATAGTCTGAAAAGACATTATCTGACAAGATGGTCTGAAAAGACATTGTCTGAAATGATAGTCTGAAAAGACATAGTCTGAAAAGACATCTTCTGAAAAGATAGTCTGAAAAGACATAGCCTGAAAAAACATCTTCTGAAAAGAAAGGGTTTGTGAATACAAAGGCTGGAAAGACTGAATTCGGACACGATAGATTGTGAGAAAAAATGTTTTCACGTTGAAGAAATTTTTTATATATTATGAATGTTTTGTTGCTCAAGATGAACAAGCAATCCGATCTCACCCAGTCACGTCAGGACCGCAACCTTTTGCGGTACCTGTGGCGCCAGAGCGGCGATGCTCGGAGCTTCCAAACTTGGAGGCAACACGTAGCTAGTGCAATGGAAGAGCAAGCGGCAGAGGAAAAAGAGGCACGACGTTAACTTTACGGACCTTGGTCGCCAGCAGAAACGCGAGCTTGGGAGGACCGTGAAAAAGCCGCTGCTTTGCGAGCTCACATGGAACGAGTTCGAGATGGATTTCGCTTGGAAGAAAAGACCACCATCCGCAACCTCGAGGCGGAGCAAGCAGAAGCTCGACAGTACAGAGCTTCTTTGATGGAAGCTGAATCAGCGATGGGCGCTCGTCAACGTGAAGCAGCTGAAAGTCAAGCCCTGAACCGTGCCTTGCTATTTTTCTTTCATTATTTTCCAAGTATTTTTCCTATGGGTATTTTGTGCGCGTATTTTACCAAAAAAAGGCGTCTGAAAGTCATGTGCAATTGAGGTGCACTCAGCGCAAGAGCTCAAGGCAGAGAATTTCTCCGAGCTTGCAGCG
>OMLO01005470.1_pt1 | contig 10680 bp, 10 predicted proteins | sample 1674811 | NCBI WGS metagenome assembly OMLO01 (sample SAMN06265003, study PRJEB25207) | coral metagenome | isolation source: Coral host | place: Mexico:La Bocana,Puerto Morelos, Mexico | collected 2008-11-13
TTCTCCTGTTCCTGGCGTTTGGCCTCCAGCTCCAGTTGAATCTTCTCAGCTTCCAAACGTTTCATCTCCAACTCCTTCAGTTTCTCTCAGCTTCCAAACGTTTCATCTCCAACTCCTTCAGTTTCTCCTGTTCCTGGCGTTTGGCCTCCAGCTCCAGTTGAATCTTCTCAGCTTCCAAACGTTTCATCTCCAACTCCTTTTGTTTCTCCTCCTCCCGGTGTTTGGCATCGAGATTCTTCTCATCATCCTGGGCTGTTTGCATCAACTTCAGCGCTGATGCAGCATCTTCTAACTTTTCTTTTCCTCTTCCAATCGACCTTTCTCCTTGTTGAGTTCTTCCACGCGCTGCTCCTGAAAATGAACACGTAGGCTGTTGCAAAGTTTTGCGAAAATGAAACAAAACCATTTCTATCACCGCATGGAAAAGAATGGGAATCAAAAAAGGACGCCAAACCAAGTCGAGATTCTGGGGATGTCAATTTCACCCATGTAACTGCGCCAACTGGATGTGCATATGGTTTTGGATCTTTGTATTTCTCAGCACGCTCCAGCACCCAAGCATAGTACTGAACGTCGTGATTATATGCATGTTGAAAGACTGTGCTTAAGTCTTCAATCTGATGTTTCTCAAAGTTTTGACACAACATGTCTCTTGTCACTGGAAATGAATCCGTCAGTGTCACCTCACCAATGGCAGTTTTGGTACCACCCTTCAAAATGGCCACTCGTTCCCGAACTTTGGACTGCTTTGTACGGATCTCCCACAACTTGACCCCACTAACTATCAGATCGGCAAATGGGTGTTTGACAACTAGGCCCAACTTGGGGTGGTTCCTCTCCTGAGCCGTGGTGGTCCCTTTCTCTGTGTGTTGCTCCTGGCAGTAAGGAAGAAAATTCAAATTGGTGCAACATGTCAAAGTCAAAGGTGGCGTCATGAAATCAGCCAACGCCCAAATGTCAATCAACCATCACAACTGACAACACTTCCAGGCTTCATCCATCGTCGAATGTCCGAAGTAGGAAAATTCGTATTCCCAAACTTGCAGGGGTGATCAAAGGTCCCAAGGTCATCTGTTGGGTTGGGGTTGTGGGCTTAATTAGAGGATTCAGGTTTAAGGTTTAAAGGCGGGTTCAGGGTTAAAGGTTTGGGTTGAGGCGTTGGGGTTTGGGGACGGGCTTAGGGTTTAGACTACAACCCTTAAAGTGAATTGCGACGCCCAAACTTTTGAGTTTAGGGTTTAGGGTTTAGGGTTTTTTTTTAAATTAGTGATCCAAATTAATGTTTCCAAAACGACACACAATCCTACATCTCCGGGCCTCTGCAATTGTGTCACCAGGAGCATATTTGGCCATGGTCTCCATTGTTTCCTGCTTGGTTTCCATTGCGGTGGGGCCAGCAAATCGCGATGCGTCAAGTCCGATGCGACTTGCGCAACTCCTATGGCATCTTGTGACGCCATCGTCTCAAGAAGTTCTTTCTTTACTTCAATGTTTGTCATTGCGACGATGCTCTGAGCCAATGGTATGAACATCAACATTGATGATTTGTTGATGATATCTACATAGTTATCTTAAAAACAATGATCATAACAACATATCATCATTCAAAACACCCGTGACCAAGCAGTGACCATCAGTGACCTAAAAATACATCCTGTTTGTGTATCCCTTCTAAACACCAGTGACCGATCAGTGACCATCAGTGACGCTTTGATGATCACATATCTTAATAGTTATTCACAAACATTATATCAAAACAAATCAAACCATATCATACCATATCAAAAAACAAATCATATCAAATCAAACCATATCATACCGTATCAAATCACAACTAAACAAATCATAACATGTCATATTGTAAACCATAAAATATATCAACAAGTAAAAACAATATCATGACAAATAAAAAGCAAACAAATGACCACTCAGTGTCCAAACCGGGTCTGTTTTGTACCTTGATCGGAAGTGGTCTAATGCCGTAACACCACCTTCTGGCACCATTCGATTGTAGGTGCAAACTGTGAATGCATGCTGTCGTATGCAGTCTGTGTTAAATAGTCTATAATCTCGCAATGCATCTGTTGCTTCGCAGTATCGGAGCTATACATCATGAGCTGCTGTCGACGCTCCAACCTGTCATGGACATCGTGTAGAATGGCCACAAATGTCCCGTGTTACACGATGACTGATCATTTGCATTTGGACATGCCAACAAAAAGAATGTTGAGCCAGGATTGCCCTTGTGTCCGTAGCAGGTGTTTCTGTGTCCTCCATCACTGTCACCAAAAGGGTTGTTTCGTTGTGTCACTCTATGTTTTGAGTGAGTAGTATCAACACAAGATTCCATGTCTCACCAGTATGTAATTCGTTGTCCTCCACCAATGATGAACAGCCTTTCCAAACGCGGGGGGGTACTCCTGCACGGCACAGTCCGAAAGCACGACAATTCAAAGCTAGTGTCAGGTTGCTACACGACAACTGGCTGTTTTCCAACTCTGCAAAAGCACATACTTGGATGGGCGGCCTTGTTGCTATCTACTTGTCCCACATGGGCTACTTATAGAAGTCTGCCAACCTAAGATACAAGTCTGGTATCCTAGGTTATAAGTTGGTCTAAACAGTCTAAGTACATGCACCAACTTAGTATGTTGGTGGCCTTGTGCTATCTAGATAATAAGTTTGCTAAGTGCAACCGGTGCACATGGCCAACATGGAGGTCAACATAGCCAAGTCCGCCATCAAACTTGGCAGATATAGCTAAATCGGTTGGCCAACATAGGCAACTGCGCCATGTCGACTTAGCAAGTTCGCCCCGGCCTACTTAGCAAGCCCGCCCCGGTCTACTTAGCAAGTTCGCCCCGGCCTACTTAGCAAGTTCGCCCCGGCCTACTTAGCACCTTCGCTAAGTAGGCCATTCAGCGCCAAAGCGGCACCATGCACACACACAAAAAACTTACGTTTCATAGAAATAAGACTATATACATATGTATACACATGTATCTTTATATCCAAAACCTCAACGGACTGTTGTGTCTGTTGTCGTTCTGGAAGGGTTCTTCGGCACCGTTTTTTCCCATTTAAACTTTAGGCCCTATATAGGCATTTACCCACGCACCGTGCCATAATACAGGTTTTTCTAAGGAATTTTTGCACTGCAGCGGCCACTGCCTTTTGCAGGCTTGGCACGCTGCCCCGACGGGTTCGTGGTCAGGGTTCCAAAACTAAGTGAATGCATTGTTCCATCTCCATTCGGTATATATATATATAAATGTATGTACGTGACGCAAATGTCACAACTTGTTTTCCCTCTAGGATTTATCGGCTATAGATCTAAATTTGACGTCTCATGTGCGTCCCTGTTTCTTTTGGTGGCTCCAATGTTTGTTTGATGTTGACACTAATTCCTGGAAGTCATTATATATATTCATGTTTTCTAGATGACGACATGTCAATGTCAGCATCCGTTTAAAGGGATCGAAACTCGAAACCGTGTTTTTGTGCAAACCCTTCCAATCAAGGGAATAAAGTTCCAAGCCGTGTTTTGCCATTTAATTTTCTATTTAAAAGTGGGAACTGGTTGAATACCTTTGCTCTGAACCGTGTTTTTTTTCTCCTGGGTCAAGTATATACCTCTGAAACCTTTGGGATTTTTTTAACTTGGGACCCACGTTCGTTTAAGTAAATTTTACCACTTTTGGATACCCCCACCCCCTGAATTTTTGGGATCTTTTGGGGTTTGAACCTCGAAGTTTAGGGGACCCCCAAACCACAAACAAGGGAACAAGGTTGACACTTTACATGTAATCTTGTAGGACGAAACAAATCCAAACAGCTGGGCTTTGGCTCGCTTGAATGCTGGGCATATTTGCTCGCAGGTGTTTCTGTTCAAAATCGCAATCATCCTTGATTAACTTTTCCCAATGGATCTGCAGAAGCAAGAGCGGTTGCAGAAGCGAGAGAAGTTTCTGGAGCACTACCGAGCTAAGGAGATGTATGTGGCCTACAAGCTAGTGAAAAGGGATGATCAGCCAAGCACCCCAAGACCTGGCGACCACGACAACAAGAAATCGTGGGAATCAGCAGTGTTTTTGTGGCGTACTGCAATGAAAGAGAGTACCGCCAAGGACGATGCATACTATATTTGAAATTTGAGCATCTACTTGCCTGCAGTGTGGATTTCACCACATGCGTTTTTTAATTAGAATATGCAAGTTGGTGATGAGCTCCTGGTTGCTCGTCCATGCCACCTGATTTGAACAATTTGAGGTCACGTAAAAACAAATGGCGAAGCGGACTTTCCGAAAATCTTTGCAGCAAACACTCTTTTTGAAGCCTTCAAGATTCAAGATTGGTCTTGACATGTATATATGTAGCAACTGTACCTGTGTGAGAATGCCAAATGTCTTAGATATAGCCTGGCCAATGTGCAAGCATCCACTGGCAAGTTGTTCACCATCGCATCACTTGAAAACGATTCATGATGTTTGGGTGTACTGTAGCTCAAGGAAATCATAGGAAATCCGTTGATTGCTCATCATGGCGATCACTAGCGAAGCAAGGCAAGAGATTGACAAGCTACTTGAAAATGTAAATTCCGGTGGTGGGTTGGTCAAGAACATGGCTCAGCTCATGAGCACTCTCAAGAATCTTTGTCCCGATTTCAGTCACAACGATTTTCCATTTGATTTGTGGTGAAGTCATTGGGCTGGGCCAAAAGGCTCGCCACTATTAATTTTTTTGAAAGTGAAATTCACAATGATTGTCCATTTTGTTTGTGGTCAAATCATTGGGCTGGGCCAAATAAACGCTCGCCACTAGATCATGAGTTTTTTCAGTGAAATTCTGCCCCCTGAAACTGTCCGAGGAACTTCAATTTGTGTTGGACAACAAGGATTTGCCCAGACTTTGTCTACCCGCACACGATGAATCGTGACGGGGCTGGTGTTCTGGCCCATGAGGTTCATGGGTTGGCTGCAGATATCCTCAGTGTGGGGTGGAATGATCAGGAACCTCGTCCCATTGCGATTGAGCTCGATGAAGTGCAGTCGCAGCAGGTGGAACAGTTTAACCATAGATTGGTTGCAAACAGCAGTTCAGGTCTGTTTCCCCTTGCCCCTGTGGGGCCGGGGCCAGGGACCGTTAAATACGGCTCAGTATCAGCCAGCCACACGAACAGTGTTCTTAGACTGTTCAGGAATGGATGCTCAACATTTCAGAAAGAACAGCTGAGTTGCGTGATGATCGATGGGAAGCTGTCGTTGGGGGCGTTGCGTGCCCACGACCGCAGTTTCCATGATGCTGCACAGTTTGGTATGGAGTGGACGGTCATTGGATCACAAGTGGTGAAGGCATACCCACAAATTGCAGGATTGCTTCAACAAGCATCCAACACGGGAGGCCAGTTGGCCCGGGCAGAGGGTGAGTTACAATTGGGCAGGCGCATGTTCAACGTATGGACACAACTCGTGAAGCTTCCTGGCGAGGACATTCCCTTTAAGACTGTCAAAAGCCTACTATTGAGGTCCAAACCTCAATGTGCACCTTCGATTCCATACTTGTGGACATACCTGCTGAAATTCGGCGGCGGGCAAGACGCCCGCCACTTTTTTGAGCTGGCGGAGTTTGTGGAAGTCTGGGGTTGCACCCAAAGAACATCACTGGGGAGTGAAGTGTGGGATTTGTTGTCCCAAGACTGCAAGGTCCCGGGTGAGTTGCTCATCAGGGTGCGTCATGCAATCTTGCGTTTGCTCTTTGCCCATACAGACCCGAAGTATCTGACTTTGGGCGACATCAAACGCATCTTCAGCCAAGGCATGGTTTCCAAGATGGTTGAGATCGAGAAAATGATGGCCGAAGTCCGGCAGATAGCCGCAGATGGTGAGCTTCCCAAGAGATTCTACTTGGATCTTCAGTTTTGGGAACAGCATGCAATTGAAGTCATCCTTGACAAGCGAGACGCCAAACACTTCAAAGGCTCAGTTGAGAGTGCCATCCAGTTCCACCTCGATTACATTCAAAAGCAGGGTGGCTCCCACCTCACCTCCAAATGGGAGTCCTTTAGGATTGATGAGACTGCAGTTGAAGACAAGGCTTCCAAAACATCATCTCCAGCGTCCAAGCACCGGAATTTTGTTTTGCAAAGAGATGTACATTTTTGTTTTTGATCACTTGTTAACATTTGGCCTCTAACACCTTGATATAGCGAGCCAACAGGCCCAGCTTTAGCGAGCCAATTGGCCCAGCTAACTAGCGAGCCACTGTATAATAGGCCCAGCTTTTGTATTCACGGCGTTTTTTCCCTTAAGACACAACTCTCGCCACTGGAATGCTTAAATTTTCAACCCATTGGATTTCCAAGCTTACAAGTTTCCATGGCAGTTTTGAATCTAGAGATATCAAGATATATTTTTGTATATGATATTGCATCAAGGCTGGGCCAAGAGGCTCGCCAAGCTGGGCCTGTTGGCTCGCTATTTGTTTCCTTTTTGTACTGGCCTCAGGATGCGTGAGTACAACTCCGACGGCACCATCGGTGGCAAGCAGCAGTTGGTCAAAGAGCTTGGCTTTGAACTGGGTGACCATGTGACCAGGTCGCAGGACAAGATTTATGCCCGAATCGTGGGCCTTGAAGATGAGTTTGTGGTGTTGAAGGTTGATGAAGCCGAAGAGGATGCAGAAATTCAGCCGGGTGAGTACAGAGTTCCATCCACTTCCTTTCTCAAAAAGGAATGGAAAAAGTATACACCCAAGAAAGACCCCGTTTTGGTAGAAGGGCACGCTAGACACTATGGTCCCTTTACTAGAGACTTCCAGCACATGCTTGCGAAAGCACGGGTGGCATTGGCTCTGGGGGACGTGTGTACCAAGCATAAAAATGCTGACTCGGACATTGAGTTGACTATCAAGCCCTCGAAGGTGGTCAAGTCCATGAAGGAGTTTGGGATTGGCAAGTTGGTGCTCGCACCTGCCACCACGAAAATCAGCATGAGTTTGGAGGGGAAGATGCCATCCATGAATGTCCCACTTGGGGCACTCGCTACGAACCATGAGGGTGAGAAACTCTTTTTCTCTCTGTGCCCAATGAACTTGTCTGGTTGGTGTTTTCGGGCATTTTTTATTTTCATCCCTACCTGGGGAAATGATCCAATTTGACGAGCATAAGTTTCAAATGCTCAAACTTGCTCACTTCGGTGAGTTGCTACCACAGACTCAACGTCTAGGGTAGCACCACAGCATGATGTGATGAATGGGATATGATGTATACATGGAACAACTTAAGATAAAAGCTGACAGATGCATGTCCACCAGGAAATCTGGATAGGTATGTTATCTTCAGAAGCTTCACAGGAGCAAAATGAAACCGAGAGTGGCAAGGAGGTCTCTTGATACTTCAACAACTGCCAACTGTCCAGTACACGTTTTAAAAGAGTCTGCACACAACTTACCTTCCAAAGAGAGCCGAATCAGGGGCCAGAAGCCCTTTAGTATCTGTTTTGAAACGAGCTTTTAGACATTGCCCACTCTTGAAGCGATGGAAGCTGCAGTTCCAAGCCTCTTTTGTGCACTAGCCGCCCTCGGCCTTCTTTGGCAGCATGGTCAGTTTACCATGGCAGGCAGAGCGGGATTGGGATTGAGAAATCTATCATGCAAGCTGGGAGCCTACAATGCATTTATGTATACATATTTTGATTTTGTCATATAACATAAATACAGTATGTTCTTTTTAACTGATAAACGTAAATATAATATGTATATATGTATATATTTTTTTACTTTGAGAAGATATATTATATATATGTATATATATATATACACATGGACTTATTAGGCCAAATCCAGGGCGGTCAGTATAATGTGTTGACAATTCCGCTGCCGTATGATGCCGTAGCACGCGGCAAAAGCAGTCAGAAAAACAAATCAGGAACTTTCACGATCGTTGTGCCAAATTTTCACAAAGACATCATGGCAAAATGTAGCATGGCAGATTGGATGTCCAAGTTTCTGGCAACTTTGTTTCTTTTCATAGACTCACGGCTGACAGCCATGGTTGTGACAGAGCCTTTGCTGTCACTCCTTTCGAATGATGAGAAGGAGCATTTGCTTCCTCCTGATGCCATGCATTTTGCGGTGATTTCTGCCTTCAGGGCTAGCAGTGCGTGTGGGCAGCGAGACTGCATGAGAGTTCAGCGAAGCTTGGAGCTGCAAGGCATCAAGCCAAAATGGTACGTAGATGCTGGTTCCATTGACGCCTTTCGGGCTTTGGGCTTGGATGCTGTTGTTGGTGGCAAATTGCAACCAGCCAGAAACATGGCTTTGGACGATGCTTCTCGCTTGGGGAAGCCCTGCGTTCAAATGGCTGATGATCTCACAGGCATGCGATACATGATGGAGCATCTTTGCTGCATCCTTCCGGGGGTCAAATTTTGCATTTTTCACCCTGCAAAATACGGGCTTCTTAAAGGGTTACCATTTTTTAAAGTGATGTTTGTGGCACAGACAGCTACAGTGTTTGCTATCCAGCTGAGGCAGGGCAATGTCTACAAAACATATTCCACTGATGCTGAATGCAACAATGCTTGGAAGGAGATGAATGTCATTCAGTCTTCATTCTTGGGTGCGGCCCAATATATTTGGGCAAAGATGCGGGCCCATGGCTCCAAACTGGGTGGCACATACTGTGCGACTGGCCAGTCACGTTGCCTTCGGTCTGATCCTTTCACCCACAAGCATTTCATCATGGGCGACTTTTTTGTGGTCGATACCGTTCGAGAAACTTTCCTGATAAGTCAACCCTACCATCTATTTTGGGGAAGGTGGCAAGGATGTGGGGGCACCCCAAGTACGTAGTTGATGGCACTTTAGAAGCGTTTTTCCAGATTCAAGGACAAAAAGTAATTGATGCATCCTGACTGGTGTTGGGACAGGTTTGGACTTAGAGTGGGAACATGCGTCATTTCATTTTTCCACCAATTTCCCAGGGTCAACTTTCAGGGTGGGTATTTGCAAAGCAAAACCGATTGGTTTTAAAGTAGCTGTGAATTACCTTGCCCAAGGATGTGCCTCCTCTCCGTTTTGACCTGAACATGCCCCTCAAAGAGGACTACGATTTTACTTGCCAACACATCTCAACCTTTGGATCGGTTGTTCGTTGCAATCGCCTGCATGTGGTTGCAAAACACTATCAAGCTGGCGGATGCACCAATGCAAGAGCCACTGGCAACAAAGAGAAGGTGGCCACGCAGTATTTGCATAGAAAGTGGCCGGGCATGTTTATGGACAACAAGTCCAAAAACCTCTCCGACGAAATCATCTTGCGGTGGAAAGATGAGCCTGAAGATCGTGTGGTGCTTCGCAAGCCTGCCAGCCGGCAACAAAAAACCAGGAAAGCTGTGTTGAAGGGAAAAGTCCCTAAGACCGGTGGCAATCTGAAGTCGGCCGCCGTGATTCGAAACAAGCGGGGCCATGTCGTCTCCAAGAAATTGTCGGACGCAGGCAAGAGGAATGCAAATTGTGCATCTTGGTCAACTGCAGTGTCTTTGGCACGCCAAGAGCTGGGCATCACGCAGCTTGGTGCGTATCAGTAAGTTTTTGTTGGCAACGAATAGTCCCCCCAAAAGGACATTTGAGCACTTTTTTTTTTTGAACAATTCAACCTTGACACGAGGCAATTCTGTCCTTGCGGCGGTCAATCAGCCTTGGGGAAAGCTCTGTATGCGAAAGCGAAAGAGATTCAAACCAGGAACCAGTGAATGGAGTTGCGCTCCCAACTTTGAAAAAACAGAGCCACGGGACATGGACTCAAACGGAGAGGGCGTAATATAGTCTAAGAAACTTGAGCAATGAAAAAACTTTGGTTGGTTGGGTGCAATAGGGGATTCAATTACCCAGTTATATAGTGATTATCATAAACCATTATAAGGATCTCTATTCAACCAAACAGTATAATGGAAAGTAGTAGGAGGGTTTTTTTCCTGGCTCACTTGGATGTCCTAGGAAATTAGTAAATGGTTAGTTAATCGGTTAGGTTAAAAATGGGGTATATTGGGGCTATAACCTACTAACCAACCTTTTACTAACGACCTGGGACATCCAAGTGGTGGAAAGGACCATAGTGGAGGTTGAAGATTAATCAGCTTGATTATGGTCTTAATTTTGGCCCCTGACATATTCTAGTAATCTAACATAGCAATGGAACGTCCACCATTTGAAGATGCATTTCCTATTGGAAAAGGTAAACTTCTAATGCCATAGGCCCGTAGTTAAAGATTCCGGGGAAATCACCCAAATTCTCATTATTTTGGACGCCAGCGGGCGGCAAATCATTCCAAAGAAACCGTGGTTTCCTAAACCCCGATTAACATCCGATCTGAAGGGAAGTAAGGGCCCGTGAGGTTCTGATCCCCTGGCAGAAACAGACAGATGCATGAAGGGGGAACCAATGGCGAGGCTATGCTTGCCAACCCCAAAAAACGACCCAGAACCAACGTTTGAAGAAATTATAATGCGACAGGATCCTTTGGTGTCAATTTCTACATAAGGTGTTTGGGGCTTCGGGCCTTTGACTGCTCCATTCGGACAGGCTCATGGCATCTCATGGCGATGGTTTTCCTGGTTTCGATCATTTGTCTTCGTGGAGGCGCCATGGGCGCAGAACTTGGGGGGGGGGGCAGGGCGGGC
>OMLO01005471.1_pt1 | contig 10676 bp, 3 predicted proteins | sample 1674811 | NCBI WGS metagenome assembly OMLO01 (sample SAMN06265003, study PRJEB25207) | coral metagenome | isolation source: Coral host | place: Mexico:La Bocana,Puerto Morelos, Mexico | collected 2008-11-13
TCACCAGAATCTTGCAAGAGATTTTCTGTCGATGACATATTATTGTTTCGTTCGCAGTAATAAGACAGCTCTTTTGTCTTTTCCAAGACCTTAATTTTATAAACATTTAGAGCGCCTTTTTTTGCACTTTTTTGCCCAAGTAAGTCCTCAAAGGAAGCAAAGGAAGCTGTTTTCAGGGAACATATTTTCTGAGTACGAAATTAGCTTATATATTATTTACAAACATGTAACTTCAGTCCGCTTTTGCCAAAATGAACGCCGTTAAAATCTTTTGCCGGTACCTGCTGTTTAAATATCAACAAATGGGCACCCATTCGGTATTTTGCGGTGCAGTAAATACTTGCCATATGACGTGTAAATATCACACTGTTTTAACTGAAATATCAAATGCAAATTAACCAATGAAGACAGTTCGTTTTAGAAAGCCCATCAAGTGCTAGCTGACCTGTCAATTTACTGGCTCTCTCTCTTTTTTGGCGAATAAAATCGGAATATTTAGTTATGTAAAAATTAAAAATGAAGTTCATATTATGCTGGAATATTCGACTCTGTCAAAATTGGGCCACCTGTTAGCCTGAGTCAATATTTTAGCCGAATAAAACTATAAGACAACCAAGGCGATTTTTGTGTTAAAGCTATTTTTCATTACTAAAGTGTACGTGAGGTCACATGATTACAGTCAGGGAGCAGAAATCCAGAATTTCCATTTTAGAAGATGTCCCAAACAATATTAAAAGTTCTCGGCGATGTGCAAATACAACCAGTTATTATGGCTGCCATTTTCTATTTCAACACTGCAGAAGACCCTGCGGTCGAAAATTAAAATAGCAATATTTATTATTCGAGATATAGGAAAACATATTGAGTATCGAGACGAGAACAGACCACAAAAGGTACTCTAACTGACTGTCTACAGAAATCTTGAATGGTCGGAAATCTTCTGGTATTTGCCCGAAAATTTTCCTGTCTCGCGCGCAGGCAGAGTTTGGTCACCGCTGATCGAAAGTACGCGGGCTCTGACAACGATCATCTGACAATCATCAAATCATGATGATTTGCAAAGAAAAGTACCAACAAAGGCCCACAAAGACTACAAACGACAAATGACAACTATGAGTCTCAAAATCCAGAGATTTCGGGGAAAAAGCTACCGATACTAATTAGCGCCAACAATTGCCGACAAGGCAGCGTTAGCAATTGTTAAAAGTGCTTTTATCAACTCCTTCAACGAATCAGAATGCGGCAAAAGCGCTTTGTTACTTTCAGGGCCCTAATGATGAGTTGTTAATTGTAAGGAATGATTCCTTTGATAAAGTTTTTTGCAAATATAATTACACTGTTGATTTTATTCTTTTAAGACCCAACGCCCAAAATGTCAGGGAGAGTACCGTGTTTATGCTAAGTAATTTACTTGATTTTATGCGTGTTTATCTAGCATACAGTCGAAACAAGCCGATGAGGACAACGCTTAATTAAAGGAGACTTACAAGTGTTAGTTGTCACCTTCGACTTGTTTTAAATAACAGAAGCTCTTTAATATTGTTGCCGCCAAGTTTGGCAGCTGGATAGTTTGTTTGCGTCTTGCAAAGTATTTCCTAGTCACTATTTCTGGCGCGGACTGTATCCATCAGATCAGGTCTTTTACTTGCACTGAAGAATCAGCAAGGAAAAAGATATATGAATAGAAGAAGTTTGAACTCAATGGTAAGTATTTTGTTAACATTTCGTAATTCGAAGTCGAGTTCGTGCTTCCTCCAACAGCTGCACGAGGCTCAAAAAAACACTGCTTAAGAGTTAGAAGAATTCTAATTGCGATTTTCTACAGAGTACCATCACCCAGTAACAAGATATATGGGAAAAAAAGAATTTTTATTTTAACTCGATGGAAAGTTATTCCTTAACAAAACTGGTTGATAACGATCATGTTTCGCTTGAGTTTAGTTTGGTCGTTATGGTAGCGTGATGATATCGACCATACAATCGATTTAAACACCAAATAAAAACACAAGCATCTTCACATGGCTACTATATGGTTCGTCAATGAGTAAAGAAGCTTAACGGTAATATACTGAAAAAAAGCTTTTTTAGTGACAAATACAACTGCTTGGGTGCAAAACCTCTCCCAGTTTCCTTTGGAAACCCTCAGAGTTTGTCGTCGAGCTGTTAATGAAAGAGTTTTATAATGTTTCTAGGTAAATATGATACATGGTCAGGAAGAAAAACTAAAGAAAGTGATCAAGTTTCCAGCTTTAATGCCAAGGAATTCTAAATGTGATCAGACATACGATGGTTTTGACACCGTCGAGACGCATATGCCGACCGGATTTCAAGGTGCAAGTAAAGCGGACACCTTACCAAACATATCCTTGAGTGACAAGCTCATTGTGAAGAAAGTTGCATTCGAAGATGGTATACACTCGGTGATCGAGGAAAACAGCTACAAAGAAGACAAAAATATACCAACTATCCAAGATTCGGCGTCAAACATGTCTACCGAAGATAGACGATTCGAGGAGAATTCTCCGCACAGAAACGATGATTCTAGTTTGGACAACGAGCAAGGAACAGAAAGTAAAAAATGTGACATTAAGGCCAATAACTTATTGATTAAAAACTACGAATTCCAACGTGATCTACGATTTTCACAATGCTCGCAAAAACTCTCGCGAGCAAGATATTCTTACTTTCCGCGCTTTCCTTGCCCGGCAAAACCCACAAACAAGAGAGAGAAACTGAAAAAAATAATTGGAAGAGAAGACTTCAAAGAAACGAGAGGAAACTACTCACCCGGGAAGCTTTAGGTCGAAGGAAGAATACTCTAAGATTCTTCTCCTCCCGGAAGAAAGTTGAAAAGCCGGTTTGTGAAGAAACACACGCTCTCGTGTCGCTCTTTGGATTCACCATTTTTTTCTGGATTGAGCAGCCAAGAAAGAAGTCGATCGTTATAGTCAGAGAATCAGAGTCTCTCAGATTCATAAAAACATGAAACAAACAGCGGTAATAAATTGCATTATCAAAAATCGCATTTTACTGACTTGAAGTTTCGTATGCTATGCAACATATATTTTCAAAAGTATGACCGCTACAAAATTTTAACAACTATTCATATATTGAAAAGGGATCTGGAACCTAGAAAACGTCAAGTTAGTAAAATGCGATTTTTCATAATGTTTATTACCGTTGTTTGTTTCTCTCAGATTCCTGTTTTTCGATCAGGGTTTTAGAGGTATTTCATAGTAACACAATGATTGGATATCGGTGGATATCGTGGCTCATACCCGAACCAGATCTTCTCCGTCCGTTACAAGCGAGAAGATCTGTGTTCGAGACTAGTTTCCATGACAACTACTAATACAATGTCAATAGCCATAACAAGTCTTGAAAAAAACTTGAAATAAATTTCTAATAACATAACAAACTAAAGGTTTTGCAAAACATTTAAGAACGAAAAGGAACGAAAATAAGTGATCTCTTCGCGTGAAATTTTTACTTTATATTGTCAATTCTGTAATGTGCTTTGAACTTGATAATCTCTCCTTTTCGCTTTGAAATAAATAAAAAATAGATAAATAAACAAACAAACCAAAAATAAATTTATGTATGAATTTAAACAAGCAGTTAGGGATTAACAACTTTATTGATATCTGGCAATAGTTCGACTGACTAAAATCTGTTGATTAACATCAATAGTATCAATGAATCATTCTTTGGACTTCAGAAGAGAATGTCGGTGTTTAAATTCTCTCAGTTTCCTTCCAATTTCCGCTTCATGGCGATTCATCCTCTCTCGCATTTTATCTTCTGCCCAATGCGGCGGCCTAGAATCGGAGCTCAGATCCGCAGACCTTGCCTGAAGACAAGGAAAATAGGAGAATCTTTGACGCGAAGTTTGTTCAGACGTGGCTTCGGAAAAAGAATGTTCTGCCTTCATCGAATCCCTCAATTTCGAAGAGATCGTCCTGCTTTCCCTGATCTGCTGTATTTTAGCTTCTTCTCTCATTTGTCTGTCGATTTTGAGTATCTCGTTGGTCAGTTTGTTCAAAAGACTTCGAGGAATTTCATAGGTTTCGCGTAAACCCAACGCAGTGCTCCAATTTTCTGTGGGTTTACTTGTACCGCTTTCCGATGTTGTCGTTAAAGCGAGAGAAGGCAAACGTAAATTGCCTCGTCGTTTTTCTTGTTTGGTAGATTTGGTTGTTCCTTTGTGTCGTTTTTTCAACATATCGTGTGATTGAAAAGTCACGTTCGAAGATGAGGGTTTTTTAGCGAATGTTTTCGACGAGTTTTTCGTTGCGAGTTCAGGAAAGGAAACGACAGCGTCTTTTTGTTTCTTCTGATGCAAACCTTCCGCCTTTGTGCCACTTTTTGCGTTGTGTTTACGCTTTGAGCCATTGTTGCTATCTATCGAGGGCAGGAAAGATTCAGGCTCCTGATCGTCAGAACTTGAATACAAAACCATCCTAAGAGATAACGAGAATATCCGGTGAACGTCAGCGAACTGTATGAAGGTTCTGTGGAGAAAGAAGTATTTGTGGTCCGTTGACATAAAACGTCTTTTGAGTGAAAAGCGTACGCAAATTTTACCTCAGTGGGTGATACTGCATTAAGACAAGAAACGTTGCTCAACTGTTGTTGAAATAATATCAGGGTTGCTTTCAATATTTATTATTATGGCTAAAAATGTCTAACTTGATAAGATCTTCAACAATAACTGAATTAACTCTACGGTTATTCCCTGTCGATCCACCTGCCATCGCCCGCCTGTACATTGTATATTTTCAAGTGCCCGGAGTTTTCTATAGTTAGGTCCACTTCATCAACAAGGTCTTCTCGTAATCAAACATCAAGATGAAAACACTATGCGCAAAGCAAACAGATTTTAATGTTGTAGACACATGTCTGATAATGGCGAAAACATCGCCCCTCATACAATAGGCTTCATCCCTGAAGCATGAATTTTCCCGCTAAACGTAAATATTTAAAGGACCGGTTAAAATATTTCCATGAAACCTTTATTAAAGCTTTCACGGATTTAACGAAACTAGCCAGTGGGAACCCTTGTTGATATAATCTGCCAGACAGTTGTCTTCTACATATTAATACGCTGAAAGATTAAGGCGAAAGGCAAACCCAACAACTTTGAATCCTTTAGAAACTCACCTACGTTATTTACTTGGCATGTGTTAATCTTTATCAAGCGAATCAATGCAGCGTCCACTTAAACTCTGCCTGGATATCACAAACATTAGAACCTTTCTCTAATGCCACGATTTTTAGTGCAATAAATTAGAAATAATTTTAATTGATTTATTTTTTACGCTAAAACAAACATCACAACATCATTAATCATCTGCTCCGCGATTTTTTCTTCAAGAATTGCGATGATTTGAAATCACACATTTTCAATAGGAAGCCATGTATGTATCCACGGTGTAATCAGTTGCATTCGTGCTATTTTAATAAAGAACATTTTAGATAGCAAACATCAAGCTTGAAACCCTCGAGTCGTGGGCATTTGTAAGTAGCTCGCTCGATAATAAAAAGAATGATATTCAAAATATATCTCCTAATGATATCTTTTAAGCTTGTTCAACTTGAAACGATGTAAAATGCCGACAGCCGATTACCATAAAATTGAGCTAACACCAAATTCATGTAAACACGGAAATGAGTAAATTATAAATTGTTTTTCTGGTGTGTGAACTTGAAGCATGCCAACTGGGCAATTTCCTTTATGAAACTCAAGGTATATAAAACTCACTTATTACAAATTCACACGAATGGTTCGGCAAAAAGAATTTTCTTACTATGAAAATGGTCTTGAAAACGATCATGTTTCCATAACAACTCACCTGGATGCTAGAACGCAACAAAATGGTACTACAATAAAAAATAAAATGGTCGTCGTACCACAAAAAACGTATTATAGCCGCCAATACCAACTGAATAAGAGCCGTGTTTGAGCGTTCAAACGAAGATGCCTCTTAACTCATTTTCTGATCTTGAAAATGCGCACATTTGTTGCACCTTCCTGAAAATAAATAATTGATGACTGTGTTTGTGGTCTGGTAAGCAGTAGTCAAGAACATGCCCTCCGCTCTGCACGCCTAAAGTTGTGTTTCCTGTTTCTGCAAAAATTCACCTGCTAACAGCAATGTCATTGGTCTTTTGAAGATAATCAAGAGCAGGTACTTGAACGATTATAATTACCTTGAGTTATTTAAAGCTTTTAAAGCTGTTTTCAGGTTTCCTTCATTTAAAGGTAATTTTGTATGTAGTTAAAATAACTCGTTTTAAAACAAGAGGTCTCTTTAAATTAAATGACGTTGGATTTTAAGCAACTCACTTCCATGAAATGAACTGTTAGCAAAAATTCAGTTTTTTATGACTTGGTCCTAATCATTTGTTGACTCACCATTTTCATTTATTATTAGTTTTGTATTTTCTTACCATCACAAACCATTTCTTGTTTTAAACAACGCCAAAGAACATAGAATAGGCTGATTCTCAGTTGGGGTATAAACAGCAACAAGCTTACATGGCTTAATTAATTATATGGAAACTAGCAATTAAGTGAAGATATTTACTCGTTGGTAGATCTTACCCTGGCAACTGAAAAATTATTGCTCTAACAAATTTAGAAAGTGGCAAGTTCGCATGTATAAATTACTTTTTTGTGAATTTCCAATGGCAATAGGACCGAGTGGATCCATTCGATCTGTAATCACACGAGTGATAACAAATCGGACGACCAGGTAGTGGGAGTCCGATTTGTTTATCACGAGTTTATCAATAATTAATCATAAAAATTATAATTTCCGAGAAAAGAAGAAGAGCCAAATTATGAATGAAAGGAAAAATTTGCATTAAGGAGACGTAAATTGTTTAATGTCGCTCTGAAATAGAGATTTGTTGATTTAAACTACAACTTTGAATGTGATTGGCTTATTGAACTGTCCCATAACAAACTGTCCGATAACAACTTGGGAAATCAATTAGTAGAGAACAGCGGAGACTTTTAAACCAATAACAATTGAGGAAATTGTAGTTTTTATGATTATCCTAATTATCCCGAGAGGGTATTTTTGTGTTGTTCCAGGGAGCTTCCATACCGTAATTATGTTGTTTATAGATCAATGTTGTCCCTTCTCATATAATATTGTATGGCACTGATGTATGTTGCAAATGAAACGAAATTTGGCATGAAGACGTCCTGTCACTCAATTTCGTGTCGGCTCATGTTCACGTCGTTTTCCCGCCCCTCCCACCTTCAAGGGAAAAGCCCTGGGAACGAGGTTGATTCCACCCAGTAACCCCTAATGATTTTATTCAACCTCATACCTAGACCCAGCATTGTTGCCTGGCAGACACAGTTTTATAGGTAGGGTAGGTACTTTACTTTTGGACACTGGACACTGGAATTAGCCTCACAGAAGGCCTGGGAATTTCATTTATTGACTGTCTGATATTTAATAGATATTTAATACAGTAGTTTATAATTGCTTTCAAAACTGTGACCATTGAATAGTACAAAGCAATGTTACAATGTTTTCACTAGAATACAATTTCAAAAAATAAAAAAAACCTACTAAATTTTATAAGCGGAAAAATAAATACATACTTATGGCTGACTCAGTTATCTATACATAGGCTTAGCCATTAATTTGAATACATTTTGAAAACAACTATGGCTCGACTAAAAATTCCGGTTACAATTTCCCGATCCAGTGGCAAAGGGAACAGCATTTTTCTGACTTTCGGGAAGAGGGGACAAAAAGGTGTTTCAAATATTTTGAAAATTTCTTACCGGGAATTTCCGTTCTATTTGATATTTCTCCCTCAGTTTCCGGAATTTTCGGTTGAATGGAATGTTCACAAGAGCTCTCGGATTTTGCAGAAAATGTCCTAGGAAATTTCCTTGACCCCTAGCTCCGGTGTATGTACTCAAATAGGAATTTTTCAGTTCAAAGCTTTACGCGCTTATTCCCCCTAAAGACATTATACATTTCGTTTCAAGTTAGTTACAAGAGTTCACCAGTATATTAGGACGACATCCTTTCACAGTCCGAATTTACTTCTCTCAGTTTTTTTGCATTATCTTTTGGAAGCCTACTCTTTATTTTCTAACGAGCGTTGCAGATTGGTATTTAGAGTCAATCGAGGGCAATTACCTCTATTTCATTACGAAAATGCTCAGGAAGGCTAAAAACTACCTTGAAGGTTGGCTAAAGTTTAGGGTGCAACAACTCACTATTTTGGTACGGTCACATTATGTATTCAAGTCAGCCATTATTCATTTTGACCACATTTTTGTGGCCTGACTTTCAATTCTACCCAATCAGAGCTTAGACATTGAGCTCATTGCTAATTAGGAGCAATGGCTCACGTGACTTTTCCCGCCTTTTTTACGGACTGCCGCAGTATCCCTCGGTTGTACACTTTTAATTAATAAAGAGGTGCTTTAGCTGCTAAAGGCTGTGATGTTAATTGAGATACGTTAAATTAAAGCACGGCCTCTAAGTAAAATAGACCGTGTAATTCACAGCAAAGGCATTCATAGAAACCATTGGGTAGCAGAAAAGAAAGCTAAACTGTGCTTTCTTTAAGTTTGTATTCTATAAACGGACACTTAATATACAAACACTCTTTGTTATATTTCAATAAATTAGATCTTCATGTTCCGAGAAGACTATCGCGTAACGAATATTAGCCAACTAGGGCGTTGACTGAGCGTTCTAAACTGCCAACTTTGAACGTCCAGCGTCACATTCAATAAATATTTCTAAATTTTACATAATCCGGAACATGTCAATTAAAAAAGACCTAGAATGACATGCTCATATTTAATTCCGGGGCAACTCCCATATAAAAAGACGGGGTGTTCGTCGTAAATTCTGAAAAGATCCCCTAGGAGGGGATAATAAGAAGCACCAAGATAATGTTTTGTGGGTGTGGCTTGAAATTCTTTTCACCCCTAAGAGGTCCAATACTACAAAAGCTCCCGCCACAGCTCCCGCTGTGGAGCGTTTGAGGCTGAACAACCTACGAGATACCAAAACCGCTTTTTAACCCCTTAAAGGTATGACCAGCACCCCCTGTCATTTTTATATGTGAGCCCCCACTGGGATATAATTCATCTAAGTTACAAGATTCCACTCTTTAGAAGACACAGTGTTAAAACATTCAATGAAAATTAAATTCAAATAAAAACTAATCGATAAATCCACTGAATATTCCATTTTTCTTTTTCTCTGGCGTCTTCGTTGCCCCTTCTGAAGCTGTTGGTGCGCCGGGACCCCCGATAACTTTGAACGCACCTACAAAGGACGACAATATGATAGACTTAATAGTAATTTAAGACCTTTGTTTAAGCCACACAAGAAACGTGATTACACGGAGTGGTGCTTCAAGTACACAGCGGTCACACCAGCGCAAAAAGCCAATCGCAATTTTCGATCACTCGAAGTCTGTAAGAGTTTGAAGCGATAATCTGTGAGATTTTCGCTAGAAAAAGTTAACCAAGTTACCAGCCTTAAGCGAAGCGCCAGTTTTGGCGGGAACTACGCGCAGACGACGCGTTGACCAACTGCTGTGACTTTGCGCGGGGGCCCACGAGTCTTGCTGACTTCTCCCTACACACTCGAGTGCAAACAGGAAGGAGAAATTTAAAGGTGATTTCGAGCCCGTACTGCGCAGTCTCAGAATCTTAATGTCTCATTCGATGGAATGTGAATCGATGTTATTCTTTACTAACCGCTAACCTTATGATTGTGGCATGTTTAACTGATTCTTTTGTTCAACCGTTTCTTTGATTTCTACAACTACCAAGTTGTTTCAGCTAGTTCTTTCAGAAAGAACAAAGCACAAAGCTTCGCATCCATAATGCTGATTAACATGAAACTTTGACATTTTGTGATGTCTTAGATGAATCAAACGAAACCTACGGACTAGAAATCATCTTTAAACTTCATCATGTTGTACAAATAAGGTGACAAATGTATGGACTCGTGTCTACCGTATTTACATAGCTTCATGCAGGCTTTCTCTAGCCATGTAATCTTAGTGCGTGTTATTGACCCAAGATTTTATAAACGTAAATTGTCAAAAAGGAAACAGATCTAGACAGAGGAAAGCGATAGTGCAGCGAAGAGAATGTTCGAGAAACAATACGCCACCTAATCGGTGGCGATAGAGTTCAGTTATATGAGCTCTGCATTGTGCGTGCGAACAACTGAAGTGACAAGAAACTATAGCAGCTCAGTCATAGTGGCCATTTTGAGTTACGATGGCCATGTACAAAATTACCTTTAAATTTAAAGAATCCTGAAAATAGTAGTTTACTAAGGTAGAAAAAAACAAAGAGACAAAAATAAACCATAAAGAAAGAGGGATGGTTAAGGATGGAAAAGATTAACACGGATTACAAACAACTTGAAAAATTGAGGCCAAACTTTTCAAGACGCGCTAAGCGTGAAGGAGCTCACTTAGGTGAAAAAGAAAAGATGTCTCTCACCGCTACTTACCACCACCATCACTGGCCGCGTCAGCTTACAGATAGAGAAAGATGGAGGAAGACAGAGAAGGGAAGAAACAGAAAGATTAATATTAGCCAAAGATGATTTATCATTACTCAATTATGGATTACATCCACTTAATTTAAAAGAAGAAAAAGCAAG
>OMLO01005472.1_pt1 | contig 10676 bp, 5 predicted proteins | sample 1674811 | NCBI WGS metagenome assembly OMLO01 (sample SAMN06265003, study PRJEB25207) | coral metagenome | isolation source: Coral host | place: Mexico:La Bocana,Puerto Morelos, Mexico | collected 2008-11-13
ACCAGGATTATTATTTTTATTGAAAATTGGGATCCCAACCTAAATATACATGTGCCACTGTTAGTGGTATGGGACCATATCACAAATTGTGTCCAATGTCCATCCCTGTGCCAAGAATGCACTGATATTTTCCAAGAGGTAGTTATTAATAGAGATTGGGGAATCGTACATATTCAAACACAAACTTACTTTAAGTGTATCTGTTTACTTATTCACCTTGGGTTCTCAGGCAATAGTAGGAGCCACTACTGGCAGGGAAGAATGCCACCTTGTAGAACAGAAGGACCACAACAACAACACATTGAGGTAGATCTACTTTCGCCCTCTAAACTGTACTTTAGTAGGTTACTCAACAAGGGTTACAGTACTTGGGGTTATTCCCTGACCGAAAACTAAGACTCAGCACTTCCAATTTTTTAGAATTGAAAGGCCTGAGATATGTTTTTTTTTTTTATTGGTGATGCCTTAGGTAGCCTAACCCCCTTCTTCAAAAAAACCCGATTTCTTCTCGTACCAGCAACTTTTCCGATCCCCCCGTTGACCCACTTGAGGCCGGATCAGGTGGTCCCTGGCTGGTCAGAAGCCTTGCAATTGATGCGGCAGGGTGAAAAGTCCGGGCCTCGGGGTTTTCAACGGTTGACGTTGCCGCCGTTTTTTTGGGGGGACAAAACGAAAAGATGGAAACACTTGTTGCATGACTCTGGGGGGGGGGGTATAGCTTCCCAAATATGCGTGTTTAGGCTAGCAGGGAGAAAAAATGGATTGAGATGACAATGTGAGGTGAGTATGGGTAGGATCAGCTATACTCTGTAAATCCATGGTACTTAACTCACAACTAGGTAGAATTATCAGAATTCCTAGTTTTTAAAGGAAGAAACTTTGTTTTAGCCTTTCACGTCGACAATAAAGTTGTCAGATTCATTCACAATCTTGGATCATGCGACAGTGGAGAAAGAATACTCCCCCCCCCGAAAACCAGCATGGAACCTGAAGATCACCCCGAAGTGAAATGAAACCTCATCTTCCAAACCTGCATTTCAAGGTTCAACACTCTTAGTTTTTCCGTTTTTGTTAAACACGTATCAACCAAAAAGCAACGAAAACACCGTGAAACTTTCCGGCTTCAACTTGAGCGGCCTTTAGGTGGGAGATCATTTTACCCAGCCATTTGGCCTATGGAGAACGAGGTGTGAAGTTGGGTAAGCTGGGAGTTGGGGATGATGGGTTTTCCTGCGCCCGCGAGGGTTGGGCAGTCAGGATTCTTGGAGGGGGTGGTAGTGGTGGTTTGAACATATATGATGAAGGTATACAGTTAATATACATATGATTTTAATATTTTGGTGTTTTGGTATGTAGAGTACTAATATGTCTACGTCGACATGTATATCTTAGAAGATCTTCCGTGGATTTTTAGGTAAGTATGTTTCAATGGGGCTGAAACCATCATCACCTACATAATTTGGAAATTCTGGAATACGTTTCCATGGATTTCCATGTGAGTTGCGGAACCCTTTCCATTTGAGGTCACACTCCTCAATTCTAGGAAACTATGGTTGTATGTAGCTAAGCTAAGCCTACGTTCCCCACCATTGCCCATTCCTGGGAGTAATTCACAGTGATAGATTTGAGAGGAATATAGAGGAATTGAATACTTTCAAGTGGAAAAATGGGTATCTCTGACACCTCAGTATTTTCTACTGAACCTGGTTGCTTTTCTTTACCATCATATAGATCAGCTAATGATTAATTGTTGGTTTGGGGCCCGGTGGTTTGGATTCCTGGGATCCCCCTATGAAAGGGATTGTTACTTATCGGGACCCTTAGAATCCCAAAACAAAAATATGAATGTGTGTCGACCAAGTCGACCCAGAACTTCTTGTTGCCAGCTTCTTCCTTTGCTTCGATGAACTGGGGGAGGTTGCCCGTTCCTTAACCCAAAACAATTCGGGAAGATCCTTGACTTTTTATGAAACTTGACAATAGATTCCTGACTTTTGGCTGGCATCAAGGATTGGAATAAGAAGCCTAAAGAACTGGTGCTAGAAAAATAATGATATGAACGAACATGTTCAGCGGCCAAGAGGGGGGGCATGGTTGGATATTCCCAAACTGGTGTGGGGCTCCTGCACTTCTTCCTTGTAGCTATGGGTTAGTCAAAGCTCTACATGCAGGTGTTGGTCCCATTCCGCCCAATGCCACGTTGATGTTTGATCTCGAGTTGTTGGAGGCCGGCACGGGTCCAAAGTCAACACAATTCTTCCCACAAATGGTTGTTGGAGTGGAGTGGTGTCAACACAGTTTTTACGGCGAAGTGGAACAAGACACCATCGGAAAAAAGCAACCATTTTATCAAGTTAATGGTTTGTGCTTGGTAGGTGTCACTGGTTGGTGTTTAGATGACTGCTGGTTTACTATTCCACGGCGTAGCTCCCCCTAAGTGAATACTAGCACAATGGCGGCTTTCGAGAAAACCTCAACAACCAACCATATCCCATGACGGATCCATGGGACTGTTATATTTACCTACATGAATGGTTGAAATATAGGCAAATATAACAGTCCCATAGATTCCATGGGTATTGGTTGAAACATGATTTGCGAGGTTCCTGTGCCCCTTTTTGTTTAAACCATGATGGTTTCATCCACCAATGTTTGTGATGTTTAAGGGGGACATGAGCATTGCAAATCCCGGATCAATAATCTACAGTAGGTGGTGGTTTTCAAAATCTTGGGAGTTTTCAACCCCACATCCATACATTCAGGAAAATGATCCAATTTGACTTGAAAATATCTTTGTAGTTGGGTTAAAAACCCAACAAAGCAAATGATATATGTTTGTTGTGTTTTCAAATAAATGCAGATGTTTTTGTCACCTGTAATAGTAGTAGTAATAATGTAGTAAAAGTAGTTGGAGTCGCTATTGTGTTGTGTTTCACGTCATATTCAGTGAATATGTGACGAAATGGCTCTTCAAAGTGATTTTCATGGAAACTTGGATTTGGCTTGTTCGATGCCTGGAAGAAGTAAAACAAACATCTCCCAAATGGTGGTGGTTTCATGGTGATTTACAATGGTAGAAAGCAAACAAAAACATCTTAAACAACTGCAAGGTAGGTGGTGGTTTCAAGTATGTTTTATTTTTAATGTTCACCTCGAGGTGCAAAAATGATCCAAGTTGAAGAGCATATTTTTCAAGCGGGTTGAATCCACCAACCAGGTTTCTTTTGAGATGTTTTTTTCCACCACGCCGAAATGTCCAAGTGATCTTGGATTTGTGTCAGGTGATTTTTGGTGTCTACCACAATATACAAATCACCATTAAGCCACCATTTGGGAGATGTTTCTTTTCAAATTTTCCCAAGCATTGTAAGCAAATGCAAGTAACAGAAATGCTTACATATGCCGTTCTCTCACAGCATTTCAACCGGAGGACTTCGGAAAAAGATCGCATGAAAACTCACATGAGCAATGAAAAAGGGTCCCCTAATTGTTTAGGGATTTTGTACGGGATGAAAATACTGCCCAGTTATGTAAGGGGATGATTTCATAAACCATGATATTAAGGATCCTTAATAAATTTAACTCCATCATTTCATGGACAAAAAATCCAGCTGGGATTTTTTTGAACGTGTCTTCGAACATGATTTCGGAGTTTAGATCGAGGTCAGGATGATGTAATGTCATACACTTAGGAAGGACCAAGCAACCCTTGAGAAGTGCAGGCGAAAAGTTACCAATAACACTATAGGAAATCAGATGATGTGAGGTAGAAATTTCGCGTTTTACAGGCGTAGAAAAAAAACGGTCAGGCGCCTATTCAATTTTAGATGATTTTCTTTTAAATAACATAGAGATATCATAAATCATTGAAGTCAAATGATATGTGACATGTGCATTTTTCTTGAGTTCTCTGTACGCGGCACTTGTAGATTCTGCTGATGCTTTCACGTTGTAGAACATTCTGAAAACCTTAATAGGACAACGGCTTTGAAGATGTGTGCGGCACGGAATGGTTCCATTTATGGTAGTGGTGGTCCTCGCAAATGGTGACCTTCTCGGCTAGGCTGATCGCCCGCCATGGTCCGCACATGTCATTGGTGTCTTGCTTAGCATGTGTTGGGAGAGTTGTTTGGTGCCTTGGGAGTGCAGGAGCTAAGATCGTCGGAGATCCGACCCGAACTAACTCTCCGATGTGCTTGTGCTGTGGCATTTGAGGTCAAAAGCTGGAACACTCGGGACAGTTGGCCGCTGAGTTTTTCTCCATTTTCCGGCTGTAAATTTGTGAGAACATTGTGAGATATGAAATTGTAGTAACACAAATTCAAGTAGCTGTGCTTGACGCGCTTGCTGCGTGTCAGGTGCTTTATCCTTCATGAAGTCTTTGGTGCCGGTCCTACTGGGGAGAGGCACATTCAACTCCCAGCTCGTTGCGATGAATTCGATTCAAGTGGACTGAAATCTTCGAAAATTTCAGAACATTCTTTGGGATTCTTTCTTTTTGGGGGTCCCAAGGTATTCAGGCCTTGCCGATCATTGCGGCATAGTAGAGCATACGGACTCACTTCCTCATGGTTCTCAGTTCTGGCCCCTTTGATGGCAGAGAATGATCGATAATACCCAACTCCACCTATGGCAGGCCACTGAGTGGACAGCGTGGGGACGCCTGGCATTTTACAGATATTTGATACCATCGGAGCGCACTTTTTCACCAGCCTTGAGCCAAATGTCCATTTGGCATCCTTTGTGCGTCTTATGGCTACTTGTAGCGGCCATGCTACTCTTCTCCACATCTTTCGAAAAAACCAAGATGACACTAAAGGTCATAGCGAGGTATGTACTGACTTATGCAAAACCCGGGGGTACCTAACCGCACTCCCCCTCACTCTTCGAGTGATCCTGGTAGGAAAAAATTCAAAAACCTGGCCCTTCGGCCGGTTCCGAAACTTCCTCCCATTCACTGTCATCTTCAAATTTTTCCTGTGGTACTTGTCCTGAAGATCGACTTCCTCCTGGTCCGTCATGTTTCATAGGATTGGTCTCTCCTCCTTGGACGTGCCCTTTTCTTCCAGGAAATTTGACCTTGGTGACCACAGTAACTTCAGGCAGTTCCCATTTTTCTCCTTCTGCCTTCGACCATGGTGATCCCTCTTTGTGAATTGGAGTGAAGTCTCCCATACTTTGCTTCATCTGTTTTCCGATAGGATCTTGCCTCTTCTCATCCTCTTTCGGACGCCCAAATTGTTGAAGTGGTACCCCTTGATCTTTGAACTCCACAGGACCTCCCCCCAAATAAGATCCTTGACCTTGTTCACCACTCCTTACTTCCAGAAAAGTCCACCCTTTCCAAGACTTTTCATAAGGGTAGTGATTCCTTGGGGGGTCCGTCCACATGTCTTCCACCATATAAGAAGTTCCCACAGGATTGGCATCCTCCCACCCGATGGTCACCCTTCTTCCGGTCATAGTCTTGGGGTTCACAGGCACTGATTTATGAATCGGTTGGAACCTTCTCAACCTCGAAGATCCATGGGATCGAATCAACCAACCCCTGTCCAACCAATGCTGCACCCATGCATCCCTTTTGACTCTTGGAGGGCCCAAAAACTCCATAGCATTCCAGGGTAGTTGTCCTTGTTCAGAACCTCCCTGACTTGGACCTCGAAGCATCGCCATCTTCACCATGTTACCCTCCTCAGGAACCATGGCACCGGCGCGAAATTTTTCGGGCGGGTTTTTCGGGCAGCCCGTTGGGCAGTGGTGGAAGTAGGAACCCCTATCATTGAGATTAGGGTCCCTTTTATATTCATCAGTTTGCCTGCCACAAATCGAATGTTCGCCTTCTACTGACCTACCACGGCTCCAACCTTGGGGTTCCCAAAAATCTCCCAAATTCGCTCCCTTACCAACCTTTTTGGGGGAAGTTCTTAGAGGAGGCAACTTCTCAACATCCACATTTCTTTGACACTTGTAGAGTTTAGGTTCATTTTCCCTTAAACTCTCATTTCCACAACGCCGGGGTTCATCATCCCTCCGACTCCCTTTTCGATTCCTCTGAGCCGGTTCATTTTCCCTGGCTTCTTGACTTTCTTTTTGCTCGTTGGCTTTTCTTGATTTTTCTTCTTCCTTGTTCAAGTCACTACTGTCCGTCCGCTGATCTGTACAAACGAGCTGCTGTTGTTCTATACACTGTGAGCATTTCCAAGTCAGCACCGCAATCAGTATCGTGAAAACAAGGATCAAAACATTACGAAGCTCAACAGACCAAACACCACCAAAGGAACCTAAAGGAATTTTTTGAAGCAAGCCAACAACACAACCCATCTTAGCGACTTTCTCCCCCATGCCCTTGAGTTTGGTCATTTGGGTGATTCTTTCACTATCGCTCGGACTTTTCAGCTTCTTCTCACTTCCCATAGTTTCGTCCCATGTGTCCATCTTCGAAGACCAAAAGTCCAAGAACTTCCAGAATCTTCGCCATGATCCGGGTTGAGTCACTGCCTTGGTGAGCAAATCCGCAACCAAAAGAGTACCTCGGAGGTGCCTTAGTTTCCAATGTTCTTCATCGTGCCTTAGTCTCTCCCGAAGACAATTCGCCCTCAGGCGAAGGTGGCGAGTACGCCAAGATCCGTCTGGATTTTGAAGGATACTAATGGCACTGGAGTTGTCGCAGTACAAGACTTTTTCAAACTTTTGATCGCGGTAAATTACGCTAAGCAACGCTTCAACCGATTGGGTCATGGTCATAGCCTCTATTGCTGCCATAAGTTCGGATTCTGCTGTGGACAGGGTGCAAAAAGCTTGTCTATTCGCTTCCCATTGAATGGGTGCCCCCGCAAACAGAACCATTACCCCTTGGCAACTACGGTTTCCAGCTGGGGCAAAACTGATATCCGAGTAGGCTTCAATCAACCTTTCATGTCGGGGGATTTTCAAGCTATCGTCGAACCCATGTCCTCCTACTTTCGAACCATAGTTCAGACAATAATCCGCCGTAGAAAACAAAAAGCCCAAGACATGTTTGCCTACTTGGACTGCCCATTTTGGTCGCTTGGTCACTTGTTGCCCCATTTGGCTGACGGCAAATGCAATGTCGGGACGACTTCTCAAGGAAACCCACAAGAGTTCACCTGTCAACCCTTGCGCTTCCTTGATGTCCCTTTTTGTTATGTTTTCCTCAGGTCCTTCTTCGGTATCCCATTTTGGCATGGGAGCCGACTTCCCTGAGGTGATTCCATGTCTACTCAGCATTTCCCGGATGTGTTGAATTTTCCCATCACCTGTCTGTCAGGTGGTTGTCGATTGAAGTGAACGTCACGTGCCTTTGGTGGATCAAGCTGGTGGCGTCTAAGAGAGACGCTGCCCCTGTTATCCCGTTCGCATTTCGTCCAAAAGAAGTGCCTGCTTAGTCGTCTCATGGTGCTTTGAAGTTGTTCAGATGTATGAAATTTGGCTAATTTTGACCGAACTACCATCATCCCCATGTTGCAACTCAAAACCACTGAATCGAGTCCATTTTTCTTGGGAAACTTCTTCGGGGGCAGCACAAGTCCATTCTGCTTGAAGCCGTTTCAAAAAACCTTCTCTAATTCTTTTCGGGGCTAAAACCATCATGTCATCGACGTAAACCAAAATATGGCCTACCAATTCTTGGCCACCACCTTTCCGTTTCTGGATTTCCCATAAGTTTCCTTCTGGGGATTGGGTCAAATGGTACGTTCCGCTCTCTGGTCCTTCGTCCTCACCTTCCCAGGAAAACTCTCGCATTGTTTTATCCCTGTGAAGTGCCCAAAAAGCAGGGCTTGAGGGTAATCCATATAAAGCCCGTTTCACCCTCCATCTTTCCGTTTCCGGACATATTCCCGCAGACACCAACACCTTTGGGGGTATCACACACACCTCTCGTTGATCCGCAACCGCAACCCTGGGAGCTAACAAGAAGGCTGTTTTGATATCTGTGGTTGTAATTCCCCATCCTCTAAGTGCTGCATGTCTAACAACCGTCCTAATCAAAGTTCCATCGGCACCCGAAGCGTAAACCCCAACTGGACTAGGATCCGAATCCATTAAGTTTCCACAGATAACCCCTCTACACTTTTTCTTCCCCCCATTTGGTCCAGCTTTAACCACACAAACCATTTTCCCGGGGACAAATTCAGTGGTATCAGGGTCAATGTCACTTACATGAATAGGTTCCACCGCTTGCGTTTCCCTGGTGAGGCTTAGATATTCCGCTTTCATGGGGGCAATCCAGGAACTAAGATCTCTTTTCACTTCGGCCAAAGACACCGTGACCGTTTGCAAAACCTCGTCTTCCGGAACCCTTTCATCACTACTTAAAGCAATTTCTTCGGGGGTTCCTTTAGTTTCCAAATGTTTCAACTGCAAACGATGAAACTGGCCCTTCTTTATTTCCCTAATTTCTTCCAACCCGGTTTCCAAACATTCCCTATCGCATTGGAGGGTTTTGATCACACTTCCCAACAAAAACCCATCTTCCTCATCCATAGGAATTTCTTTCAGTGACTCTTCTAAAACCGACAGCACCCCTGTGTGTTGCGATTCCCACAACAATTCCAACTCTCTCAATGACATTTCTCCAATGCTTGTCGTTTTTTCAGGTCCCTCTTTTTTCCCGTTTCCTTTTCCAGGTTTCCTTTCGTTTAAGCCCCGGGTTCGTTTTTCAATCTCCATCACCCTTTTTTCAATTTCCAAAATCTTTTCTTCCACCAAACTAACCGACCCCCCCCCGGAGCGTTTCTTCGGGTTTTGATCCAACTTTGAGACAAGTGGCAGCTCCTCAGACCCATCGGACCGTTCTGCCAGCACATCTTCGTCAGCGCTTGCAGTTGCTTCGTCCGCTGGTGTAGTAGGTTCGTAGTCATCCGCAGTATCCGCTGCTACCATGTCATGAATTGGTGGACCATAACTAAGTGGGTCAGGCAAGGGTAATTGGAGGACCTCAGCAGGGGGTTGTTTACCTACTATTCGACGTCTAATCTCAGCAGGTTGTTCCATCAAAATTTCCTCACTTCCGGGTTTTTCTTGCAACTCCAAAGCCACTTGATCTCCCAAAGCACTAGGTAAAATGGCTTCCCTACAATGGACGATCCTATCTTGGTCGAGTTTCACCACCCACCCTTGGTGCATATGGGGACTCGGAGCCAACAAAACACCCGACACATACGGGGAGGCTAGGGGACCAGCATCATGCCATCGTTTTCGTTTCACAGCCACTGAAGCACCGTACGGAAGCATCGAAACTTGGGGGATTCCAAAAGATTTCATTTGTGTCCTAAACCTTTCTTCAGCTGCATATCTAATGGCTGACGGCCAGGAATCCACAGTTTGTTTGGTGTGACTAAGGAGCAACCTAACACGTCTCTTAAGTTGTCCTATTTCTGATTCTACATGGCCGTTGTTGGCGGGGTCATCTCCCCCCCCCAGTGTGCGTCGAATTCCGTGGCGGACACACCATTCCTCTGTTTTTCTACCCAAAAGTTCCTTAGCCCTATCACCATGCAACCGATTGATCATGATACCCAAAGACTTCATCTTTATCAATATCAAAGTGAGAGCATGCAAAACTTCAGGGGTTCCACGAGACGCTACCGGTTCAACCATGGTAACATGCCTAAGCTTCAGGGGTTTGCTGCACTCTTCAACCTCTTCCCTAACCAATTGGTCCTTTCCTTTAGGGGAGTCACCATCACCCAAGCTACCTTTTGGGGGTTCATCCTTTCCCAAACCATTTTTGGGGGGTTTCCCATCCGACCCCAGGAAGTCTCTTGAAACGTCGGCCTTTTGGCTGTTTTTGGGGCACTTGCTGGGGTCCAAAACACAAGGCTCCATTTTTGGGGTGTTAGGATCATCGGTTTCCCCTTCGCAATCTTCGCGAACTCCATCCAACGGGAATTCCTCTTCATTTAATCCCTCCCCCCAATTTGACTCTTCTACAATTTCGTCAGGCATTCTGTCCAAAGGGGGTTGACAGGATTCATCAAACACCGGAACCAATGCCGTCGCCACCACGACGTATTTTACGTCCTTACCCGTGCATTCGTCCTTGGAGGGTTTCATCAACACAACATCAATCCCCAACGACCAAGCTGATGATCCTCCATACATTCTTCTCCTATGGGGTGGTCCACATGCCATGTCCAAAACACAGGCTCTACAGTCTCGTCTATATGGACGATGTGCTTGTTGTATGTGTCTCACCCATTGGTCATAGTCAGCAACCTTTTTTGCCTTGGGGGGTAAGCTATCTTCTTGACTTTCAATCATTAAGAGGGATTGTCTGATTCTAGCCTTCAAACCGACCGCCCATGCCGACCAAGACGCTGTTTGTTCCATCCTCCCAGGAAGGTCCGGACACAAACCCTCACCAATCCTTTTTCCACATCTAACCCCATTAAGTTCCTTGACTTGTTGGAGGTTGGTCAAACACATTGTTGGTTTGGTTTGGGAATGTCCCAAATACCCCTGATCGAACGCAACCAAATCCAGCCCATATTGATCCTTAAGTTGTTGCACTTCCGGCCAAACCCAAAAAGTCGGAGCATTCTTCTCCCCAGCATATTGTGCGGGGTCTTCCGGCGATTCCATCAAGAAACCAATTTTGGGGTTTTGGGGGGATTTTGACTCTTGAGCAATCTGATATAGAACCAACTGTTTCA
>OMLO01005474.1_pt1 | contig 10675 bp, 4 predicted proteins | sample 1674811 | NCBI WGS metagenome assembly OMLO01 (sample SAMN06265003, study PRJEB25207) | coral metagenome | isolation source: Coral host | place: Mexico:La Bocana,Puerto Morelos, Mexico | collected 2008-11-13
CACACTGCTAAGAGACTTGACAGGACGAACAAGGTCAAGTCCATTCATTTCAAGGATCTCAGATGGTCGGGCGTACAAGTCATACTGGAGAAGTGCAGCGACTGCAGCATCCATTTCACATTCTTTGATACAAAAACGAGCAAAGTGAAAAACCACTTGTGGTGGCACTCCAACCCGAGTGGTCCCTGGTCTTGCTGCCCGCCATGCCGACAGAGCAGCACGTGACAAAGGGAGCAATTCCCTTTCAGGTTGACGAGGGACCGTCTTGAGGGCGATCCACCCAAAAAGAGTGTAGGATGCTTCATTGTATGCAACATCGTCTTCAAAAAGGATGTTGAAGTAACAACTCATAGCAACATCCACTTTAAAGTCAGAGTTCAAGGGTTTTCTGCGTTGCTTTGCCCATTGTTGAAAATGACAGATGCAAGAATCATACTGCAGCAATGTACCCTTCTTGATTCGTTTGATCCTAAGGAGCCTTTCTGGTCTGACACTACTAATAAGCTGTTGAAAACGAGATTCACCCTTATCTACGTCTCTTGATCGCTTGCCACGCTTCTTTGCTGGATCTCCCCAAGGCAACAGCGTCGAAGAATTTGCTGAAACCCCCATATTGTTCAAGGAGATGCAGCTTGTTATCCTGCTCAGCACTGTCTTGACTGACGGTATGCTTTGGGTATTTCGTGGCACGAGCTTTGTGGTTCGCAACACTCCTGAGCGAAGAGCTCCAGATGACAGGGACTTGGTTGTCCGGGTCGGATCTGAGGTTGGCATGCTTTGCAACTAATCGTGCATAAGCCTGGCAGAAATCATATGGATATGCCCCTGCGAGAGCGGTTCGATTTACATACACGGGCTTGCCAACTTTGCTCAGGGTCTGAACCTGACCTTTGAGCCAGGTACTATGAGTCTTATGATTGCAACGACGTGCTAAATGATTAAGCCAACCAACAGAAGTGATGATACGAGTGCGTTTCTGATATGGTTCGCCAAACTGGCACATTTCAAAATCAACTGCTTGATTTGGACCCTGACAAATTGACATGACGAGTGGCTCAAACATAAACAGTTTGGAACTACGAGGATTCTCGAGGGCATATGGTATGCCATGAGAGTTACATCTTCTAATAACCTCACAGGTAAAAAGTGCCAGCTCAATGCCTGTTTCTTCTTTTAATCTGGTGGCTGGAGAATCTTTCACGTTATGCCGTGCTCGACTCCATATGGTGCAAGGTGTCCCCAAATGAACAAAACCAATGACTCCCCTATCAATCCAACTCAAAACTAATTCTTGCGTCTTTCTCCTACGCAAATCACATGAGGACCGTTGATGTAGTCAAGGGGTTCGAGAATGGGGACTCCACACTTTGCAACAGCATCAGTTAAACGGCCAGTCCCGGAGAAAATCTCAAGAAAGTATCGACCCTGGGCATTAGGAAAAGCAGTCTCAACATGCTCTCGTCTAGGCTTCAAAGGTTTGCTGGGGGCGCTAGCTTCTCGTGAGAAACCACTACCTTCAGAGCTTTAACATTCGGCACGGTAAGCCCTCCTATCACTAAGACCCCGGGAGCCTTTCTCAAACAAACGGGAAGGACCGTCAGCAATATTTCTTTTGGTCTCGATGTGACGCACATGCCAAGTGATGCCACATGAAAACTGGAGAGCTGCTGCAGTGCGGCACAAATTATTCATCCTTGGGTTTGAACTCCTTCCTTTTGAAAAAGCCAACAGAGCAGGAAGGTTATCACACTATGTCAACTTCTTGCTATTATGCGCCGACCTAACCCTGGAAGATCTACGAACAGATGATAGTGCAACTCTAGCCTCTTTGAGTGAGATGTGTTCGTGTTGGTTCTTCCATCTTCTGGCCCACAACAAGCGAAAATTATCCTTGACAGTGAAAAACGAATCAACGGGTTCAACCAAAGCAGGAATCTCAATGTCCAGCCTTTTGCTGGGTTTTGCCCGCAACTGCGACCGTATAGCACTAGTGGCAAGGAAACTTCCGTCCTTGACTGCATCAAAAACATACTGAGCATATGCAGTGGTGAGGCCAGCAGGCCTAAAACACTTGCATGCAACAGAAAGGTCACCCACATCATCGGCACCTAAGAAGCTACCAAGAAGTTGTGAAAAACCATCAATGTTCTGATCTTCAACACACTGCTTTAGTTCAGAAGGCATTGGAATGAATCTCCACTTTTCATGAATTTTCATGGCTTGCTTCACCAGATGCTGAGGGGGCTCGCAAGCCATCATGGCGTAACCCGACGTTGCAGAATCACCCACTTCAACAACCTTCATTACACAAATATCAAGTCTCTTCCAAGTCAACCAAACAAGGGAAGCACAAATCTTGAGTTCATGAGGAACACTAGGCCAAACAGTGATGCTCTTATCTAATGAAGCCTGGGTAAACCTATACGTATGGTTAAGGGCAGAAGAAAGTCCATAAGGGGTGATGCCACAAAGTGAAGTGTAATGGCCAGTCCAAATCTGCAACAAATCACCTTTGAGCTTTCTACGTTTTAAAAGTGAAAGGGTGGCTTGAAAGAACCTCCAAACCCTGGCAGGTTTGTTCATGACGATCTTATCCCTAAGATTAAGGACTAAGCCAACACTTTCAAGAACATCAGTAGGCTCTGATTGACTCCACGTGATGGGCACACCGGCTTGGTCGAATGCATCCTGCAAGGCATTGGCTCTTATACGCACGTCTTCTTTACTTGATCCAAGGATGGTGATATTGTCAACATAAACACCAATCAGAGTTTTGAAGTCACTAAGTTGGGGGGTAGGTTTCTTTTCTCTAAGAATTCCATCAGCCCATGGGGATGAAGCAGTTGCAATTCTAACCACAGCCTCATTACAGATCCATAATGCCCATGTCCAACCCATCGGAACCACGGCAAAACAAGGGAAAAGAATTTGATCAGGTGAGGTGGAAATCTCCCGCCCGAGAGACGGATCGAAAACACGTCTACATTCTATCCCAAGAGCTTGCCATTCTGATGTGGTGAGTGGCATGTTAATGGCAAAGTAATCAGCTAACTCTGGTAGGCTGAACCTGTAAAAACAATCTGCCACATCAGCTTCTTGGCCAAAAGCATGGGTGAATCCAGATCCAGCTGAAAAGTCTAAATCCCCATAACAACGAGATGACCCTAATCTGGTGGTGGGTGGATCTTGGTGCAACAAATTGGTCCCACGACAATCAATCACTAAACGAATGAAAGCTGGATCCTTCTTGCGGACACAAAATGCTCCCACAAAACTGCTAGCAATGGGACGGAGCGTCATGAGACCAGCACGGAAAAGACGAACGACAAAGTCCATCCTGGTCGTTCGAGAATGCCTGAGCACTGGGTCCCAGTACGGTGAGAAACCACCAATGTCAGGCTGAGGCTGTCTCAAGATAGATCTACGAAAGTCCCGCGCAATTGCAGCAGCTTCAGGTGGGAGAAACTGCAAAACGTGACGTGGTGTGGCGCCTTTTGAAAGGATCTTCAACTTGTGATGATCATAGGGCGCTAGGTTGTTGGGTACCCCATTGTATGAGGGTTTACCACCACAAAGACTCAACAAGGCACTATCCGGTGAGCAGTCAGGTTCACATTCACCATGGAGTTTCAGTGATTGAGAGATTCTATCTGCAACGGAGGACTGCATTGAAGTCAATGGTAGTTCGGAGCTCCAAATTGCCTGTGATGTTGAATTCACTTTGTCATGCAGAGCAAGCTTGTTCAGGCTATGGCTGATCCAATACGCTCGCTGTGAGTAACTGACACCAGAGGAATCCACCAACTGCTGAACTGTGCGTGCAGGAAGGGGAAAAATATCACCATGGTGTCTGCGGTCGAAAACCGCCATGCTGCCTCAAAAACCAAGGACAGGCCAAAGATCGCAGCACAAACCTCTGACCCAATGTCCACCAAAAACTATTGACCACCTGCGGAGCCATCTGCTCCGCCACCTTGAGCTGCCTTAGCTTTGGGTCTCCGATTTTTCCAACGCTTGTTGGGTTCAGCATCATCTTGTTGAGTCACTTTCTTCTTGGCATTTTCCTCTTTGAAAAGTCTGGACTGCTTTTGGATGTTCGCCCTCTCCTTGAGCTTGTCAGTGATCCAAGAGCTCATCGATGCAACATAGGCAGATCCTTGTGAGTTGACCGGTGCCTCAGCCACAATGTCAAGTCCTGCAAAGTCAGGACTGCTTGGATTCCGACTCACTGCTATCTCGAGGACGATAAGTCGGCGCACCAAATGTTCAAAGGCCATGAGGTTCGTGACGTCGACCTGATCCCTAACAACTCCCAACCGAAGAGCTTCACAAATGCACCGATGCTCATGAACTATTGCAGAATGTTGCGCAACACCAGATGAACGACACCACGTCAGATGGTAAGTGGTCAGTTCTCCAGGGCCGCTTTGAACTGCTTTCAGAAATTCCAAAGTCGCTCTAGGTCCGGTGAAGCCCCAATCTTCGAATTTGCTCTCACGAAAAAGGGTCAAGGCAGTATGAAAAGGAAGATACCTCTTGCCCTGAGGATCACGGTGATCTCCAAGTGTTCTGAGGTCTCCTGCTGAGTCTTTGCGGCTTTCGATGAAGGTTGTGATTTCATCAGCATTCCGCTCCACCACATACTCAATGTCCCCTTCCCACTCGACCAGTCCGTGAGTGCCATGGGTGATGATCTCCTGCACCAATTCATCAGGGATTGTCTTGCCAAATCTGGATGATGAGGGATCAGCACATATCCAACAAAGGGCTGCCACATCAGCAGCTGGGGCGTCATCCAAAATCTGGCCCATGGTCTTGGCCAGTCTCTTCTGTCGCTCCAATTCCCCTTTTGTCAAATCATCAAAGATGTAGCACGTGTCAATGATGTTTTGGGGAAAGACCGCATGCCTTCCCAGCACTATGTGGCGCACCACACCAAGGTCCTCCACCGCGAGCTCAAGGTCCGGTGACAAAGCCACCTACTTACCACCACCAATCTTGTGTACCAACACTCGATGGTGGTACACAAGGCCATGTGCGTCCTTGGGATAGTGAAGCAGGACTTGTGGATCAGGTATGTTGAGAGTTCTCTCCATGCTATTTAGCGAGTGTGGCTACGTTCAAAATCAGATGGTCTCAAAGGTCCACTGCGTATTCGAACAGGCACAGTTGCCTCAGAATCCCCAACAGGGATTAAATGATCCTGCACCGATTGTCTGCTCAATGTAATGCGTCCCCAAGACCAGTTAATGAACCAGATAAGAACACCCACAATTCCAATCACAAGATTGAAAGTGGACACTAGTTTGCCAATGTACTTGGACCAACCCAGCTCGTCTTCACACTCAGTCAGCACAGAATTGTAATCTGTCACCAGCTGCTTTGCACGATGAACCTCAACACGCAAACCTGCCACTTCGGCTCGAAGAGCTCGGTGACCACTATCCTCTGCCAGAAACCTTAAAAGATGGGAGCCCACGAGGATGAACCAATGGCTCCAATCACTAAACATCCAAGGCCTGACTGACTAAGGGGATCCTGAGCCCACAGATTCTCGAGAGTGTAAGAATGGGGATTTAACGTTGTCATGAGCAAAAGACGCTCTGCTAACAATACTTACAACAACTAACAACAGGTGGGGAGATAGATTCAGCCCCCGAAGAGGGAAGCAAAAACAGAATACAAACAGGAGAACAGGTGAGTCGAAACCAGTGGGTGAGAGACAGGATCCTCAGGAGTAAGTGACAGTGGATGTTTCTGCCGTGTTTTCTTTGTGGTGGTGTTTGGTGGTTGTGTTTTCTGCATGGTTTCGTACGGCATAATTCCGGTTCTGTTTTCAAATGTGTGACTTTTTCGCGTGTCCCAGAAACGTGTCCAAGAAATGTGTCCCAGAATCCTGGTCAAGAATTGTCTTCAAGAAACCTGTCCAACACACACATGTCCAAGAAACATGTTTAACAGAAACCCTGTCCCAGAAACGTGGGAAAGAAACGTCTTCAAGAAGAGACATGTCCAACACATCATTAATGGGAGAGGGTGCGCCATCAAACTAGAGACATCTATGAACCTATTAGTTTGAGCATTGGGAGTTCCAGAATTCCTAAATCACCATTCCCTTCTTAGGAACAACCATGCAAACAGCACTGAGACTATCTGATCCGATTTGAGCCTTTCTGGGTCTGAATGAGATGAATAGATTTGAATGGAGCCAACTTGGTAATATCTGGAATATCAGTATCCAAGTCCATTGGAGAAACTGATGGGCTGCAGGCTCGCAGGTGCTCAAGAGAGGTGACCAAGCAACATGTTCAAGAAATGTGCCCATGAAAGGAGTTCAAGAACTCTATTCAAAGACACATGTTCACGAAACACACAAATTGTTGGATAAATGTTTCAAGAAAGAATTATTCAAGAATCGTGCTGCAAGCATTCAATGAAAAATTGTCTTCAATGAACATCGTACAAAAATTTATTGCAAGAACGGTGTGTACATAATGTCGTCCAGAAAAGTCTCAAAGACACGTTCAAGAAATGTGTGCAACAAAGGATCCAAACTTTGAGGCATTCGATTGCAGGCCTCTACCCTGGCTGCTCTCATCACAGATGCGGAGGTCTTGGCCTGCCACAGAAATTTTGCCGCAAACCCCTCATGTTGATCAAGTAAAGGTCACTGCAACCAATCCAGTTGATCGTTGCCCAGCCATGCACGTGCCTGGAGTGCCTTGCACACTTGCTTTGGCATGTACCACCTATGGACCACAACGTTGATGGGGAAGCAGAGCGCCTAAAGTGCACCAAAAATGTCAAGAACTGAGGCTTTGCAGAGTTGTTCCCCATGAAAATTGAAACAACAAGTGGCCTGAAAGTGATGCCTAAGGAATCCATTCAAACTCTGAAGTATTGCTTTCTTAGGATCTGGCGTTGATTTCAGGGCCATGTATTTAGAGTCTGTTTTCTCACCAAACGTAGCAGAAATTCCCCCAACCATTTGAAGGATTTTGATTTTTGTTTGGGAAGATTGCAGGACCTTTTTCGCTAAGGAAAAGGGGGATCTATGAACATGTTTCCCGCGAACCCTTCAAATGTATCCCAATGATTTCAAAATAATCTAAGGTTTCCCACTTTGTGAGATATTCATATCATTGGAAAAATATATGCAGTAAATATATACACTCAAACACTGTTTTTTGACATGATGTTTTTGGTTGCACAATTCTCTCATGGAGCTGATCTCCTTGTGCGATTACAGATGGTTGGCATGCTCGAAGCCTGTTAAGTATTCAAGAGAATTGGCTGAGCAATGGACACGGGCATCAATCTCCTTTGTTCAGGTCTGTCGTGCCAACAGTAGCCAGCAATCCTACCTTCCACAAAAATATTGAAGAAGTGCGCTGAAGCACTGTTTTGGATTCTTATTGTGATAGACAAGGGACTACTGACTTATGGATGACAAGAATAGGCCAATGTTGCGGATTTATTTTGCAACTTCGGCACATCAGAAATTGTTGTGTTTTTCCTTTATTTTTGGTTCAGATTGCATCGGCAGAAATATCCTTTGAATGGATGTGTTTCCCAACATATCTCCGATTCGATGATGGCTGGTATCTGCCGTATGGGCGGTTTGTGTTGACACCCTCGGTACCCGGGACAGTAGCCATTTTGCTGACATGGTGGGGTGAAAAGGTATCTTAACATTCAATGAACGGTGGATGTTTCGCAACAGATGGATGGGTTTTAGCTAATATCACGCGTGCCACGGACCAGTAGTGTGTTACACGTACCATTTTTGTGGTGTCACTTAGACTATTTTGACATTCACATTATCAGCAGCGTTGTTTTCAATCCGAAGCTTTTTTCCTTCTTTGGTTGGGCTGTTTTCGCCAATAATCCATACCCTGTTTGGTAGGACCTGTAGAAAATTATGGCTGGGAATACACTGGGAATACTGAAGTGAAGTGAAGCTATACAAAAGAGCAAGGCCAACAAGACCTTACCGCTTGTGTCCAATTGCCTGCTGGGTCACGTCGGATGTTGTGGGCAGTCGTCAATTAACGGAGAACATGACAGCAGTCAAAGGAATTTAGCAACTTTGTTGATGCAAAGACTCCAATTGATATGTGCTAGGGTCTAAGCTCCCATTCTTTCCCGATAGTAGGGGACGGTCATAAACTCAATAGTAGAGGTTCATATACCCGTTATAAGATGTTATAAGGATTCACCATTCAAGGTGGGATGACCATCCCCAATATAAGGAGTTCATCGCACATTTACTCTCCATGAAACTAACTAACAGCTACAAACCTAACAGATGGAGAGATGAAGGCGGCCCCATTGCCTTTCAAAATATGCCAATTCCTGGCGGTTTTTGTTGGGTTTTTGTTGCTTCACGTTCGCCACCAAGTTGGGTTTTTGTTGTTGAGGTCCAAACCGGACAAAGTTTGACACGTTTTGCTTGCAGTTTTCCAATTACTGGGAAGAAATGAAACATCAACTTCCGATAGCTGGTGAATTCTGAGGCGTCGACTTTTGGTTCATTTTTTTTGAAAATGTTTGGCGAATAGAACTTTGCAAGCATTTCTTGCAAACAAGGATTATGTGCTCAATTTAGTTCACTTACTGTACAAGATATGGCAACCCCCCCAAAGTGTTCACAAGACATGTTCACCTGAGAAATTGTGCACCTCAGGATGCTAGCTAAGAAGAAAACAACAACTTGCAAATGTGCCTGTTCGTATGCCTGCAGAGGAAGTTTAAGAGAATAGATGGGACATTTCAAGGTGTTTTGCATGTTTGGCTAATTTTGGTGTTGGGGATAATTGGCTCAAAAGATACCATCTCAAGCCTATTGAGGCCTCATCTCAAAAAGAAAAAACTGGTTGAAGGTGCTGCAATCAGAATCCAACTGACCAACTGATTCATGGCAAAGTCAATACCTTAATATTGCTACCTTTATTCAGATATAAATTCCCCAAAAGTGTTCCAAAAGTCAATACCTTAAATTCATACCCATTTTCAGGCAATTACCTATAAAGAAGTCGTTTAAACGGAAAAATGGCAGGCAACATCTACATCCAAAGGACGGTAAAGCCCAGCATCCACCCTGTCCTTCAAACATCGAGCCGTCCGTTTCACCCGGGAAAAACGTTCTTGACGGCCGAGCCGGAGACTTTTCCCGAAGCATTCAACACGGCATTTCCAACGTTTACACCCCGCCGATGGGCGGGGGAAGGGAAACAACGAAAAAGGGGCTGGTTCAAAGGTTGGGAGAGGTGAATGGAAGGTGTTTTGTTGGTGTGTGTTTTTGATATGTTTCGAAGGGCGTATTAGTAGTATTAATACTATAGTCTGTCTTTCTGATATTCGTTGGGGTGGGTTAGTTTAGAAAGATGGTATGTGACATGTGTTTCAATTGATGAAGGGATCATATTTACAATTTGTGTGTGTTGAATTCTTGTATGTTTGTGTTTAGAAGCATAGTGATAGAGAGGTGAGAGATACTGTATGGATGAAAACAATTAGAACTACATACATGTTTTCCCCTCATCTTGCATCTACTTCCATGGTTTGTTGTTGAACACTTGTTTGTCATTTGGACATCAAAGATGCAAGATATAAGATTCCCAACAATCAGGTGTTTCAACCCGTCAGATAGCAGATATGATCTACACAGATTCCATTTGGATTGTCATGATGCAAGTGGAGGCCATGGTTTTTTCGGGGGATCACCTTCAGCATGGAAAGAGCATTTAACAACAAAAACCGAACAACTGGAAATCCGGACAATATCCGATAGGATTTTTTTCTTGGGCAATGTTGTGCAATTTTTCGGAACTTTGTAAATAATCCATGTGTTTTTTTTTCTGAAGCTTCTATGTGACAAGAAATATCCGCGGGAAGTAGACAGGCAAAGTTTTTGCCGACCGTTTCCATGCAGCTGAGAGTCTCAAGCCAAAGGTGGAGGGAAAAAAAAATCAGAGCTTCAAGGTAGCAACATGTGGGTGTTTCCAAAAATAGGGGTACCCTAAATGGATGGTTTACAATGGAAAACCCTATTAAAATGGATGATTTGGGGGTACCATTATTTTCGGAAACATCCATGTAGGAAACCGAGCTGTTTTGCTAGTCGGGCAGATGGCGAGACTTTTTTTTTAATTGGATGAAAAGTTTGAAGCCCTAGGCCAAAAAAAGAAAATTGGAGATGTTATATTTGAGGGAAACTTGGCTCAGATTATATCTAGTAAGATGAGGTTTGTCAAAGCTTGTATTAAGTTTGGTCAATGTAAGCCAAGTTATTTAACGAAGCATTGACATGTAATCCTGGAAAGCAGTTGTAGTTGTGACTTATTTTGGGCCACTCATCTCCTATATTCAATGTGTATGAATCTTCAGTATACATCAGTTTAAGAGCCTCCAACGTGCCATCTAGCTACATGAACGACCAAAAAATCTATTCAATTTCAGGTGAGAAGATGAACTTCTGAAGAAAGCTTGGTCAATGAAATCCAGTTACATTGTAAGATACCACAACAGAAAGCCTCAACACCCTGTGCTCCATGTATGAAATTGTTACCTACATGTGGCTTAAATTTGAGGGGGAAGATCTAGGTAAATATTCCATACATGGAGCGGTTGGAAATAAAATTATAGTCACAAATTACTGTCATGTGTTCATCAT
>OMLO01005475.1_pt1 | contig 10673 bp, 8 predicted proteins | sample 1674811 | NCBI WGS metagenome assembly OMLO01 (sample SAMN06265003, study PRJEB25207) | coral metagenome | isolation source: Coral host | place: Mexico:La Bocana,Puerto Morelos, Mexico | collected 2008-11-13
ATTGTTGCGCTCAGGGCTCCCATTGATAACAGACAGCTTTTTGCATCTGAAGGGGCTACCCTGAGCGGTATAAATCAGTAAAGGTTCTTTGACTTAGCTTGAAACCTAACATAAGCAGAGTCGCGATCGGTCTGACGGGTTACTCACCGGTAATGTTAGCCTTTTGCCTCGAGCCAGACACTAATTCACTCGAACACCAATATTTGGTGCCAATCTTAGCAAAGGTCAGCAGAGGTTCTGCGCTTTATAGCTCTTGATCTACCGTAGTTTTATTACCCACATTCCAGTATCAATAGGCCAGTTAAATCTCGGATCTTTCCAATTGCCCTCGATGAATTACTTCTAAGCATCGCAATTACGCGGCTTGCAAGCAGTCTACCTTTAAGCAAGAGAACATCTTTTCTTTTTGAGATGTTTTGTTTCGCAAAAGGAAAACGTTTAATTACCATCGTGGTTAATTACGTAATAAACTTGAGATCATCTAGAAGGATGGCACAACCTTTTTCACATTGAGCAAAAAATTCAGTTTATTTGAAAAGAAAAGAAGACAAATTCAATTGCATTATTTCGTTTTTGTGACGCTCATTAACGTAAAGTTTTCAAAAAAATAAAACGCACTTGGATGGTATAGATAAATAATTAAAATTAAAAGTATAAACCTTAAGCTTTTAAAATATAGTTAATGATCTCCCTAAAATATTTTGATATAGCTTTCATCTTTTCTTCAGCACTCTTATTTTTCAAAATAGCAAGGTACTCCCTACAATTAATGCTTGCGTTCTTTTCAGCTCATCCAAATAATTTAGATTGGCGAACAATTAGTGAACGTTATTTAGTAAATACTGAATAAGTATTAAATTTTTAATACCTGAGACGGAGTGTTTGATCGATACAAAGCGAGTGAGATCCCCATTAAATACCACCAACTTAACCATTTAGATGTGAAAACAAGCATTTTCCTATTTTATACCTACCAGAAGGCCTCCTTTCTTCTTTGAAACGTTCAATAACATTTTCCAAGATCACATTCCGCGGCATTCCGTCCACTCCGCGGGGATCAAACGGAATTTTTCGCCGACATGTCGGGCATTTAACATCAGGATCCAAATGCGACTTGTAATCTGCGCTTCTGTTTTCCTTCACCCATTTTGCCCAAACTTTCGGCGCCCCGTTTGGCTCCAAGATTTTCCGCGCGCAAGGCGTACAAAGGTTGTGGGAGCATGGAAGAACTATGGGTCTTTGGAAAAGATCCAGGCACACTGGGCATGTTAACTCTACCTCCATTACTGAAGACTAATGTTTATGTGCATCATGCGGTAGATATTGTTTTTAGCCGCGACTGTAACCTTGGTACCACGCGGACTGGACCCATTGAGGGACGGGCGTGTCACGCGCGTACGTACACACGCGTGTTCCTACTGGGCAACAATTTCAGAAAACGCAACAGACCACAACAGATAAATTGCAATCTAAGTTAGGTGAAAGTTGAGGATGGGCTAGGCCAGACCTTTCCACATTTTCCTTCACTTTTTCCGACTAAACATAAAATTTTCTCTTTATTTTGAATCTAGAGCTTTTAGGCAAGTGACAATCACAGAGCCTTCTCGCAAAATACCGGATAGCCCTTTGGTGAAAGACGTCTGTGGAGAACGACACACTTGCATCGAAATTTGTCAGCTTACTTCAGGGAAAGGCCTGTTTGCCAATGAAAACAAGCGAATGCTTTTGTTAGGGTTGGCTAGCCGTGATCGACCACCGAGTGTACACACGGCAGAAATAAAATGAATTTAATTAATAAATCATATTAATGATATTTAAAGTTGTACTTTGTGTAAAGAGAGTGTTGAGAATACTGAGCACGTGTTTGACAAGGGACGACTAAAACCTTTACTGAACTGACTGCAAAAACAGTCTTTGCTCACTCATTATAAATTTTGAAATGTTCTCTTTTAACTTTTTATCGCCCATAAGGTTTCCTTGGCAGACTCACTTAGCAGGTAATGAATGTAAATGTACAATTGTCTGCGGTTAATAAAGAGTTTGTTTCCTTTTGTTTCTCTATCAAAAGCGCGCATGCCACAATTGTTATGGAAATCGGTGGCACGTGTATCTTATTGAATTCTTATTCAATCAATTTAATTAATCCTTGTGTGGCATTCAAGTTTCACCTAGCTGTCTTTCGAGGGTAAATTTATCTCTGAAAATAAAAAAGCTTACGCAAAGAAAATATTGACATAAGAATATAAAAAGTATATAAATCAGTAGTTACCAAGATCACAGGTGCGACTGAAGTTTTCATATGCTCACTCGCTACGGAATATCAACAGACCTTAACGCTAAAGTTATTATTCACAATTATTTATTTTTCGTTAAGGCTTATGGATCAATGGCAGTGGTTTTTCCTTCGGAAACCATTTTAAATGCAGCTGGAGCAAGTCAATAACGCAAGCATCAAGATGCCCGTCAATAAGTATCAGCCAACCAGAAGCGCTAGATCGACACGTGCTAATTTGGCGCTAATTGTTCGTGTATGAAAAAACCAAACAGAGTTTTTTGACAGATCTCTTGCGGCGCAAAACGTGTTGCTCTGCGCAGCGCGGGAGAAAAATTTCCGCCGAAAAAATGGAGGCAGAATTGACTTGTCCTGTTTGTAACAAGCCGTTTGTAAACCCTGTCGTTCTTCCTTGTTCTCACAGCGTTTGCCTAACTTGTTCACAGTCCGCCCTGACGACGAGCGGTGCGGATAATCCTCCGGCAAGTTCGAATGGCCAAGTGGAGTCCGAAGAAACGCCGTACGTTACATTGTACGACATGAATCATATGTACCAGAGCATCGGAAATTTGCCCTGTTTAAAATGCCCGACATGCAAGAAGCTTTTCCCTTTGGACGGTCGCGGGGTCAATGGATTTCCCCGCAACCGCCTCTTGGAAAATATTGTCAATCGGTATTATGCAAAATCAAATGGAATTGTTTATTGTCAACTTTGCGAAGAAAACCAACCTAGCCAAGCCACGGTAATGTGCGAGCAATGTGAAGTGGCATACTGCGATCGCTGCTGTAAAACGTGTCATCCAAGCCGCGGGCCTTTGGCGAAGCACTCACTAGTTCCTCCCACGAGCTCAAAGTCTCCTAGCAAGCCGACGGTTGTGAAATGCGGTAGCCACAGTGAAGAAAACATCAGTATGTATTGTGTGTTTTGTCGTGTCCCCGTGTGTTATGTGTGCTTGGAGCGGGGACAGCACTCTGGACACGAAGTCAAAGCTTTGGGTGCGATGTTTAAAGAGCAAAAGGTACGGAACTTATAAATTTGCATATTTTTCATTCTAACAATCTGACTCTTCACTTACAAGTTCATCGACTTCGTCAAGGAGTGGACGAGACTCGAGAAATTACACCTGCAGTTTCACTTTTATTTTTGCCCATTTCCTCAGGCAAAAATGCTATTAAATCGTTACTATTTTACTTAAAATTCAATTTCTTGTTTTTTTTCTTTTTTTGCTGGCCTCCGGCTTTCCTGACTTATAGCGATGCTTTTACGTCTCGGAGGAAGCTCCGAGGGTAAAAGTTCTACCTGTAATATGCAAATTTCTGTCGACTGAATATTTAATTTAATCTTATGAGCAAAATGTCAAATTGTGGAATATCTCGTGATGTTTTTCGCTGAGATCTGCACTGTTCGGAAATATTCAAACGTGTATTTGCAAAAACAGAAAAATAGTTTTTGAACAACAAAAGAACTTATCCCAAAAGTAAAATATATTTAATTTACTTTTTCACAAGCCAGACAAACACTCGAAAAATTCTTTGCCTTATATGACCTTTGTTTTTCACTCTTGATTTGTGTTTCAATTGATCTTGCTCCAAGCATAATTTTCATGGTGCAAATGGCATTATTTTTATATTTAGTCTGGAACTTGATATTTACATATCTATCGGTTTCTCCAAGAAGGCCATATTGAATTTTGAAATTATTTTAATTTATGACTTTTGTTTGTGTTGGCGTGATATGCTAGCTGTGATATTTACATACAAAAGAATTACACACAATAAGAAAGTAAGATTTTAGATTTTTTCCTTTGCCATCATGTCAGCTTCTTAACATGATCCACCAGTCATTAACCCTACCCTGCTCCCCACCAGAATCCCATATCAATATTTACCCTTGTGGTCCATTTTGATGGACACTGTTGTTTTCCATGCTCAGGTTGAACTCTCAGCTAATATGAAGTTACTGAGTGCCAAGAACAGTGAATTACAAAGCTTTATTCAACAGCTCAATGGCAACTGCTCAATAATTCAGGTAAAAATATTTATTCAATTTTGAGCAGATCAACTCTGCATTTTTTAATCTTCAGACATCATGTAGTTCAGATTTTGTTCGTTTATATTCTTTCCATCCAATGTTTAACCTCAGACACCTCATGCCTTTCTCTGTAACAGGAAAATGCTTTAGAATTTGAGGCCAGTGTTGTAGCGCAGTGTGATGCATTGATTAATTTCATACAGCAACGTAAAGTGGAGTTGATCGAAGCAATCACAACAGAGATGAATTCCAAGATTCAGAAAGTTAAAGAACAAGTGAAAACTTGTGACAAAAAGTTTCATAGTGTTACTGGATTGCTTCAGTATGCTAATGAATGCTTACAAGGCACAGATGCTGCATCCTTCTTGTTGGTAGGTGTTAAAGCTGATATTCTTGTGAGTGATGAAAGTTCAACATCCCGTTACAATAGGCAGTTCCAGAAAATGTATATACCCATTCCAGAGGGTGAGAAGTCTCTATATTAAGCAAACGGTTTAAATTATGGAAAGTTTAAAGCTAAACTGGATGTTCAGGATTGATTTAGGTCAAGTGCAGTTTAAATAAAAACACTTCTGTGGGCGAGAGGGAGGGGAGAAATGAATATCCTCCAGAATATTAAGTATTAGGTCTCCATCTGGACTCTAGTGTGCGAACCATATAAAATCCCCATGCATGCCTCTCTCATTGGGATAAAATAGAAAGATTTGGAACACTCACAATGCTCTAAGTGTACTTAATTTTGTAATAATTACTGTTCTTTTTCAGGTTGCAAATTCTCTAAATTCAAGGTTAGTTAATGCCTTTTTATGTGAAGAGCAATGGTTATGCACTGCAAGAATATAAGTAAATTTCTTCATTAAAGATAAGGGCATAATTGATAGTTCAAACAATCTTATATGATTGTTGATAAGACCGGCAATTTCTGAAAGTGATTCAATTTTATCTTCTTGTTATTTGTTTTTATCAAAGTTGAGTGGTCATGTTATGCGAATCAGTGAAACTTGTCAGCCCAGGAAGTCAAAGTTAGACCTTAAATTGAAACCAAAATCCCTTCAATGCTAATACTGACATTACTGTTGAGAATTTGATAGCTGGTTGTTCTGCTTGCTCTAGAATTGTAAGTCTTGTTAATCAGTGGTCAAAGGAAGTGAAATTGGAGCCAACCACTGGCTTGGAACTGGAACTGACACTAGACACCTCACCAGCAAGACAGGCTCTTCAGGATTTGCAATTTGTAGAGCTGAAAGGTCAGTTCATTGTGCGGATCATTCTCATGCTCAACTTGTTGTGCTGTTGCAAAAAAAAAAACACTAGAAAAAACACCTGTGTCACTTTTTTAAAGACCAAAGAGCCAGACAAGCAAGTGGCAATTACATTTGAATAAATATACTGTCTGGATAGTACAAATCTGACACCTAAAGCATGTTTTTTATCCCAATGTCCTTCCCCTCCCTGTGAAATTGATTTGTGTTACTTGTAGCAGTGGAGAAAGTGTAAGTTCATTTGAAGTTTATTTTCACAGCTCCAGTTGCTCCAGAAATTGTTCCAGATGAGTGCACAGTCACAAACAATGCCATCACATTGTCATGGAAACCACGTAAACAAAGTTGTGTTGATGGCTATGTGGTCGAGGTTGATGATGGCACTTCTAGTGGCAAAGAGGACAACTTTCTGGAAGTGTACAGAGGAAGTTATTTGGAGTGCACTGTTTCTGGTCTCCAGTTCAACTCGACATACAGAGCAAGGGTTAAGGGGTTTAACAAGGCTGGTGAAGGTATGCCGAGTGATGAGGTATACCTCACAACATCTGATGGTAAGCAAACACATCTCAAGAATAAGTCTATTCAATGCTATTAATAAAGGATTGTTTTATATAAAAGTAACTGTTATGATGCCGTTGTTGTGTTATGGTCACTCCCATCTTCATCGTCATCAACATCATCATCAAAATCATCTTTGCCAGGAGTCATTTTTTATCATCATCACAATTAGCAGTGCCCATTAATGTTATGACCTTTGTTGTGTTTATTAGCTTAAGTTTGCCATGTATTTCTATTGCAGTTGCATGGTTTGCTTTGGATCCAGTCACTGCCCATCCAGACATAGTCCTGACCAATGACAACACAACAACAACCTGTACCAGCTTTGACGACAGAGTTGTGCTTGGCAACATAGGTTTCTCACGTGGCTGCCACTATTGGGAAGTGACCATAGATCGTTATGATGGCAACCCAGATCCTGCAGTTGGTGTTGCATTAGGTAGCACCATCAAGGATTCCATTCTGGGCAAAGATGACAAGGCGTGGTGTATGTACATCGACAGTAGTCGAAGCTGGTTTCGCCATAATAATGAGCATTCCAATCGCCGTGATGGAGGTGTGGAAGTGGGATCTGTTATTGGAGTGTTGCTTGACATACCAAATCACAAAGTGACCTTTTATTTAAACGATCAAAAAAGAGGTCTCATGCGCCTGCCTGATATTCCAGAAGCCTTTTATGCAGCATTCAGTTTAAGCCGTAATGTACAAATTACCTTGCACACTGGACTTGAACCTCCTGACGAGGCATATAACACCAGCAAGTAACATATGAAAGAGATAAAAAGGGAATATATGTACATGTTCACATTTGGTTATTTATTAATAGTAATTAAATATTTAGTATTTTATTTATGTAATATATTTTGCTAAAGGCAATACAAAGCCCAGTCCATGAAAAGCTGGAGAAATAGATTACTTTAAGTAATATTATTTGTTAGGTTTTTTATTTATTGGCTGCACAATAATAACATATTTTCTTGATTCGATTGATTTTATTACGAAAAGGTTTTAGCTCTGGAGTTGAATTGTTGCATTTCTCTACCCCCTATTTTTTTTTACGTAGTTCTTAATATTATGTACGAGTCATTTCTTGTTGATATTTATCATATGATGTAATTATAACTGTTAAAAAAACCTTTTATTTAATATTTGTAAGTTAGTTATTTCTAGCCAAATGGTGATTGGCTAATAGAAGATCTAAGCTTGAACCTGGCTCAATCTGATTATCTTTGCCAGTAATAAAAATTACAGCTTTAATTTATTATTGCATGCCATGGTGCAGCTGTACAATCTCTAAGTGTTACCAATTTATGCTCAAAGTAGGTAAAAATCAATCTCTAGAGGTATTGAAAGTAAACTTCCACTGCTAGTGGTGCTAATAGCTTGTGAAACTGTCAATGACAGCTACTATGGTAGTAACGTGTAGTATACTATTAGCACAATAGTTGCACAGGGTTCTGACATTCAACAGTGGCTTTTAGTGATCTTCTGTTTTGAATTTTTCAAGTCTCCAGTCTTCAATGTATTGACAAGCAAAATCTTGGTCTGGTCTGCTTTGTATAGTTATAAGGAAATAAGAGGGAGGATGAGTAGGAAAATAGATTTAGAACATTGTATTCAGTTTTGACAACTGCTACACAGTCTGCTTGTTGTTACATACTAGAAGATGATAGATTTGAATGATAAAACATTAGAAGTTACTTATTCTTACTAAATTAAATGCAATTGATTTGTTGTTTGTCAGAGCATAGTGCGATTTCATATATCAAATTGAACCAAAAACAGTCTACAAGAGGCCAAAATAGAATACCGGTATATTGTGTTAAAATACAGGTATATTGTGTCCCAAGGGGACTTGTAAAAAAAGACTATATTAAAAAAATAGTTGCCTGTTAACAGTAAAAAAATAATATTGTAAAGTAAGTGCAACAAAAAGATTAGTAGCTCAAAAATATTACAGTCAGGTTTAAGTGGAGAAATGCAAAACAGATATAACTAAAAAGTAACTGGTTTACTGTTCTTTCAATATAATAGAAAGTATATATAATTGAAATTCAGGCTTTAGACCACAATAACATCTTATTGATAGTTTTTTTTTCCAATTGACTCACTGAATATGAGAGGAAAATTGAACTCAAAGTTTCCTTAACTACAATAGTGATATTGTAATTTTTTAAGTGAATGTTGTGTTGTTTTGGGTTCTGTTAATATGTATACAATGAGCTGAACAAGAGCTTCTTTTATGTTTTTTTTCAAGAGTTTCTACAACGTTTGGGTTGCTGTTTTGATAATCTTCAGCCTTTTCCTTGCCTCCTGATTATTTAAGAAAGGGGTGAGTCATACTCTTTGTCTGGGGTAAAACTTTTGCCCTTTATATAATTTCCCATAATCACTGCTGACACCATTTAGGGAGACAAACTTTGCTTTGAAAAATCTTTGTTGAAGCACTTTTTAAGTTGGCCATTGCTATCTGCGTGGTAACAACTGGTTCTCTTTTTGCTGAATGGCACTTTTATTCATACATGTATATTTTAGTCTCAATTGATTGGCCTGCATTATTGTGGCTACTGTACTTTTAGAATAGTTTTTAGGGTTGGTACAAGTCCTGGAAAACCTGGGAAGTCTTGGAATTTTATTATGGAATTTTCCAGGACTGGTCCTGGAAAGTTCTAGGAATCTGTTGAACTGAAGTAACAAATATGAAATGTAAGGCAGACAGTACGGAGAGTTAACATTGCGATCTTGGAAATGAAAGGATTAATATGGGTTTTGAAGTCCTGGTATAACCACTCTGGACCCTGGAATTTTGTTTCTGAAAAAGGGTACAAACACTTGCCATCTAAGCTAAATTCTTATATTATTCTCCCCCTTACAATATGGGGTCAGGGAACTGGCTGACTAATTATAGTGATAATTTACGAGTCCTGTTAATATACTTTTTTTTAAAATAAATCATTTTATTTTGCTGCACATTGTTTGAGTTGTGATTTTATAAATACTGTCCTTTGTCTTTAATTAAAAAGCGTTGAAAGAGTTAATACAACTGTGCCAAAAGGTAATATTTTTGGTACTCCCATTTTTCAGCTGGGTGAATGACCTTCATGATTGTTCAGTGGGACAAAAGGAAGAAATCGGAATACATGTATTTGTGGTTTCTCCTTTCTTTGCACTGGAACACCAGTACCCAGTGCCACTGGTACCCATTTAAACACCTGCTTTGAAGGTGGAGATGGCACTGAGAGTAAACAACTATCTTGCTGAGAATGCAGCAATGTCCCCAGTCAGGGCTTGAACCCAGACCATTCGATTGAGAGACAAGCACACTGACCATGAGTCCACTGTGCCTCCCAAAATGTTTTTGACTTGCAAGGCCTGACAGCTTGCTGTTCTAATCACCCTGTCTCTTGTAATCCTGGGTTGGTCAGTTTAGTTATAGTGTTTTTTTAACTATAAAAGAAAATCTAAGAAAAAAAAACTGACTGACTAGGAGATGAATGATTTTTTTGCCTGTAACTTTGGTAAAAACTGCTACTGCTCTAGAAGGTGATTGAAGATGTATTTTTGTCATGTATGGGAGTTTTTTTGTGAACTAATCACATCTTGATTTAGTTGTCAGAGTTATTTTAAGGTTTATATGAGTCATGTTATTTACATAATTTTTAGCGTATTTTTAGCGCCGATTCATTCATCTACACTTAAAATAATGCTTTTTACACCTCAACAATTTTCAACAAGTTTACAAGCTATATTTAGGTCAAATTTAGATTTGAGAAAGGTAATTAAAAAAAACCAGCACTGCAAACAATTTCATTTCACCGAACACCGCAGCGTGAAAAACACAAACATCGCACACCATAGGGTTTGAGATCACCGCAACACTGCAAGTTGAGATTTTATTCACCGCATCACGGCATTAAAAAAACATTGACACCACAACACCGCAAATCCCCATGTCCCCCTCAGTAAGTAGTGGGCAACACTTCAATACATGATTGCTGGAACGTGCCTGAATTAATTTAAAAATAAAATAACCAACAACATGTAAATCAACTAGACAAATAATTTAATGCACTTCTAATAAATTCTACAACATATGTTTTACTCCAAACTATGTCCAAGCTATAACTTAGTGTAAAATATTTAAGACTGAAATATAATGGACAACTACACTGAATGTGTTTCTGAAGTCTGTTACGTTAACACCAGAGAAAGTTCAAGAAAAGGGCTTTATCGTCTCTTAATTCTCCAAAGTGTCCTAAAGTGTTTATATCAGGGTAGAAAAACGAAACCGGCTAACTTATTTTCTATTTCTTATAAAAAGAAAAACAAATATTACAGAAAGGGCACTTGAACTGTGAACAATAACATTTTTTATGTGCAATGTTAAGTGACTATGAAATAGAGGTTCTTTATATTTACAAATTCTGATGGTATTTTAGCACTTTCACACTGAAAATGATAATCTTGTACAGTAGTGGATGGCCTTCATTCTACAATTCCCCCCCCCCCAAAAAAAAAAAAAAAAAAAAAAATAAATAAAAAAATTTTT
>OMLO01005476.1_pt1 | contig 10672 bp, 11 predicted proteins | sample 1674811 | NCBI WGS metagenome assembly OMLO01 (sample SAMN06265003, study PRJEB25207) | coral metagenome | isolation source: Coral host | place: Mexico:La Bocana,Puerto Morelos, Mexico | collected 2008-11-13
AAGATCTTTCTCACTGAAAAACCATGGGATCACGAAGAGCCTGGCTGGATTTTGACAGCTGGAAATTTTGGTGCCTAGGGAACAAATTTGGAAAAAGAAACAAAAATGTTGAATTTCTGGTGAATTTCCTCTTTTGGCAGCTGGAAATGTTGAAAAGATGCAGTGAATTTCATGGTTTTTATGGCTATTTTCCAACCCTCCAATCCCAAGCATCGGCTGCCTGAGGGGTGCCAAACTCATGAAGAAGAGTGGGAAGTAGAGTCCAAAATAAGTGTTCACCATCCAACATGCTACCTGATAGCACCAGTTTGGAACATGTTGAACCAGAAAGGAAGCAGTGTTACAGTGCACTGGTAACTTGTTGGAACAAAAAAATGCTACACTCTAGACATGAAAGGGAAAACTCACAGTGAAATGCGTGGTTTTGGCTGCTGCTGCTGCTGCTGGCAAAGAGGCAACGAAAAACCGTACACTTTCCTTACGAAGACTTCAAAAATCAAGTCACCACCAGTGCGATCTGAATCAGCGTAAAAAGTTGTATAGTCCCCAGTGACACTGTACCAAATACAGACCTCTTTGGCACAAAGCGCGCATCGGTGAACATCAGAAGGCAACGTTCATAGAGTTGTGTGCTCTGAATGCCGTCAATACCTCACTGCTGTGGAAAACAGACAGTACACCTAGATGTAACACTGTCTTCAGCAGCTTGCCGCAAGATCTTCTTTCAATCCTTGAATTATCGTAGACTATATATTGTTTGTGGAATATCAAAAAAGGAGTGAAAGCTGGTCAATTCTGTATTGTTATGATGGGTGAAAGTAGCAAAGTCCCGGCCCCCAAAAGATCAAATAAATCAGACTGATTTTTCAGAGTGTTCAAGTTGAAATGTGAAATGTCAGGTTAATTCCGATTGAAAGTATGAGATGTTCTAGGTGGTGGTGTTAAGTTCTTTTCATGTTTTACCCCTACTTGGGGAAGATTCCCATTTTGACTAATATTTTTAGCATGGGGTGAAACCACCAACTAGGATTTCAATTTGGCAGTTTGGGGCCTTAGCTTTGAAAGAAAGCAACTCAAAGATGGAGGTTTTGGACATGCTGTGCCTAACTTCAGCCGGGGATTAAGTTTCAGCCATTCAATTTACATCGAAAAGGGGGTGATATGGAGGATTTCCACCATGCAGTGGAGGAATAGGAAGAAAATGTTCAAGTTACTCGATTACCAGAAAGGTTTCTACTCAGTACATAACCCAAACATGTTTCATTGAAAGGTGCGTCTAAAAAGTTTTGGACCTTCATTTTCGACAGCTTTCTTAAGGCGGTTGCAGTTGTGGTTGTTGTTCTTGTTGTTGCTTCTGAGGTGTCGACAAAGATCGGAACTTTTTGGTGGACGACTGCCCGCGCCAGTCTGCCAACCTGATTTTCGACCGAAAGTCGTGGCTCGGAGATAGAATTGGATGGCTGTCGAATGTGAATCATCCTTCAAATGCTTCACAAATGTAGGGCATTCAAAAACAATTGCTCCCGCCCAAGTGATTCTCCAGCAACAATGGCCCACCAGGAAGAGTATAATTTTTTGGGGCGTCCCACCCTGTAATAAAAGAAACTTCACTTGCCATGATTGGATGCTGGGAGGAGTTTCGCATCTTGGAAGCGATACTATTGATGGATGACATTTTGAAACTGTTGTTCAGAATGTCTTTCACCAGCCATAGGAAGAATTGCATCCTGTCTGGGTTCCTGTCTATGACTTTTTTGCTGTATTTTAAAAAGAAGAACAGCAAAACCACTACCAAAAAAACAAGGGTCAATTGGTGGAATTTTTGCTTGGAGTTATGCACTGAAATAAAGAAGCCACCATGTGAACTTATGTGCTAAACAAAAGAAACGCTATGAAACACTGCGACCCTGAAAACTAGCGGCTGGGGCCTGAACACAGACCCCTGGACAAAGCAGGATGCGATCTTTGGAATCATTTGAAAATGTGCCATATCTCCCACCTCAATGAGTTTCCCTGGGAAAGTGCTGGAAGACTTTCTTTTGAAAACACCCCGAAAATGCTGGTACCTGATCCGCGTGAAAGTCTGTACATGTAATATGATGTAACGAGATATACGAGTTATTACGAACTGCAGATTTGTTACCTTCAGTCGTTAGATTCAATATCCTACGTACCTACCAACGACTGGCACCCCAGGAATGGTGACTTTCCTTTGTGGCTCATCGCGGACAAGTACTACTACGCTCAGGACCTTGAGACATTACGACCTCAGTTGCTCAGTCATTTGAAAGTATGGTGGGAATATATCCATATGTTGATAGTCACATTTATTATGTAATGGCACTGGTCTTTTGTTCCGGGGTGATGTTTGATTTGATTTCAGGGATGTCAGGGAAGCAATTTTATCCAATGTTGCTTTTCATATCTTCGTCTTGGATTTTCTTAAGGCATTTGTTCTACCCCCTCATGCAAATCCGAAGTAATTTGGTACATCAATACAATACATCCCAGGAAGATCAAATAAAATGGGTCCTCCCAATGTGGAAGTTGCTATGAAAAATCATCACTTGGTGGTGTAAATCTTTTGTGCAGCCCCTAGTATGTTTCAACTCCGTTGTTTTAGCAATCACTGGGAAAAGGGTATTCGAATGTCCAACCAGTTGGGAAAATGTATTCTTACACTGGCTTCTGAAAAGAGGAGATGCAGTTTATATACAGTATACTATATACACAACATGTATGGCAATACTACTCCATTGCCACCTTTGGTTTCTAAAGTTCGTTGTTCCATGTTTAATTGTTCCATTGCTTTTTGCAGAGATGAATGTACTGCTTCGAACTGGGATAAAAGTCATCAATTGGATCTCCCCCCAACCCAGTAGCAGTGGCAAATAAAGGTTTATAATTCATAAGGTTTCCCTTACAAATAATGTAATGCCATCCTGGTGGTGACTCCAATCCTGTGACTTGGGGGTTTGAACCCATCAGATGAGAGGACGAGATCACTCTCCCCGATGCGGCACGGTATTTTGGACCGGAATGGAAACCACATAGGAATCAAAATGGAAAGGACAGACGATGATGAAAGTTTTTAAGGTTTTGGGGTGGTACCCAAAGTGGAGGATTTGTTCATGGTACTTGTGTGAAAATATTGTAAACTGATGTAACTCTTATTCTTGATGCGAAAAGATATCAACAATATGATAGTTTGCATTGCATGTGAACATGCACATGACTATAGACTATGGTGAGGCCAAATTGGAATGCCATTTAGCTCCATGTGCTGCATGTTTCTTCGTTCCCTTTCCTTTTTGGTTTAGATGTTTTTTCGGGCTCATGAGTGTGGTAAGGCCAGCAACTGAAAACTACTCTCGATCAATGCTCACAGACTTTATCATACTCATGGAAGTATTTTTGTAAACTTTTGCGTTATTCAACCACTAAATCCATGTATGTAGAAGATCAGTGTTTGGTGGAGAAGTGCCACCAGAAAAGGTGAAGCTGAGCTTTCGCATGGGTTGAGTAAAACATGAACAATGCCAACTACCCCACCCACCACCAGTGCTAGTTCCTTGACGGAATGAATGCCATCAGATTCTAAGTCTGTGAGGTATCGCCACTGTGAATACACATCAGCCAGCCATAATTAGAGAGCCGAATTCGAAGAAGAAACGGTGATGAATTCGTTTTATATTCACAAAACTCTCGAAAAACACAGGACTAGGTGATGGTTTCAAATATATTTTAGGTGGCTTGAAACCACCAACTAGAGCATCTTCATCATCAAAACAAACACTGCCATTACTTGTCACTCGAAGTTTCCTTTCAACACCTCCACGACTCCACTATTCATTACAAGGAACACTTTTGGGGACAGCCTTGAATAATCTGCAACTACCATTCCCGAAGAAAAACCTGGAGCTAAGCTGCATATCTGAAATAACAGGACCCGACAGGACTCATGGTCATGCGAATGTAAGCCTTTCCCCCTTATCAAGGCAGGCGTTGGGGCACAAAAACCTCCTGGTGGTTGTTGAGGATCCCCTTTCCTTCCTAACCAACCGTAACTCACCTCAGCCTCTAACGAAACCTGAGGTTGACCAACTTCCGTGACTTTCCAATCTCCGACATTCGAACAGAGTTGCTTGGAGGGTTGGAGTTTTGAAGGTATGTGACATTGTGCCATTGTTGATGGTTACTCTCTGGTAAGCTGACATAGCCATGGAAAATCCACCGTTTTGATGGCATTTACTGGGAAAGATGTGGATTTTCCATGACGATTTGTTAGTTTACCGGTAACCTCATTCATCTCAAGTCAGCAAGTTAAGCAAATCATTTTACCCAGGAGCCTACCGAAAGGGAGTTACTGTGTACAGTGTACGTTTCAGATACTGTATTATTGTTGGTTCACCTCTATTTGGAGAAGATATCCACTTTGACAAATGTTCAACCACCAACTATTCATTTGAAACTGTCAAGGAAGCGAGTTTTGGGCAGTCTTTGTTGATTGTTTGAACAAATCCATGTTTGTTGGACTTGAACAGTGCCCAAATCAATTTCATTCTCACCGTTCGCCAGAATACAGGTGGACTTTATTATTTGTAGGGACATTCGGAAATAATCAGAACAGGAACATCATATGTATATATCACGACGTCATGACAATATGGATATGTTTTCCGCAGTTAAAAGAAAAATAGACTTGATTATCTAATTGAAAAGCCTTTCCCAATCTTGGGCTCCTTTTCAAACTCCATTAAGACATCCGTGTTTGTTGATTTGTTTTCGTCTCAGAAAGTGATCCATCTCACTTTCCCGGTCAATAGCTGTTTCTCCTTTCAGTACCCTTCCCTCAAATTAAAATCAAAAAGCCCCTGAAAAACAGGCCCAAATTGCCACCCCAAAAAGGAAAGGCTTATCTTCCCGGGGGCACCAGTTTGAAGGGAGGTGGCTCACCATCTCAGGGCCGATTTTCTGCGTACACGCTACATTTGGTCCTGAGAGATAGGTGAGAGCGAGGTGGGTGAGCTCTGGTGGCTTCCAACAAAAATCAGCAAAACTGACATATGATCAGGGGCTTATGAAAACCATTGGTTTCCCTTAACTAGGCCGGCTATTAAACCCTTATTTCTAGAGGGGGGTAGGTTCACTTTTCTGTGGGTATGGACGAAGTATGGGTTGATGAAGATTTCGAGTTGAAGACCAGGAGTTTCCTACCTCACTGGCTATGATTTCATTTATTTGCGTCGCAGCTTTGATAGACTGCGCAGACCTAAGCCCGTAAAGAGGCAACGGCGTGTTGCTCATGGTCAAAAGGGAACGCTGTTGGCTGTGACATTACATGACAGCTCCGCAACAAAACATCAATGGCTTTCTCTGGATGTATGTTTATCGGGGGTTTGGTATCAAGATGTCAAAGGCTGCCACAACCCAATAACTCACATCCAAAACGCGGCGGAAAAGGGGAGGAAAGGTCTATTCCAACTTCGATTTGGATGGATGAAATGTTGAACATCTCAAAAAGGTGAAATACTTGTTTTGAGGTAAACAAGTATTACTATAAGTTCAAAAGATTGTTTATTTTCACCCCGAAACTTGGGGAAATGATCCAACTTGACGAATATGTTTCAAATGGAGTGAAACCACAAAACAGATTAGCTATGGCCACTCTTTTTTTAGGGGATCTTGATTGCTTTTGTCATTAGACTACGAGCAGTTCTGCTTCAGGCCCTGCTTTCTGTGCCACTTTGGCCGGTTCAAGACAAGCTGTGAGTAATGATGAAAAGACCGAACCAATCATCCTCAGCTGTTCCTCAACTACTTTTTCTCGACAAGTCTGCATCCGCAGAAATGTGCAAAGGTGTTTTTTCGTTCAAAAGATGGTGGGAAACACAGCAAAATACGCAAAAAAACTAGAAATAAAGATTACTGACTTTCCCTACCCAGTGAACCACTTCTAGCAGAAATGAAAACTCATTTTGGTTTGGTGGAAGAAGGTGAGAAAACAAACCTCAAAATGTTCACGTCTTTGGAGTCACTTTAAAGCTGCCCTTCACGTGCTGTCCTCATGGCGGTTTGGGAAGTCTGTGCCGCTTGGGGAGCGGTTTTGTCAGATGCCTGGCTACCGCGGACGTTGCGACACGTCATGGAAGAAGGGATAGAAGAAGAAGCTATCGAACGGCACTGTCAACAACTTTTGCAGATGATCTTGGCAGGTTGTTTTGACAAAATGGGAATGGGTCAAAGATTGAATGGTGAGATCATGAGTGATTATTAAGATTTGGATTTGGGGGAAGTTTTGAACAAGTGAATTCCAGTGATCAAGATGTGCGACGAGTATTGCAGTGTCAGCATCGAATCAAGACAACAAGGGAAACAAGATGTTTTGGTTTTTGCAGCTTCAATGTATCGGCTGTTTCGACGTAATTTCCCAGAAAGAATGCTGGGTCTTTCTGGAAAAGCGAGCGTGAAAAACCGCTCAAGCCCTGATTTCTCAGAGGGAAACCTTACCGCAAAATTGGTCATATTTAGCACTGGCACATTCATTTTGAGGGTTCAACAAATTTGAACCATAGCCATATCAACCGATCACGTCTCAATGTGGCCTTTGATTTGATATGTTTGGTCGTTAAGATGGACATCTGAATTTTTCTTCCGGCCCCTTGACATTCAGAATCATATATCGGTTTTTGTCGTATCAAAATCCCAGAGTTGCTGAAAATGACATGACCGCGTCCTTGCTACAAATGCTTCCTTCGGAGGACCCCCCCCTTTTATCACAGCACCATCAAGTCGACTTGACTGCCCCACCAAATCACCTTAAAAGGTCTCACCATGAGTTGAAGCCAAAACCTTGGAAACCATTTAGATTTGGATTGGTACTGCTGATGGAAGAAATCCAGGCGAACCAGTTGATTTGGCAAATATCCCGTCATTTACAAGGTTTTACAGATATTAGAACTGGTGCAGTATTTCTTCCATCAACCATATCATCTGAAATTCAGGGCAATTTTCCAAGTTGATTTTTACCAACACCGAATGATGCTGATTTTGTAAGGAGCTATGGGTTCGTACATCCGAAGAATCAGGACCGTGTGGTATCCCCAATTTCCCAAATAAAAAAATAAAAAGTTCATTTTTGGGCAAAAGAGAAATGGGTCCATTGTTGTTTTTAAGAAACTAAAAAATACAACGAAAACCCGAAGACCCAAAAACGGACCGTTTTTCCAAATCATCGTTCCGTGGATTCCTATGTTTGACGGAGGCGCTCCATTGGGTATCAGCCCATCACAGCCATGGCCTGACTTTGCCAGCGACCTACGACCACCAGATCACCCTGGCGAACGTGTCATCTCGAATCTGAAACGCTTCGCAGGTGGGAAGATTTGTTGTTTTAGCTGTATGGGGGGTGTACGGAAGTCGAAATTAAAACCTAGCTTAAACACAAGACTTAAAGTTTGGGTAGACCTCAAAAGGGATCAAATTCAGTGGTAGTATTCTTGGAGCCACGCCCAAAATGAATCTTTAATGATCTCTTCATATTAGTGAATATAAATGCTGGATTCAGAGAGCTTTGGGGGGCACTTGACATCCTTGGATGTCATCCCAACAAGTTAGTCCCATCCCCTTGGATGGGAATTTCCAGTGGGCGATATGTCCTTCAAAAGGCGGGTTGAACAAACGTCACCCGTGAAAAACGGGGCGAAAAATGATGGGTTTTTCCGACCCAGCAGGAGTTTTCCTCGGCGCCGTTGACTACCAATCAAGTTTTGCTTTTGTTTGCCGATTTTGGAATAAAATCTGGGGGGTTGTGTGTAAGGCATGAGGTGGTAGTATAGCGTGGTATACTAATATTACTAATACGAATCCACTAGTACTAGTATACTGTTGCTAACACTAGTACCATCATTCTCCACAGTGAGCACCAGCCAGACATGAATTATTGGAAGACAAAAACCAAAATTTCAAGGAAAAAGTATCATAGGCTAGGCAAGCTGTAGTCGCTGGGTAGGCTCTTAAAAGAGATAGAAGCCCACATCTAAAAAAGATCTCTGCTCAGATGTACATCTTAAAAGTGTGGTCCCTTCTTTACACATTGATGAATATATGGCCCGACATGATTCCATGTGATCCTATTCACTGAAATCTATGCCAAGTTGAAACACTGACCCGGTTGATACCGTGTGAATACCCATCAAAACTGACAGCCACCTTCAAACAGGAAATTATGTGACGCTACTATTCACCGGTGCCATCCTGGTTGGCTGTAGTGTCCGCCCGGTATTCTTCGCGCTGTGTGTGCTACTTCAAGTCATTGCTGTATTTGCCCCACCTGAAGCTTGGGCTTAGATGAATCGGGAAATCGGTGGCATGTTGAGGATGACAACCTGGTTACGTTCTCCGTTGCGTAGTCCTTTGAAATCATGGCGATGAAGCAACCCCTAACATGCCCTCCAGAAATAAATGCTGAGCCATCCTCGGTTGGTTGGTGATGGAAAGAGGCTGGATGCAGGCCAAGTTAGCTTTCATGGAATTTCTTTGATTTGCCGAAGCTTTCACTTAATTCCCATGGTATCTTTCATGTTTTTTCTCAATCCTTTGGCATTCAGTACCTGCTCCTGAGACATAAATTCGGAATCTTTAGGTATGACCATCACATTTGACCTGCTAGAAGTTTTGCCATCACATCCTTTTCCCGAGTTGTCCCGCCTGTCACAACTGCTTCACTGAGGAAATGTTTGACGTGCATGTGATGCAAAGCAAATCCGCCGGCGGCGGCTTTCGAAGTGTGGGAGGGGCATGGCTTCGATATCTCCTTGCAACTCAGCAGCAAAAAAAGCTTTGGCCAATTCTCGACTCAAAGTTTTTGGTTAAAAAAATCCAGGGGTCCATTTTTCCTTTTTAAACCAAGGAGCAGTTCATAGTTGACATGGTGAAAACCTCGATTTTTTATGATTTTCCATGACTCTTCAAGGCGGTCATTGCCCAGATTGGCTTTGTTTGCATCGCATTGTGCGGCCAACGTGGCGCCATTTTGGCCTCCATCGTGATCTTTCTACATTCGTTATTTCGTGCAAGACCGTGGACCGTGATGGCTAAGGACAGATTGAAGGTCCATTGAAATATTTGTAAATATATGTGGAGTCCATTTTGCAGAAAATTTCAGGAATTTTGTAAAGTCTCGCATCAGAAACAAAACTAAACTAAATGCCCAAGATTCCTGGATTTTTTGCTTCAACATGCGCTCGAATCTGTCATGTTGAAGTCTCTAGCACGAAAAGTGGCGAGGACATGACACGAAAAGAAAGCAACCAGTCCTGCAACGACCCACTAATTTGAAGACATCGCATCCAGGTGGTGAGACATCTATCGCCTCCGGGTTTCACAAAGTTCCACTGTCACCTGATGTCAACTGTATTTATCTAACCACTGGGTCTTGCCAGAGCATAATGTAGCATTCTTTCATCATAGGGAATGTCAACAACTTCACTTCGCACAAAAATGCACGGAGAAGCTATTCGTGGTGGCAATGCCAACCAAAAACTCTTGGCCCCTTTTCAATGATTGCAAATACTGTTGAACTTTCTGCACGGTTTCAGCCTGGTTAAGCATCACAGGTCGCATTCCAATGCCTGCACATTTTCACGCAGCCCCATCTCATTCTAGGTGACTGCAGTAAAAGTATTTGATTACCCACACTGCGTTGTCGCTCCGGGAGCATTTGACACTCAGCGCTGAAATAATAATTAACAGATTTGCTCCGTCCATCCACTTTAATGGGAAGTCTAAAACCAGTGGTCATATGGAATTCAAGAATAATTGCAACCGTGATATCCCCCAACTCAATCCAGAGGATGTCTCCTGTTGAGGATCAGCGGGCAACTTGTAGGAGAAAAATCTGCAAAACAATACCAGCATGATGATGAAAAAAGCATCAGACTCTTCATCCAACACATCGACTTGCGACAACTCTCTTCCTACGGCTCACTTGCTTTGGTAGGAAGTTGCAATATGTTGTGCTCTGCTTCTATTCACTTCAAAGATATATTGGAATATTTTCCCAAGGAATAAATCATCCCTCTTGCGATGATTTCGAGAAGCCTCTAACGAATTATGAAATTCTTACGGAATCTTTAATAAAGGGAAGGACAAATATTATATAATCATATTATATTTCTATGTGGTCTTATTTTCCTATTATTTTTTAATATTATAATTTATTCCTAAAATATTTTTTGACCCTAATTATATAATATTATTGCCTTTTTATTTAATTTTATTATTATTATATTAATAATATACATAATAGCAAAAATATTATTATTATTATTAATAATTATAATAATAATAATAATAACGACAAAAGCATGATAATAACAACGATAATAATAATACTAATAATAACGAAAATAACAACGATAATAGTATTATAACAATAAGATCGGTATTATGGTTTTATTATTAGAGTATTTTCCCCCTTTTTTTCGTGATTTATATTTAGAAAATAATAGAAAATGAAAATTATCATTTACATTTAAATTTATTTTATTAAATTTAAAAAATATATTAAATTATTAAAATAAAAATTATTATTATTTAATAATATATTATAATATTATTTAATAATATATTATAATATTTTTTTATATTAATTTAAAATTATTATTTAATA
>OMLO01005477.1_pt1 | contig 10671 bp, 9 predicted proteins | sample 1674811 | NCBI WGS metagenome assembly OMLO01 (sample SAMN06265003, study PRJEB25207) | coral metagenome | isolation source: Coral host | place: Mexico:La Bocana,Puerto Morelos, Mexico | collected 2008-11-13
GATCTCGTTTTCCAACCCTAGCGCACGGCCCAAAAACTTCTGATTCATATGATTGCAAGAACCTTGAAATTATGCTGGGGGGCATGCTTCCCAGTGGGAACGGCTTCCCGATACGACTTCCTACGAGCTGATCCGACTTAGAACCTCCACTTGTTTGTGACTAAAGTAAGCAGGGTAGGCAGAACTCTACTTTAGTTGGTTTGGCCTGTTTTGCATGAGCAGCAGCATTCATGTGGCATATATTTGACCAAAGGTAGCGAACACTTTCGGATCCCATACCTTGTTTCAATCTCGTTGCTCATTGTTTGGCAGCATTTCACACATCAGGACCTATCTTCTTTTTGGAGTCTCCCCACCTCGTTTTGATCTCGTTTTGCAGGCACCACTACATACGTCTGGAAACCTGCATCGCCAATACTACTTTTCATCTTCCTAGATAAGCAGTTGCTCACATACCTCTTGGCAATGGGCACGGGCACTTTGCAATGTCCACGGAATGCATTCCAGCCAGAAACTTACTTCAAATGGTTTGGCTTTTGGGGCCCCCAGGACTTGTGAAAGAGTGGTCGGGCACGTTGTAATGTCAACGAGTCTACGGAATGCATTCCAGCCAGAAACTTGATTGAAATGGTTTGGACTTTGGCAAGGCAAAGACTTCTGAAAGTGAGTAGTGGTAGAGCGCTGAAAAATGTTGAAAAAAACAAAGAAACCCATGTGATTGAACGTCTGGCATCACGCAAATCTCAATCTCAAGGGGGTGGAACATATGGCTTGGCTGAGTTTTGCACGGGCATGAGCTATTAAATTATGGTAATGTCACCCCCGAATCAAAACTGCACTTCAGAAAGTCATGATGGATATAGAATACCTCACAAACAAGGCCTGCAGGTCAGCATCCATTCCATAGGAAATGCTGCAGGAAGTTCTGTGTGGTGGCTGGTTGAAAAATGTTGAAAAAACAGAAGCCCATGTGGTCGGGCACTATTTTCTTTCACAAATAATACATAAATGCTGGTACTCAGGTTGATGTCCAGCTGACTTCATGGGCGAGAATAAAAGCAGGTGAACCGTGCCAAAAAGGCCCCCCATCCCACAAGGCCGTAAGGAATCGCTTATGCAGCCACAGTGCCAGCTTTCGCATGGGGATTCCAACATGTTGCTGACACGACAGCTTACGCTGACTTACGCATCTCAAGGTTTTGCTTACGTGTAAGGTACGTTCTTATGACCACCTCCCTTCTTACCACATTTTTTCCAAAGGCTTGGTGGTAAGAAGGCCGTTTTATAGCATGGCTCATATAAAATCCTCATCAATCGCTACCCGTCTCTATGTCAACAAAACAGGCATCACTCAATGTCCTCACTGCCAATGTTCGCTCTGTCCGCCCTTGAAGATCTCGTTTCAATCTGGTGTCTCAATGTTTGACAACATTTCACATATGATGATCTCGTTTTCCAGCCCTGCATTGCAACATTTCATGGGGACCTATCTCATATTTGGCTCAGGTAGCCGTGCCACAACCCAATTGGACACTTGCCAACCAAAGAGGACCAAGAAAGCAAAAAGCCAAGAAATCAAAAGGGACGGACTGCGCATCAGGACTTTTTGTCATATTTTTCGGCCAAAAACCATCAGGAATGCATTAGTCGGCGACACTCCACATTTTCTGCTTAAACTCCTCTGTCTTGAAAGATTAATTTGGGGTCACCCAATAAGCCTCATTTTTGGGAGATCTCCAGGTCGATAAAGCTCTTCTGCGTTCAAAAAGCTTAAGCATGGCAAGAAAGCTTACGCGCGCTGGCCTCTCATGGCGGCACACGTAAGCATTCCTGGCAGGTGCAACGCTATCCTTCATTTGGTTCCATGAGCAGGTATTCGAAGGCGACTGGAAATAAGATACTATTTGTGGTCACACCGTAAACTGCAGTAGTAGGGATTCGTCAATCCTACTGACGACTCGGATACTCTATCAAATAAATGAATGGAATGTTGCTCAAAATCACACTTCTCTCTTTGGCCGACTGAGATTGAACGGGTCTGACGTGCAGCCCTTTCAAACGAAAAGATATTGCTTTAAAGAGTGATGTTGTTTGACGTACCTTTTGGCAACGGGTGCGGTTACTTTTGCGGGTACTTTCGCAATGTCCATGGAATGCGTTCCATCAAGAAACCTGCTTGAATTGGTTTGGCTTTTCCGTCCCCCAAGACTTGTGAAGTCGGGCACGTTGCAATGTCAACGGAATGCATTCCACCAAGAAACCTGCTTGAATTGGTTTGGCTTTTGGGGCCCCCAAGACTTCTGAAAGAGTAGGTTGGGGTGTATTTCCGATATCACACACAGAAATCTTGGAAATCAGAATCAATTTCGTTGCTTTAGCCCTCGGACGGACTACATTTCACGAGCCAGAAAAACACAAGAATTTGCTGGGGAAAACCTTCTTTCTGTCAACTTCTTCCACTAGTGATCACTCTTTGCATAAGCACAAAGCAGAGTCACGACCGGAGATTTCACACTGAGCATGCTTCATCCTAGGCCCTGGTCTGAACCATCAAAATCAGGGTGGCCAAACTTTTGATTTTACCTTCGGGCGGAAACTGGTTGCAGCAAACCGTGGAAGTAACACAAACATTGAGTGTTTGACAAGTGACGCATGGAGGCTATCACATGAAAAAGTCAAAAGCAAATGGCAGTCGAGAGCCCCATTGCTGTCGCATGATTTAGTACCCTGCATCCTGATCCCATCATCAAAAGCCTCGCTGCAGTTCAAGCTGGCATGTGGTAGAGTGTTGAAAAATGTTGAAAAAACAGCGAAGCCCATGTGATTGAACATCTGGCCTCACGCATATCTCAAGCTCGGATGGAACATCTGGCTTGGCTGAGTTTTGTGCGGCCATGAGCTATTAAATGATGGTAATGTCACCCCAGAATCAAAACTGCACTTCAGAAAGTGCAGTTAGATACATATCTACAAACAAGGCCATGGAAGCATCCATTCCATAGGAAGTGCTGCAGGAAGTTTTGTGTGTGGTGGCTGGTGGTGGAGCAAGTTGGCTCCGCCTCCATTCATTGGTGCTCTGCCCTTCGATGGGGCAAGGGATCGAAAAAGTTGTCGATGAGGTGGAAAACCCGGCCAATCCGGTGGTGCTATCTCAATTTCCACCAGGAAACGTGGAAGGCACATTGCGGCATATTGGAAAAGAGAGGCATCAAGCCATATTTCTTGCTTTTCGAGCCCTTTGCAACAGCGGCAGAGTGAAAGGCAGGCACGAGGCTGCGTCAGTAAGGCCACTAAGGCATCCCTCCTGAACTGTCATTCAGCTGGATCATGGAGCCTCCAATCCTTTCTTGTCCGATGGACAAAAGATATGCAAAATTTACTGCCATGAACTACTGGTAGACCCCCAAAATCTTGTACAAGGCAGCATGTTTCGCCTTCTTGGGAGTGTGGTGCTCGCGGAATCTTGCCATCTCTTGATGCAGCTGTCTCTGGCTTGACATTCGCTGAGACAGTGGGCATAATTGCATAGCCTTTCTCGAAGGAGTCAACATGCTGTTGATTAACAAATGCTCATTTACCTGAGATGAACCTACCAGTGCCCCACCGCGGTAACAGCAAGCTCCAGGAATGGAAAAATACAGTCAACGCAAAGACTCGAGTGCACAAAGGAACCAGTGGAACCAGTGGAATTGTGGACTTGTCTCGCCCAGATCTCAACACCGAAATCCGAGTATTCCAAAGGCGTAGATTTCAAATTGCACTTGGTGGCTGAAGCAGTTTGAGCAATTCTTGGCACTGACTTAAGTTCCGTTCTCTTAGCCTCTTCATGGAGACCGGCAACACTTTGCCCACAAGCATCCACAAGCCTCATCACAACCCACTTCCAATTGCAACTTATATGCTTAGAATTTTCAGCAACTTATATGCTTAGAAAAAAGTAGAAGTTGGTGGGGTGAAACAGGAGTTTCTGGGTTTCATTTTGCAATTGCCACTGCATTTTTTGTTTTCTTCGGCTTCACACCCAAACGGAATCAAATTGACGGTAATAATTTGGCCTACGGGGAAATGCTTTGAGTCTAATTTGTTTCATGTTATTTTTTGTCAATCGGATTAAATATGTTCCTTAATGATTAAGCATGTTCCGTCCGTGCATCTGGCTACACTTGCGTCGCCAGTGCAGCTCATAGTTTCTCGGAACACCTATAGACTTCCTTGTTTCGCTTTCCCAAAGTCCAAGGGTTGTTGAATGAATGGATCGTGTCTCCGTTTCTTGACTCTGGGAGGCCAGGCGTCCTGGACATCCTGGACCCTTTGGAGCTGCAGCTAGCACCTTAAATGAGACAGCTTCCTATGAGCAAAGCGAAGACCATCTGCAACTACTGCTTCAAATACCTTAAGGCTTTCAGAACATGACTTTTTCGACACCTCCTCGATTGATTTTTCGCACATGAAGCATTCCTTGCCTATGATACAGTGAGCTGGAACTTCTTTGTAGGCACTTTTGACACACATCTCTCTCAGGTGAGACTGGAAATATGCCTAGTCGGGTTGCGGGCCATGGATTCACGGAAGCGGCGATGATAAGGTGGGAAGGCGCGGTGAAGCCAAAGACTCGATTTTCTCTGGGACAAGGAGATGAGATTCAGACCTTCAACATGCGGCGGCGAGTAAGCAGAGAATTTGTTGCAGGCCCATGTCTCAGAAATTTCATGGAACAACGACAGCTGCCGAATGAGCCATTTGCACTTCTCAGGTGTCGTCAAGCCTACATGTTTTTATTGTTTTTATTGTTCTCAAAAAACTGAATCGTGGTATTGGGACTATGCTCACGGTGGCAGTGCTTCAACAACTGCAAGTTCGAAGATCCCAAAATGTCTCTCTGATTGAAGTTTGAAAGTTTGGGAAAGTTTGGGAATTAAATTGCAGAATTCCACTTGGTCATTCAAACTTTGCAGGATACAAATACTTGGCACCTTCAGCAGGGCAGCTTAGATGTTTGTGAGTTTTACTTGGTCCTTGGAATTTTGGCCGACAAAAGCGAGGAGGCAGTCGTCAAATGGTGCCATCTCTTGAACCATTCGTTTCGCTACTTCAAATCTGCTGGTCGGAGTGTCCTCAAACGAGTCACCATCCCACAACAAACACGCGCATACCTGAGATGGAACTGAAAGTGCTACAACAGCGTGGCAACCGCAAACTTTGATCGGAATGGAAAGATGCAACCCACAGCTGAGTGCCACGGGCTTCAACTAAAGCACTCTGGTGCACACAAGGTGCTCCTACCTTTGCTTTTTGATTTGCAACACCGCTTTGAAGCAGCAGAAGTCATTGGAATTGCCAAATTGTTTTTTGTCCAAACCTCAACAGCATTGCACCCAGAGTACTTCGCTGGTTCACAGCCCTCCCCCCAACTCCATTGAAAGTTGCACTTGGTATAGCTGGACTTGCAACGCATGGAAGAAACAAGCTGGTTCAAGGCGCTTCTGCTGACCCAACACTGAGTTTTGTTCCATTCTCGCAGTCTCCTGCGTTTGATGATCAATTATCCCGATTTGCGAAACTGCTTCAGCAGAACCTTGTTCCACCGAGACAGGCAAAACCTTGTGCAAAAGCTTGTTTTTCTGGGAGGCTGAGCATTAGGCAAAAAACACGTCTGATCAATGCTCCTCACCAGAAACAAAGTGTGGCAAGCAATTTCATATTTTGGGCATACGTGCTTTGCGGTCAATACATCTATAGATCGCCTAGATGTTCTCAGGAAGGGTCGTAGACTCACGGTACCTTCCGGAGTTACCATCATTATGACAGATTACCGCTCTTCATGGCTCCACGGACAACAACCTGCGAAGAGGCGAAAAGCCAAGATCTGACTGACCATCGCACGCTCCGTGAACAACTTCATACGATCAGAACTGCCAGCTTCGAAGAGCGACATGGCACCAAAAGACATTGGAAAGCGGAGAAAAATGTGACAAAAATGGGGAACCATTCTATACAACTCTACACATCCACTGATATCTTGAAGAAAGAGTCTGGCCAAACCGTAACCGGAACTACAAACCCAAATATACAAAACATATTTAAAACAAAAACATGATGTTGATTCTTTGACCTTGGTTCTAAGCGCTCGTCATCGAATCATACGTGATGCTGTGGGCAAACTTGAGTCCGAGTTAGCATAGTTTTCTACTTGCTTCGGATTCTTCAGTGTACTTTAGTAAGCTACATTGAAACACATCATCAGGATCTGAATGTTCGCAGACAAACAGCCAAAAAAAACATGAAATAGCAGACAGTAGATCACAAACGGCTATGGGAAGCAAAACAAAAATTCCAAAGCTCGTGAAATTCATCACAAAACATGCATGGGTGCAGGTTCTCAGGAAGGAGGAAAGAAACAGAACAATCTGGAGCTTGCATGTTGAAATCATCCAAATCTGAGTCCACATACTGTACAATTCAATTCAATTCTAAAGAGTTGCTTCGATTTTCAATACTGTAAATGGAGCCATCTCAATATTCAGAAATCAGAGGCTTGATTCCATGGTCAAATGATTCACCTCGATGACTTTAAACCTGAGAGGGGGGGGGAACGAAAGCCAGCAGACCTTTTTCCTGGCAAGTTAAAGCGGGTTGTTGTATCTGCCGGCAACGAAACCTGAAAGTCGTCATGGAAGACAGGAATGAAGGCCACTTCAAATCCCCCCACACAAAACGTGGCGAAGTTCAGCCAGCCACAAATCATGCGACTTCATGCGACTCTTCGCAAGTCCTAGCAACATACCTAAACACACAATGGCACAGACAGTGCCTTCAAAACCTGGCTTAGTTATACAGAAAAGGCAACGACGCTATCCATCAACATGCTGTTTTTGATCCTTGGTTGCGTCGGTTCGCACGGCGTTGTTCTTGTCGTGCTTGCTGCTGGTGGCCGTCTTGTCTGTGGGGGAGATAATGTTGAAACTATAATGTGTACTATCTGGGTTTGCGCGCGCGCGTAGAAGACACCGGTGGAAGGTATTTTTTGGCGCGCGCGCGCGCGAGCGAACCCAGCACGATGTTGCTGCTGTACCTTTGGTGCTAGTAGAAGGTCCGCGATGCGAAGGGGTCTTACATCGTTGTTGCTACTCTTGCTGCTCCTGTGTGTTGATAAGCTTACAGCTTACGCGTCTTTGTTGTTGAGGCGGTGGTGTCTTTGTTGGTTTTTGTTTGGTTTTTTGTTTCTTTGTTTCTTTTTATGGTTGTTTCGTTTTTTGTGTGTTTGTTCGTTAGCTTCTGTTTTGTGTCATTGTTGTTGGTGCTGTTATTTTTGTTGTTGTTGAGGCTATCGTGATTTTCTCGTCGTCCTTCTTATGGTGTTGTGGTTGTTGTGATATTCTCTTCGTCCTTCTTATGGTGTTTTTGACTTTTTTAATTGACAGCTGCTGACCTGTATGAAATTGTGACAAGTCGTTCCTCTGGTGTTTTCAATGTTTTCATTGACAGTTGCTATTGTTCTTGAACTGTATGATCATACAGCCCCCTCCCCCACTCAGAGTACGCATGTTTGTGTTGTTGTTGCTTTGTTGTTGTTGTTGTTGTTGTTGCTCTTGTGATATTCTTGTAGTCGTTCTTCTGTTGTTTTTTGCTGTTTTAATTGACAGTTGTTATTGTTCTTGAACTGTATGGTCATACAGCCCCCTCCTCCACACAGAGTACGGTGTTTTTGGTTGCTGTTGTTGTTGTTGTTGTTGTTGTTGTTGTCGTTGTTGTTGTTGTCGTTGTTGTTGTTGTTGTTTTGTCGTTGTTCCCCTCCCCCTCCACACAGAGTACGCATGCTGGTGTTTTTTTGTTGCTGCTGTTCTTCTTGTTGTTGTTGTTGTTGTGGTGGTGGTGGTGGTGGTGGTTGTTTTTGTGATACTCTTGTAGTCGTTCTTACGGTGTTGTTGTTTTACTTGACGGTTGCTATTGTTCTTGAGCTCTATGCATGCGCGACGGCAGAAGCCACCAACGCCCCGCAGCCGGACCCATCTTGGTTGAACAACCATTTAAAACTCAGGCAAACCAGGGTGGATTCGAGCCTCTGACCCCGAGGCGCCGTACCAGAATTGCCTAACTGGTACAAAGGGCTGCAAAACGTCCATTTGCCCCACCCTACTTACCACCTAACGGTGGATTTTGGGTGCACCTACGGTAGCACCCCCCCAACACCCCCTCTAATTCTCACTTCGTTCGCAAGATGAAACTACGCCTAGCCTACCGGCTGGCTTTCGTAATGAAGATTCGATAATAGAAGTGTTACATGCAACATTCTGAATAGGCACAGCAGCTGGCTCACAAACTTCTCTTGACTCAGGATCCAACTTCGCTGTCGGGAAGCGGAGCTATTTCCTTCGAGTTGTCAACCTTGGCCTTGACAACTGCCCATGTCTCTCTGCGTGGGCCACACTGCTCCCCCGCCGCCCAAAGACTTGAGCAAAAATGAAGAGTGAGACGACACCTGAAAGTCCTCACGCAAGACAGGAATGAAGACCGCTTCAAATCCCCCCACACAAAACGTGGCGAAGTTCAGCCAGCCACAAATCATGCGACTTCATGCGACCCTTGGCAAGTCCTAGCTGCATACCCAAACCCACAATGGCAAAGACAGTGGCTTCAAAATCTGGCTTTGTTATACAGAAAAGGCAACGACGCTATCCATCAACATGCTGTTTTTGATCGTTGGTTGCGTCGGTTTGCACAGCGTTGTTCTTGTCGTGCTTGCTGTGCTGGTGGCCGTCTTGTCTGCGGGGGAGATAATGTTGAAACTATGATGGTACTATCTGGGTTTGCGCGCGCGCGTAGAAGACACCGGTGGAAGGTAGTTTTTGGCGTGCGCTTGCGCGAGCTAACCCAGCACGGATGTTGCTGCTGTACCTTTGGTGCTAGTAGAAGGTCCGCGATGCGAAGGGGTCTTATATCGTTGTTGCTATTCTTGCTGCTCCTGTGTGTTGATAAGCTTACGCGTCTTTGTTGTTGAGGCGGTGGTGTCTTTGTTGGTTTTTGTTTGGTTTTTTGTTTCTTTGTTTCTTTTTATGGTTGTTTCGTTTTTTGTGTGTTTGTTCGTTAGCTTCTGTTTTGTGTCATTGCTGTTGGTGCTGTTATTTTTGTTGTTGTTGAGGTTATCGTGATTTTCTCGTCGTCCTTCTTATGGTATTGTGGTTGTTGTGATATTGACAGTTGCTAGTCTTCTTCACCTGTATGAAATTGTGACACGTCCTTCTTCTGGTGTCTTGTAGTGTTTTAATTGACAGTTGCTTTTATTTATCATCATACAGCCCCCTCCCCACACCGAGTACGCATGTTGGTGTTTTTTGTTGCTCCGTCGTTATTGTTGCTGTTGTTGTTCTTGTGATAGTCTTGTAGTAGTTCTTACGATGTTATTGATTTAATCGACAGTTGCTATCCTTCTTGAACTGCATGACAGCCCCCTCCCCCCACACCGAGTACGCATAATTGACAGTTGCTATTCTTCTTGACCTGTATGAAATTGTGACACGTCGTTCTTCTGGTGTTTTTGATTGTTTTAATTGACGGTTGCTATTGTTCCTGAACTGTATGGTCATACAGCTTCCCCACCACACACCGAATGCGCATGTTGGTGTTTTTTGTTGCTGCTGCTGTTGTTGTTGTTGTTGTTGTTGCTGTTGCTCTTGTTGTTGTTGTTGTTGTTGTTGTTGTTGTTGTTGTTGCTGTGGTGCAAATGAAATACACGGGTGAACAGGTTTCAGGTGTCAAAGCTTTTGTGTGGAAATGTGTGTGGTGCATATTTATATTTATTTTATTGTTATGTATGGGGTTTAATGGTTTTCTTGAGGCCACGAGTTGCTGTTTAATTGGATTTGTTGTCACATGTTTTCTTCAACGAAGGGTACATGCCCAAACTTAGCCGGTTTAGAGCTTTGACACCAAATGATTGACGCAGGTCGAGGGGGTGATGGAACTTGGTGATTGGAATATTTTGTGGCCTTAGAAGGGCTGGTAAATTGCAGTACTAATTCTTTGACATCGCTGAATGGCATCATTATTCCATCAAATTTGCATTGTCAGACATGTGTTTTGCTGTAGATTTATAAGTGTTTGCTGGTTCCTGTAGTTTTATGCTTGGAACATGTTGGAACGCGCTGTGTGGAAATGCTTGCTATAGGTCAAATTTGCACTGTTTCATTTTCCGGCACACACTTCAGCAAGCCTGATTTGGCTCCCAAAACACTCCGGAGGCATCGAGGGACATGATTTAGTTAAAACTTCTAGTTGAATCAGACAAAGTCTTTTCTCGATTTTAGACGGTCTTCATTTGTTTTGATTTCATACCTGCCCACAATGTCACAATGAGGAGTTGATCAAGCTGATGAGACTTCAAAGTGATGTGCCAATGCAAGCGGAGGGTTAAACCATTGGATTTATATCATGAATCATGAATGCTCCTACGTTGCACTGGATGACTTGAGAACTTAGGATGACCAATAACAGCAATAACATTCTGGACTCAGCAGTCCTGACATATTCTTAATAATTATCATCTATTAACATCACGTATCGTCAGGTATCGTCGCATGGCATATCATCAAGCAATGGCGGTAGGTCTAAAATCTGCCTGCCAGAGTGGTGGGCTTTGCTGGTAAGGCTTGGAAATCTTGATGACACATGATG
>OMLO01005479.1_pt1 | contig 10670 bp, 10 predicted proteins | sample 1674811 | NCBI WGS metagenome assembly OMLO01 (sample SAMN06265003, study PRJEB25207) | coral metagenome | isolation source: Coral host | place: Mexico:La Bocana,Puerto Morelos, Mexico | collected 2008-11-13
GACGTTTCGACAACCTGAGCGGAAGTCATCTTCAGAGTCAAGTGAATAGTGTTTGTCAGGCGATGATGTTATATGTCCGGTTCGTTGAAACTGATCAGTGGTCAGTTTAGCCATGATGGTATTGGCTGAAAGACTCGTGTAAAGTTTGTCATCAGTCATAGGTCAGTTTCGATCCGTCTATTGTAGTCGATTGGACGTCCGTGTATTGTTAGTCGAATTAAGTCGGTCTGTTAGAAGAGGTCCTTTTGTCGGTTTTGTTTAGGTCGTGGATAAGTCGTTAGCAGGGCGCCGGTAGTGGTTGACATCTGTTAAGAGGCATTTGTTCTAAGTTAGTGCACCAGCTTCCAGAGGAAGTCGTTGAAAATAGTTTGTACTGTAGGTTAAGCATTGGGCAATCTCCCAGTCAATGTTGTGGTTAGTCAGTTGATGATGTAAAGCCATGTGATTGTTAGCATCACCATTTCTCGTGGCTCGTGGCTAAGGTATAGTCACTGTAGTAACAGGTGTACGGTTTCCGAAGCTGACGAAACGAACAGAAACCACACACCTGTTACTACAGTGACTATACCTTACATTAAGGACGTTTCGCGCGAAAAATTTCTACTCGATAGATTTTTTTAAAACTTCTACTGCGCACAGATAATGATCTAATTGTTTCAGAAATGAAATAGAAATCGGGGGTCAACAGCTTCTTTTCAGAGATAACGCGTGTGGAAAACTAGTCTGATTTTGATAAATTGGTGCAAATAATTCACAACGGTCTCCAGGGCGTTTAGGTTAATATATAAAAGATAATTCAACAGAGGCAAACTATCCTAGTAATATTTGTTAATTTGAATGTGTGACGTTAGTAATTTCAAATATTGCCATCATTTTCACAAATCTTAACCCTTAAAGAGGCATTTGAAACTGCCGCACAGTTAATCGAAGAGGACAAATGAACGGAATTCGATTTAGCGTTTTGCAAAAAATTTAAACTTCTACTCGATAGATTTTCATCCTTTTTTTTCGCAAAACGTAGAAAATCGGTAGAGAAAATGACCCATCGAAAGAAAAATAGGGGTCAACGAACATCCAAGTTCGCTAAATCCACGCAAAGTTATAGCAATGGCCATGCATTTGCCCTATTATTGTTCACTTTACTACTTGCTTGCGCGGGCGCTCGATGCATGACGTGGCGTGTGAATTTCGTGCGCAGTAAGGATAAGCAGAAATAATTAGTGCGAACGTCCTTAACGGTACCTCTGAAACCATCTCACGGATCCTGCAGCCCTACAACATTCGTGTAGCCCACAAACCTACAAATACGTTACGACACTTGCCGACAAACGTTAAGGACAGAGACGAACCCAACAACAGAGAGGGGGCAGTTTACAAGATCAAATGCTCCGACTGCCAGGCTTCCTACGTTGGTGAGACTGGCAGAAACCTTAATACGAGGCTGACTGAACACAAACGTGCCACGTGAAATGGTGATGCTAACAATCACATGGCTTTACACAAGATCCAACTGTTATCTGGAGGAACACGAACACTGGTGAAATCATTGAGGGAAATCTGTTGAACATCAGCAAGATAACTAGGGCTCAAGCCGGGGAATACAGGTGTAGTGCAAACAACACTTTTCGAATGGACTCTACAATGGTCAACATCGATGTGCAGTGTAAGAAAACAACCATTACGCTATTTATGCTTTGGTATAGGTGTGACCTCATGGTCCCATCACTGTAAAAGTAGGTTTGCTTCAAAATGTTTCAAAAGCAATATTCAAGTGAGAGTGAAAAGGTTAATCAGTTAAATGTCATTGTTGTTTGCTTGGAAGTATTAGGAAAGTAAGAGTGTTCTTTTCTGACATACTCACTGCACAACCAACTGGTGCTTCCATACAGAAAAAGGAACGTGTCTACCAGCATGCTATTAAGGGATGGCACGATGCACCAAGTACAACTCCGTAATCCAGGATCTCTTCAGACCCCCTTGAATGAATTGTTTAATCTTTCAGTGATTATCATTATGTTGACCACTAATGTGATATAAAAAGATTGCTTATTATACTTCATTTGAATTTTGAAAAGACGCGCATTAGCCTCAATTACAAGCTAGATCCAGCCCAATACCGAGAATGCGAAAATTGTTTGCGATTCCCATTTAAAATTTAGTCATCTTTGGGAAACATTTCAATCCAAGGCTTTCTGAAACACGTCTTTCCTTAGCTTTATTGTTTTTAGACAAGTGCACTGTGACAATGGCATTTGTGGTGGAAAACTAAAGCTATTGCAGTGAAAATTTACAGAGATTGAGTACGGGGGCAAAGTATCTGCAACAGTTGCAAGCATGTTTGTGATATCACAATTGCACTGTAGGCAACAGTCGCCATGGTGTTAACTTCAAAGGTCTTATGCTGTACTTTCTCTTTCGGGCGTTTGGTCTCTTCAGATCCCCCAACGATTAGCAGTGACGGCCACAGTATTGATGTATCTGAAGGAAACCCTGTATCAGTTTCTTGTCCCGTACTTGGAAACCCTCATCCCACCATAACGTGGTACAAGGGAAATGAAACTTTTTCGAGCACTATGATAAATGCCAATAACATTCTGAGTTTTCCTGAGACTGTGTTAAATGATAGTGGATGGTATACCTGCTTTGCCGAAAACTTTTTAGGAAACGTTACTGTCACGATTTATCTACGAGTTGGTAAGTTGTATGGGTTTGTTTGGTAAATATGGTACTTTGCAAGCTCTCAGGTATTATACTTATATTATAAGATAAGGCAGTCATGGCACTTATTCCTAAAATTATGAGAGATATAATTTTGTAGATCTAAAGATCCTTAGCATACCTCAGTGGCCGACTATCACGTAAACGCGCAATCTTATTGGCTACACAGGTGCCGTCTATCGATCGATAGACGGCAGTTTGTCAGAGCGCGCGCGATTTAGCATGCATCAATGCACAAATCTATCAAACTTTTTGAAATAAAAAATATTTTTTCGCTTGATAGATCAATCACTGAGGTATGCTAAAACTTGATTAATTTGGGGATACCGAATCCAAAAACATGAGGGAAACTGCAAAAAGTAAACTTTTTAGGCCATTCTCAATGGCTTCACTCTGATTCTGTATGTTGCTAAAAATATTCATATATTTAACAATTAGACGGATTGTATCATGACATTATTAGATATTGAAGCCATGGTATTTTTCCTTCGAATTTTAGAGGAGTATTTTATGAGACAATACGTAGGGCTTTATATGGAACGTTTGTATGATAAACATATAGCACTTGATGAGGGGCCAATGAAAATAGCTTAATATGAGACTTTGCAAAGTTTTCCACAGACTTAAGGATGTTAGTGAACTCGAGAAACCAACTTCACCATTTTGCATCAATTAAGTGCATTTCTAACTTGAAAAAGGTTTATTTTAAATCAAAATTTTCTTATGTCTTAATCTCTGAGCAAATACCAACAAAACAAAAATTTGTGATAGTTCGAATAAAAAAACTTGTTATTTTCCCAATCACAGAAAAGTCTGTACAAACTACAGTAACCACCTTGTCAAAGTCAACGATTAAAGGTAAGGGCTTTTATTTCTGTTTTTTTTTTTTTATTGAAGGGGACCTGAAGCATTCGAATGAAGAAAAAAAGTGCCAAAAACTGTTTCTCTTTTTGTCATTTTATAACAAGTAATCATATGATTTTTTCTTATAACATTTACAAAAAGAAAGAACTTGCCAATGACACTCGTCCTACGCGTGCGTACAATTTTTTAAGCCTTTTATTCGTACATATTTATTTCAAATTGCACTAGAAAAATCATGCGATTACCTATACAAAGTGTTAGCCTTGCATTTTGTGCACATGAATAAATCGTTTAATGTAGTGTCTATGTTTCGTAAGCAATAAGCTCGAGCACCTATTGTAGTAACATGAAGTCCTAACTAACCGTTGACAGACGGTGGCGAGGTAGAGGGAGACCAGGGCCCAACACCTATCAGTGATTATCTTCGTAAAACCTCAGTTACATTCTCAGTAAAACCTTTTTCCTAAAGCTCCTGCCGACCAACTTTGGAATTTCTTCAGATGGGATTTTTGTTATTATTTGTATTTTGGATTATTGTAAAGCCATCCTAATGCTATCCTTCGAAATAATCGCTCACCATGTTTAGTGGCTGCTTCCAGACGTTCTGTGTTCTTATATCTTAATTATATAAGAGCACACCCATGGTTACGTCATGTTCAAACCAAGATTTGGGACCTCGAGGGTTCTCGGTGTATTATCTGCATGGATACTGTAAATGTTTTAGGCGTTCAATACATACACAAATTTCGTTTGTGCGATATTATTAGCACGATGGACAGCACTATAGATTCAATTCAGCACAGGTAGCCTAATTTCTGCAGTTAGACACTTGAGTTTACTATATTTGTAGACATTAGGTTTCATACTGTACTTTATGTTCTTTTTAGTATCTACACAAGTTCTAGAGAACACCATTTTCGTCATGGCGACCATAGATAAAAGCTGTGATGAACGTTTAGACGTGGAGAAACGGTTTCCCAGTTTGGTAAGTTAGTACTGAGAATCAATTAACGGATATTGTGATTGTAACACGACATGTGTGAGGCCTTGTTTTAATAAGAAATAAAAAAAATATGTATCGTGTTTCTACCGAGCTTCTATTTCCTTTAGGAAATACCGCGACGCAAAAAAGGAAATCAACTCAGGTTTACTTTGATCATCAAAATGTAAATTCTCTTTGCTCGCGCTATCATTACATTAACAGCTGGTGCTAATTCTTTCTTTCTATCGAGTTTTAGTAGAATTTTAATTGAACACTATCAGCCTTTAGTATCACCCAACTAGTGGATTAATGCAAATCCCCGCATTTAGACTGATTAGCTACGCTACTAGAGGACTATTAGCAATAGACATCGAGTAGCGAAACTCACATTTGCAAACTTTATTATTGCTTTTTTCTGTCCGACTAGTTGGGTGATACCAAAACAATTAGACCCTTCGCCGCCAAGGGCCACGAGTCAATAGCCCATGCCTTGCGGGCTACGGGTTTAATTGTTAATTAGTGTGCAGTGGCTTGGTATGCTCCACAAAAAGGAAATGTTTTCTCGTTTTTCCGAACTTTTGAAAGGACATTCACAATCAGTCAAATGGATAAATTCCTGAGAAGACTTAAAGGTTTCTTGAATTAAAACTGAAAATGTCAAACTGACAAGTCAGTCTGCTCGATTTCTCCAAAGCGTGAAGTTTAATACTAAGAGAATAAATAATTGAAATCGTTATTTGAAGCAAATTTCAGTTAGAATTCTACTAAAACAATTAGATTATTCACTCTCGATTTCTATGGGTGATAGATCAAATCATAGCAATCTCGAGCACATAATCTTATTGTTGAATAGAAACACGGTTTTAAACCAATCAGCGCGCGTATTTGCTTTGGGTTGTTTTCTAAAATGCTATAGTGTATTTAAGCAATAGACCACAAGTTTTAATGGTTAATAGCCTAATAAGCGCGGATGTTGGAAGAAAACAGAGAAGAATTTGTATCACGAGCCGCAAGCGACTGATTCACGAACTCTTCGAGTGTTCTTCCAACAGTGGTTTATCACCCTATAAACCATAAAAACGTGTGGTCTATTGCTTTTATATAACAAGTCAGAAGACAGGCGAAATTTCCATGAGTTTACTGGCACAATAAACCATAGCTGATTGACCAATCAGAGCGCGCGCATTCATTTGATTATTATATAAAGGTTAATAATATGACAAGTAATCAAAAAGTGTCATAAAGTGTATAACCCTTCTACAGTGTTTAAAAAGCGATCTTTCCGTTCACCATTCATTTAGTGGTATAGTGGCCAAACTTCAGTGACGCCCGTTGAAATTACTTAGCGAGCATTTTGGTGTGTCAGTTGGCAGCCAAAATTTAACGCTTTTGAAAATTTGAACTAGATGCTCAAAGAGCATTCACTCGGGCTTCATATCGAGCGTTTTGGTCTTGCATAGGACGACTGTGCCCGCGGCACGAGCAGCAGTCAAAACTTAGCTATCAGAACATAGTACACTATTTTACCAGTCGGTTTAGCATTAGGGAGCAACACTTTAGTGAAGAATGTTTCAACTCTTTTCTGGTTTTTTTAGCAACTACAGCAGGATTAAGATTGAGCTTCGGACACCTCTGATTGCAAGAGAGTGTATCAACTTGTTTATCAGTTAGATCATTGCCTTGTATTCCTGCTAATATCTGAAACAGTCCAGGCCATCTAAAATGAGCACGAGATAATGTCATAAACCATTGATCTTCGCAAATAAGGTACACTAACCTATAAGGATTGGCTCTTAATTGAGAAGCAGTGACAGATTGACTTATTTTAGAGCAATATTTATACTATCTGATACTTTCTTTTGGTCAATTATGAATTGTGCAAAAAAAATTAAATTCAGTGTTTGTGGCAAACCTGACCTCAAACCTTCCACTGTAATGTTGGAGTCTAGCATTAAAGTACTTCACTAGTGAAATTGCAACTTGTCATCCTGATGAGAACACAGTTATGCCTTTAGGAAATAATACTGGAAATGCTAGTTCTTCACATTGTTTATCAAGCATAAATGAGACAGGATGTTTGTTTCCCCCGGTGCTATTCTACAGACTCTATTTCCTGTTGAATATAATTACAATAAACATACTTTGCATAACGAGATCTGAACTGTTATACTTTTATTGGCACTGTAACATCATTATGTTCATGGACATTGGTGATATTGAAAACTTTTTCTAGTACATCACAGTCATCAAGAGTATTCATCAAGTACATATAACTCCACGCAAAGAGCAAACCAACATTCACGACCGCTTGTACAAAATATGAATTTTCCTCACTTAAATGAAGAAGCCAATGTTTTTTTAGCTCATAGCGGAACTCCGTGGAGCCCCATAGCTATATAGGAAAGCAAAGAAAACCCATGAATTGATTTTGTCACGGTTATCATGGCTAGCAGTATTGGTCGCGGGCGCGTACGCACGACGACGGAGTCGCGCAACATGGCGGCGAGAACCGTAATGATGCTAAATTATTTTTCGTGAGTTTTCTATGGCTTGGCCCCATCGATTTGACAAAACGTTATCAAAGAACGAAGGTGCAAAAAAAGAGTCGAGAGCAAGAATTAATACGGACAGAAGTAGCCAGGAAGATCGCGAAAGGCTTAATGAAAGGAGGCGAAAATGGTACTGAACATTGTCATAAAGTCGAGCGAGTCAAGCAGATGAAACAAATACCGAACAATGTCGTGAAGCAGGGAGATAAGGAGCTCGAAAAAGGAGGAGGAAATACCCGAAAAACAGACTCAGAGGAGTACTTCCCAAATTAATTGATGTGGTGGAATTAATGTACAGCCGAGGAAGGACAGTCGCACAATTCATCAGGTGATCCACAAGAGGAATCAAACGTGGTTCGTACATGTGTTAAGAGAAACTACAAAACAGTAAACACAGCGAAAAAAGTGGTTGATCTATAAGTTTCGTTCCGTCTTCACAGTCTGGCATTTGCTATAAAAATCATCCAGTTACCTCGGCGAGATGCATGCTGCGTGTCATTTTCCTAATTGCATCGTTTTAATTTCGTTCATTTCTAAACAAAAATACTTGACCTTTTAATGCTTTGTTTGTCTGTTCTCACAGACATCGTGATGCTGTATAATGCTGTACTAAGTTCATTGAACAAACTGACTTGAAAATTGAGTTTTGAAACCCATCCTATGTAGTAATGGCATAGCTGCAACATTGTCACAGCTACATTGTATTACATAAGAAACACAAATAGTACTTAATTAATTAATTAATTTAAATTATTTAAAGTGCCTGTTAATTTAATCAGTTTTTTGGTTTATTTGAATAATTACTTTAATGTACTTTCACTATACATGTATTAATTCTGATTGCTTTATAGTGCTTTTAAATCTTTTTTTTTTTTTCATAATATGCGTTATCATAAATTAGTATTTTGCCAACAGGAAATGGAGAACTGGGTCTTAAGCAAAGTTACAGGATAAGTATGTCTGGAAAAATAGAGGGTTGAGAAATTTGTGACATTCTACTTGTACATGTAGCTTTCACATTCGCATTGTGCAGATACAGATACAGTCAAACCTCTATCAGGTCCCAAAAAAATACTTCCAAAATAATTTTGACCTATTAAGCAGTCACCTCCACTAAAGTACCATGGGTGTTTCTCCATTGTCGTGACCTGTGGTAGATGGTCACGCAGTGACCATTACTTGTTTATACAGTTTCAAATAAATACAGTTTCAAATTCACATAGCACAACAAGTGATTTCCTTGTTTATTAAAAACACTTATTTGACATCAAATTTCTCTTCAGTACTGATTGTATTTGAATTATTTTTCTTGCAACCTGTATTACGTGGTCACCCTCTATTAAGCTCTCAGTTCTCAAAGTCGCAAAAAATATTTCCCTAAATACTGTAATTTTGACCTATGAAGCAGTCATGTCCATAATATGGTCTTGGTCACCATTTGTGAAGTACCAATTGGTCTCTTTGTATGTTCTTGACCTGTATAAAATAGTCATGCAGTGTCACTTCCTTGTCCATACAGTTTCAAATAATGTAACACACGAGGTACAACAAGTGATTTCCTTGTTTATTAAAACACTAATTTGAGGTCAATATTGTCATTTCAGTACTGATTGCATTTGAATTGTTGAACTTGCAACCTATATTAGGTGGTCACCCTATATTAAGTGGTTACTTAACCATTCCCCATGAGTGACTACTTAATACAGGTTCAACTTAAGTGTTATCTAATGTATAAACTACAGTATTTCAATCTGTGGAGTTCCGCTTTTAGGCTTGGCTAAATCTATATATTATGTTAAACCATCGAATAAGGTGTATGTAATAGCTAAAAGGTCTATTCCATAACTTCCATCAAAGACAATGACAACCAATTGACGCGAAATTATCTTCTAATATTTGTCTTTGATACTTATCAGTTTCTCGAGGCTCACAATTTTCAAAATTTTCGCAAACAAATATTGGTTCATATTTTCAGGTGAAATGGAGGTTCCGGCTTATATATCTCAAAGAGGAGAGCATATGGTCCCAGACACAATATAAGTAACACGCTGTTCGACTTTGCACTGTCTGATTTGTAAAAGACGAGACCAAAAAACTTATTACCACACTGGAATTGGCTCAAGGCCTTGATCAGTGTGGTAAGCCTCCAAACTTTAGTCACCCAGTCACTCTTCAAACTGGACAATACGCAGTTATATAAAATCTTGTTATAAGCATTGTTCTTATCTTTCGTATTTACTAGTGACAAAAAGCGGAATGAGAAAAAGTCAAGTGATGAAGAGTCCGAAAGTGAAGATGACCCGGTGAAACTTCAGAAGAGAAGGGACTGGGATGAGTGGAAAGATGGTGGGTAAAAAGTTTGCTATCTGTCTGACAGAGCTTGAAGGTAAAATGCAGGCTAAGGGTAAAATACAGACTGCAGACCAGGGGTAAAATGTAAACTGCAGACTTTTTGAGTCGTGTTTTCGTTTTATTAACATCATGGAGTGCTGGCCTAAACAAGATTATTCAGGCTAAACGTAATGAAAGTTTGCACTCCTGTTAGCGTGAAGATCACTCCGGTTAACCTGAAGATCACTCTGGTTAGTCTAAATAACGTAATTTGGTTATATCAACTAAGTTGAAAATGTGAATTGGCCACCGTACCGAGTTATAAAGCTGACGTTTCGAGCGTTAGCCCTTCTTACCTTGTTACCCCCACCGACACAGCACCACAGTTTCTTTAGAAACTTTCACCCTTTATTCATTAGTCTAAAAAATGTTCCGTTATTTATGGTTAGCTCTCAATGATGGAAATGGTGACACGATTCAGTGTTGGTTATTTGCTGAAGGAAATCAGATGGTTCAGGGCTTTAGTAAATGGTACGCAGAAAGGTTAAAAAAAAGTTTAAGTCTACATACGAGCCCAAGTGGCCCATTAGGCCTAGCTTATCCTGGTTTCTGTAGCATTAAGCGGCTAGGAATATTTCTACCCCCCCCCCCCCCCTGTAGGATGCTAGTCCATCGCAGGGTTATTCCCAGCATTACATTTGCCGGTACCCATTTATACACCTGGGTGGAGAGAAACACTGTGAGAGGCAAGTGTCTTCCCCAAGAACTCATCGCAATGTCCCCGGCCAGGCCTCGAACCCGGACGGCTCGATCTGGAGTCGAGCGCACGCAGAAAGCGCGAACGAAAATTTGAGATTTGCCGTCCTTCATTCGCAAGAATGTACGCGAAACGCTTGGACATAGTGAACTGTCCGCAAGTCCGCGCAACCTTGATGTTGTCTTCAATGACAACTAATTTATACGTTAATTCTTTTTCTAGATCATCGTCGGGGTTGGGGTAACAGAGAAAATATGGGCTAACTTGAAGAAGGACCAGCCATTCAGTACAGTGTCACGCTATAATGACGGCCATCATGCGTCACGCGTTCCTACATTGAGAAACTGTTCTGAAATGAGAGCGTTTTTTCCGTACGAATAGGATACACGCCCGGGGGTACTCAAAAAAGTTTTATACGGGGAGGCTCCGCCCCGAGGTCCAACCCCTTACCCTTTTATATACCATTTTT